>JAEEGH010025876.1_pt1 | contig 11736 bp, 9 predicted proteins | sample 9134181 | NCBI WGS metagenome assembly JAEEGH01 (sample SAMN16246544, study PRJNA631951) | gut metagenome | biome: gut microbiome; feature: rumen; material: DP-attached | host: Bos | place: Iran: Karaj | collected 2018-10 | reverse complement strand
ATCTTCACCCCCAACACGGACGTGAAGGACGAGCTGAAGAACACCAGCATCCAGATCACCTGTCTGGACGAGGACGGCAACGTGCTGAAGCGCGTCACCTCCGGCGACAGCGGAGACGTGGAGGACGGCGAGAGCCTCACCCCCGACCCCTCTCCCAATGGCGAGGGGAGTGATAACCAGGGCGGCGGCAACGGAGGCAACTCCGGTAGCGGTTCGCAGAACCAGACGCTGGCTACTCCGACCATCAGTGGTAACACGTCGTTCACTGAGTCTACGCAGGTAAGTCTGAGCGGTCCTGACGGCGCAGAGATCCACTACACCACCGACGGCACCGTGCCTACGGCTGAGAGCGCGCTGTATAGTGAGGCATTCACGCTGAGCGCAACGACCACCGTCAAGGCTATCGCCATCAAGGACGGCCAGTCGAGTGAGGTTGCCAGCCGAGTGTTCACCAAGTCGAGCAACGACGACGGCATGGGACAGGATTAAAACGTTGAACATTGAACGTTGAACATTGAACATTGTAAAGAGTTCGCCCCTCGCGGGCGACTCTTTTAAAGGTTAAAGGTTAAAGATTAAAGGTTAAAGGTAAAAAGCTATGAAAAAGGAAACTTGGAAGACCATTATTCAGGTCATCGTATCAATCCTCACGGCAGCCCTGACTGCCCTTGGAACCACGTCATGTATGGGCCACGGCCCGATAATGTTCTAGACAGATTGTCGCACAAAAAACAGGAGGCAAGCACTGGGCTCTGCCTCCTGATTTTTATTGTAAGGAATGAGGAATTACTTGTTCCAAGTGAACTCAAATGCGAAGCCTGTGTAGTAACCATCACCGTCAACAAGACCAAGCATCTCAAAATAGTAGGTATTACCCTCCTGCTTCGTGAAGCAATAGTCGGGAACATACTTCTCTACCCAGCAGAACGTGTACTGGTCAGCTTCAGCCACGACACCACCAGAAGCGACAAGGCTGATAGCACCATCTGAACCTACTGTAAACTGGAAGCCTGTATCTGAAGCAAAACCGTCAGGAGCAGGGCCGTAAACAGCTATCCAAGGCTTGATGACACGGTAGAGGTTGGTAGCCTCAGCGTGCTCAACGGCTACGTTCTGGGCTGTTGCACCATTCTCTGCGAAGGTATAATCGGTGAAGGTACATGTACCTGCACTTACCCATGAATAAGCCTTGTTGATTTTAACATTTACCTTGTTCGTACCAGTATGATACGTCGGTGAGAGGTTTATTATGTCGTTATACTCTAATGTCAAGTCAAGTACCTTACCCATGGGCAGGAGGGTGACATCGACACTGATTTCTGCTTGGTTGACACCATTGGCAAAAGTGAAGTCACTCACATTGCAAACACTCTGATAGTCAACTGTATCGCCGTCAACAACAGCTGTAATCTTCCCTACTTTTCCCGTGAAATCACCATTAGAGTTGCCACGGGTGATACCAATCTTATAGACAGGGCTGTTAACAGGAACCTCTACACTACCCAGCGAAGTATTGGTAAATGCGACACACTGTCCGTTACCTATAGAGTACTTTTCACCCTCATTATCAACATTACACGAAGTGAAGAGAGCCATCGCAGCAATCGTCAGTCCAAAGAATATCTTATTAATCTTCATAATTCTTGATGATTTAATGATGAATAAACTTGCTGTTTCTTACTTTTTGTAGTCACCAGTAGGGTTCTGATCCTTGTCGCCGTCCATATTCTCATTTCCGTCGAACTCAGCCTGAGGAATGGTCAGTACATTGCAGTATGCTTCAGGATCCTCTGTGTGAACATTAGGAATGAGAGCACCACTGGGCCAGCCCATAGCCTCTGTACGCTTGAAGCCCTGCTTCAGACGCTTCAGGTCATACATACGACCAAACTCACCCCAGAGTTCAATACGACGCTGGATGAGGATTTCCTCCAACAGAGAACCAGTTTCATTAGCTTTCTCAGAAGTCTTACCCAGTCCCGTACCAGTCTTGATAGTACTGTAGTTTGGATCACGCTGTTTCATCAAAGCATAAAGATCTTCCTTAGCAGCGGCATCGTCACCCAGACGGCACTCAGCCTCAGCAGCGGTCAGGTACATTTCCTCAACACGCATGAAGATGTAGTCACCCATCCAAGTAGAAACATCGCTGAAGCGGAACTTCTGCTGAACCTTACCGACTCCATCTACGTCGAACCACCATCCACGGCGAGCATCGTTGGCACTCATCTTAGCATACAACTCTAAGTTGATACATTTCGGAGCCTTAAGAGCATAAGAAACTTTTGACAGATAGTCCATGTGAGAGTAGAAACTGGCGTACATACCAACCTGGTCACTGATAATCTCAGCACCCCACATCACGTTGTCAGCACCAACACTATTCATACCTATGAACGAAGCAACAGGCAGGATTTTACAACCGCTGGTGTTAATTGCCTCATGGGCAGCAGCCTTAGCCTCAGCCCACTTATTCTCTACCATACAGATACGAGCCTTAAGAGCCTGAGCAACAGCATAGTTGATATGACTCTTGTTATCCTTGTAACGCTCAATACCCTTCAGCAATTCGCAAGCCTTGTCAATGTCCTTATCAATTTGGGCATAAACCTCAGCATTGGTAGCACGAGGCTGACCAGTGGTCTGAGGAGTTGTGGGATCATTATAAATAGGTACACAAGGATCACTCTCATGACCAACCAACGTACGTGCAAAATACTGAGACAGCATGAAATAGCTGTAGGCACGGATGGCATAAGCCTGACCGATAGCATAGTTCCTTTCCTCAGTAGATCCTCCCATCGTCTCCTCTGCAGCAATAATGTAGTTGGCATTAGAAATCCAAGTATAGAAGGCAAACCAGAGATCGTAGCTACGCCATGCACTGCTTGCAAAACGACCCTTTACATTATAAATTGCATCAAACCAGAACCAGCCCGAGCCCTGAGCAGCCATCACATGGTCTTCACCCATGACATCAGCGCAAAGGTTGTAGGCTGTAATACCGAAGCACTGGTGTGTGTTACCTGTTGTAGACCAACCGGAAGTGTACATCTCACGGTAAATACCGTTCAGAGGAACAAGGGCAGCCTTACCATTGGCAAGCAATCCCTGACCTGACATGGACTGTGTAGGAACGGTTACGATGCGATCTTCGCTACATGAAGCAAGCATCATGCCACCCAGCAGAGCCATGAATGTATATTTAAATATTGCTTTCATATTATTTCTTATTTATTATTTTATCAAAACCATTGTCAATTAGAACTTAACCTCTAAACCGATACTCCAAGTCTTGTTGGGTACATAGTCGTAGTCTGTACCACCAGAGAAACTGTACTGGGGATCCATACCATTGAGGTGGCTCCAAAGCTTCAGGTTGTCAACAGAGGTGAACACACGTACGTTCTGCAGACCAGCCTTGCTGACAATCTGGCGAGGCAGGTTGTAACCCAGTGTAATGTTCTTGATAGCAAAATAAGAAGCGTCAATCAGGAATCGGTCATTAGTGGCATACGACTGACCAATCTCAATACGTGGAACGTCAGTCACATCACCAGGCTTCTGCCAACGACGCAGTGCGTGTGAATGCCATGTGCTGCTCAGATAGGTCACCTCCATAGCTCCTCTATAAATGCCGTCATATACCTTACCACCAATACTGTAAGTGGTGAGGAGAGAGAAATCGAAGCCCTTATAGTTCAGGTTCGTGCTAATGCTACCATAGAGGTCAGGAATACGGCTGCCCAGATAGTACTTGCAGTTAACAGCTGTAGAATAGTCATCAGTGATATACTCAGTACCAGGAATCATATCACCATTATCATCCTTCTCGTAAGCCCAGTAAAGCTGTGCACCCGTTGCAGGGTCAACACCAGCCGACTTAGACATGTAGAAGGTGTTCAAAGGATAGCCCTCCTTGATAACACGTATGCCATTTACGATTTCAGGGCTCTGCTGGGTCAGTTTCGTCACCTTGTTGCTGACGGTAGAACCCATCAAAGTAATATCCCAGTGGAGATCCTTAGACTTGATCGGAGATACGGTCAACTCCATCTCAACACCCGTATTACGCAGATTACCTACGTTAGCATTGTAACCAGTGAAACCAGTAGACAAAGGCAACGGATAGTTCAGCAACATATCGGTAGTCTTCTTATAGTAGTACTCAACACTGAAACGCAGCATGTGGTCGAACAAAGTACCTTCCAAACCAATGTTGAAGTTGCTGTTTTTCTCCCAAGACACATCCTTGGTCTCCAGCGTCTTGATGACAGCACCGATATTATTGGCGTTGTTCCATCCCAACTCATACAAGCTCTGCCAAGCATAGTAGATAGTATAACCATCCTGATCGCGCAGGTCATCGTTACCCTGCTGACCATAGCTGGCCTTAAACGACAGATTGTTAATCCACTTGATGTCCTTCATGAAGTTCTCCTGAGAGATACGCCAGTTGGCACCCAATGACCAGAACGTACCAGTCCAGTTATCCTTATAGAAACGCGACGACTGGTCAGCACGCAGAGAAGCGGAGAAATAATATTTGTCAGCGTAGTTGTAATTAATACGACCCATGAATGAGTTGATTCGATAATCAATAGAGTAAGAATCTGCCTCATACATGTTTGCTGCAGGTGCCAGTTCGTAGATACCATCTACCAGATTGGTACGACCAGCGGTCAGATACTTGTAGTTGTAAGCATAGAACTCATGACCAAGCATGACATCGAAGTTATGAAGATCGAAGGAACGATTCCAAGTGAGCAACTGGTTGAAGGTATAGCTCTGAGTACGATAGTTGTACTTCTGAATCAAACCACCAGACTTAGCTTGGTTTCCATGATACATGTTCATGTAGCGCAGACGGTTCCGAGTCTGATAGTCCAGACCGAAATTAACTGCAAATTTCACGCCCTGCAGGATGCCAGCAGAAGCGTCATCTGTACCCAGTACGAAACCAGTACGCAGACCAGCAATATCGCGCAGATTCTCACCGGCATCATCAACAAGACCACCCAGAGCGTTAAAGTCACTGACATTACCATAACGCAGACCGAGTTCCTCGTTGTCACCATAGTCCAACTGACGGTTTCCGTCACCATCGAGCAGGTCGTTACCCTTCAAATCCTTCATATAGGTAGGGAACAAAGGAGAAATGAACTGTGCGGTATACCATACGTTTGAGGTAGAAGTACCATCGTAGTCGTTCTGGTTGGTCTTCGAGTGAGCCAGTGAAACATTGGCATTCATCTTGAACCAATTGGTCACCTGAGTCTCCACATTGGCACGGGCATTGTAACGCTGGAAATTGGTAGTCTTCAGAATACCATCCTCATTTACATAGCCCAATGAAAGCAAATACTTAGTACGGTCCGTACCACCGTTTACTGACAACTGGTGCTCATGACGGAAAGCATTATTGTTCTTGATAGACTCCATCCAGTTCTCGTCCCATGCAGACTGAGCGTCAGCACGAACCTGACCAGTAGCGGGATCAATAATTGTATCCCACGTGTAGTTCTTGAACGGATTGTAGTGCTCACCACCCAGATTACTACCTAATGCAGCACGGGCAGCAGCCTCAGCGTCAGCCCACGACATACCGTTGTCATAGATAAAACCGTTGCGCAGTCCCTCGTAGGTCAGCTGGACATATTCCCGCTGATTTACCAAATCGTACTCAGGGATTGCACGGTTAGACCAACCGACAGTAGAACGCCAAGTCACTTGAGGTCTACCTTCCTTACCTCTTTTGGTAGTAATCATGATAACACCATTAGCACCACGGGCACCATACAGAGCACCTGCAGAAGCATCCTTCAGGACGGTCATCGACTCAATATCAGAAGGATTCAATGAACTAATATCACCATCATAAGGAACACCATCAACCACGTACAGAGGAGCTGACGAAGCGTTCACAGATCCATAACCACGAATGCGGATGCTGGGAGACGAACCAGGCTGACCACTGGCAGAAGACATCTGCACACCACTTACCTGACCTTCAAGTCCCTTAGCTACGTTGGTGATAGGACGAAGCTCCAATTTGTCGCTACCTACGCTCTCGGCAGAACCGGTGAACGACGACTTCTTGGCTGTACCATAAGCCACAACGAGCACCTCGTCGAGGGCTGTCTGGTCATTAGTCAGCACGATACGCATGTTAGGACGGGCACTTACCTCGATAGGCTCCATACCTATATAGGTAATACGCAGCACGTTCTTGCCGGCTGGGCAAGTCAGCGAGAACTTACCATTAGCGTCCGTTACGGTACCAACCTGTGTACCCACAACGAGTACGGAAGCGCCGATGACGGGCTGTCCGTCTTCCTGAGAGGTAACGGTACCGTTAACCTTAGTCTGGGCCAAAGCAACTCCTACCATGAGGAACATGCTGGCCAGAATCATTGTTAATCTTTGTTTCATAAATCTCTCTCGTTTTTTTATAAATAATTAATTAAAATATGTACGTGTACGTTAATATATACAATCTGTCCTTACTCGGTTTTAAACTTTTTTAAGCTAAGACCGTGCAAAGGTAATGGATAGTTTTCTAAAAAACGAATAAATTTATAAAAAAATCACAAAAATGTACAAGAAATTACGAAATGTCACATTCTTGCCACCATTTTGAGGTATTTTTTTGCAGAAAAGTTGCACTTTGTCACTCGAACATTCGCGACCATTCGAGGAACTTCAGTACGCCTTCGTGGCCGAACTTCTCTAACGACTGGGCTGCCTCAGCGACAGTCAGCACACGTTCCATTCGAGATTTGGAATAGAACTTATCGGCATAGCAGACAATCTGTTCTTCCAGCGTCTCAGGTGTGAAATCCTCATGGGGCAGGGGCAGTTGCTGGCGTTCTATCTGTTGCAGCGTCAGTCCCGTTCCCGTATGTCGCTCGGCCACACGGGCATGACGGGGAAAACCCTCCTGACGCAGTATCTCGCCACCGATGACCCCGTGACGGATGTAAGGCTCCGTGCCGTTACAATAGATGCTGGGGGCATTACAGCGGAAGATGCCGATGTCGTGCAGCATGGCTGCTTCCTCCAAGAACTGCACATCGATGGGCAGTTCCCGATGCGTCCGTGCAATCAGCAGACAGCGGTCAGCCACCTGCCGTGAATGTTGCAATAATACCCTGCGGAGCTCGTCGTCCGCAGGGTAATACTTATCGATAATGGCTTGATAATCCATAACCATTAACCACTAACCGTTAACCATTAACCTTCTCTCTCAATCCATCCGAGGTTGTCGCCACGACGCACCTTGGCACCCTGATGGGCTGCAACCTCAACGAGTTTGCCACCCAAGGCAGCAGGAATGGGCACGATTTCGCCCCAAGAAGCCTGGATGTAGCAGAAGGTGTCGCCTTCCTTGTACTTCTGACCTACGAAAGGCTCGAGACAAGGTTCGCAAGCGCCCTCACCAGAGAACTCATAATATACCTGACCAGCAATAGGAGCAGTCAGCGCATCGGCCTTGGCATGCTTGAAGGCAGCCAATTCCTCAGGTTTCATCTTAGAGCCACCCAACTTGGCATCCTTCGCCTTCTGGATGTCAGCCAGGAGCTGCTTCTTAGCCTGTCCGCTCTTGAAGGGACGATACTGCTCTGGGTGCATAGCCAACTCGAACAGCTCTTCGTTGTCCTGACCGTAGTCCCAACCGTTCTCGTCCATCTCCTTCTTGAAGCCTTCAAGGGCATTGGGGATAAGGGTGTGAGGATCGGCTGTGGTGAACTCGCGGTTCTGCTTCTTAGCCAACTCGATGAACTCAGGATCGATGGTTCCAGGCACCTTACCACTCTTACCCAGAATCATACCCCAGATGGCATCGTCCATCATGACGTAACGACCCTTGCCCTGCTCGATAGTCAGCAGATTCATGAGGGCAATGTTCTTGGTGTACTGTGAGAACGGAGTAACCAATGGGGGATAACCCACCTTCGGCCATACATACTCTACCTCGTTGAACAGCTTCACCAGCATATCGTCCATAGAGAGCGTAGGCTCGCCCTTCTTCTCGCGCAACTTATTAATCATGGTCTGGATAGGACCAAGGTCGGCCATCATGGAACCCATCATGCCACCAGGGAGTCCGCTGCCCAGCAACAAGCTGGACATGTGCTTGTTGGCAGGATTGATGAAGTAGCCCAGCCAGTCGTCGATGAACTCCTGCGTCAGACTGCGAGCCTGCATATACGCGTTCATATTAATATCTGCCACCTCGAAGCCTTCGTTCTTCAGCATAGACTGAACGGAGATGATATCGGGATGTACCTTACCCCAGCTGAGAGGCTCGATAGCGGTATCGATGATGTCGGCACCATTGTTACATACCTCGAGGATAGAAGCCATCGAGAGTCCAGGACCAGAATGTCCGTGATACTGGATGATAACATCAGGATGCTTGGTCTTGATGCTCTTGGTCAGAGCACCCAACAGAGCAGGCTGTCCGATACCAGCCATATCCTTCAAGCAGATTTCCTCGGCACCAGCAGCAATCACCTCGTCGGCAATGGCGCTATAGTACTCAACGGTATGCACGGGGCTGGTGGTGATACACAGCGTAGCCTGCGGAATCATGCCAGCAGCCTTAGCCCACTTGATAGAGGGAATGATATTACGGGTGTCGTTCAAACCACAGAAGATACGGGGGATGTCCACACCCTGAGCCTTCTTGACCTTGTACATCAACTCGCGCACATCGTCGGGCACGGGATACATACGCAGAGCATTCAGACCACGATCCAACATGTGGGTTTGGATGCCCACTTCGTTGAAGGGTTTACAGAAAGCACGAACGGCCAGGTTGGGGTTCTCGCCTGCCATGAGGTTCACCTGCTCGAAAGCACCTCCATTGGTTTCCACACGAGCAAAGCATCCCATGTCAATAATCACTGGGGCAATGCGCTCCAACTGGTCCTTACGAGGCTGAAATTTACCTGATGACTGCCACATGTCGCGGTAGACAAGACTAAACTTGATTTTCTTTTTCATACGTGATAATAAGGTTTGTATTTCCAATTATTTCTGCAAAGATACGAAATAATTCATAATTCCTAATTCATAATTCATAATTATTTTCTATATTTGCACAAAATTTTTATAATCACAATGAAGAAAACGCTTTTTCTGTGCTTTTTAGCCAGTGTTTTACTTGCTGCTTGCGGAGGTCGTCAACAGTCTTTCGAGGGTGCTTTGGCGGATGTCTATAAGAATGCCCCTGGCGATTCCACCCGTTACGGATTGGCTTGCGATGGGTCTACTGACTCTATCCTTGTATTCCTGCCCTATGGCGCTACCCGTCTCGACACGTTCGACATCATCAATGCTTTCCAGAATCATCAGATCTATGGACGTCCGTATATTGGCGACGAGTTGGCTGTCATCGTCAACCCCGAGGATAGCGCCGAGGCTTTGAAGGTCATCAACCTCGAGACGCTTCGTGGCACGTGGTGCTATATGGTCACTCCCACCCTGCGCAGTGTCGACAAGATGCCGAAACGTATGCAGCAACGCATGATGGAGCGCATTCCCGACTCATTGCTTAAACAGTGGCTACAACCGCGCGAATATTCCCTGCGCCTGAAGAGCGATCATGGCGTTACCGCCCGTGGAGGTGTTTATCACCAGACGTCTGACGACATGACACCCGTGGAGTATCCTGCCTTCACGCGCTATACAGATTGGCACATCTTCAACGGTCGTCTTATCCTGAAAGCTGACACCATAGCTGGATTCACGAAAGAAGGCGAAGTGCCTACCGTTGATACAGTCGACATTCGCCTGCTTCGTCAAGACACGCTGGTGCTTCAGTTCCCTGACCACGAGCAGTCTTACTACCGGAAACAAGAAGTTTCCGAACTTACAAAATAGCGTGATTCACCATACGCTGCTCTGCAAGGGCAGCGTATTTTGTTCCTGGCTGTCCATAGTTGGCATAGGGATAGATGGAAATGCCACCACGCGGAGTAAACAGTCCCACCACCTCTATATATTTAGGCTGCATCAGCTTCACCAAGTCTTTCATGATAGTGTTCACGCAGTCCTCATGGAAATCGCCATGATTACGGAAAGAGAACAGATAGAGCTTCAGACTCTTCGACTCCACCATTCTTTCGCCAGGGATATACATAATCTTGATTTCTGCAAAGTCGGGCTGACCAGTAATCGGGCAAAGGCTCGTGAACTCAGGACAATTAAACTGTACCCAGTAGTCGTTGTCCTTATGCTTGTTCTCAAACGTTTCCAGCACCTCAGGTGCATACGTCATCTTATACTCAGTCTTCTTGCCCAGCAATTGCAGGCCTTCATTTTCTCTTGCCATAATCTTTCCTGTTTTTTATGAAAGAAATTGGGGGAAATTAAGGGAAATTATCATGGCTATTGCATTAGGCGAAGCCCATTTCCCAAAATTTCCCATAATTTCTTTCCAATTATATTTTCAGAATATTAAATATGTTATAGTTGATGTCTTCATCATAAACGTCCTCATGGTCGTGCTTCTTCGTAAACGCTACCACGCGGATGGTGACGGGCAATACCAGGATTTCATACAGCGTCTTCAGCATTACCTGCGAAATCATCAGCGAGGGCATTTCCTCCCAGGGAATCACACCACCCAATGCCAATGGGAAGAAGATGACGGAGTCGGTAGCCTCGCCAAAAACAGTGCTCAATACCGCACGTGCAGAAAAGGATTTATTATAATTCTGTGCATCGGGATTCTGTCTCGACGACAGCTTCATCTTCGACATCACATAGGCATTGATAAACGAACCTGCGATAAAGGCGATAAACGAGGCTGCAGCGATACGGGGAGCCAATCCGAAGATGACGTGGAAACCCTCGTCACCATGCCAATATGGTGCTCCTGGAATCCAGTCGGCAATAGCGCCCATGATGACGAAGAAGAAGTTCATGGCGAACCCCATCCATATCAGCATGCGCGTACGGGCATAACCCCACACCTCGCACACCACGTCGTTGATGATGTAACTAACGGGAAAGACGATAACACCTGCAGTCAGATTAATCGGTCCGAATGACAATTGCTTTGTTTCCAATACGTTTGCCGTAATCAGGCAGACGCAGAATAGCGTGCCGAAAAGCATAAACAGCACACTGACTTTTCTTTTGTCCTGTTCCATAATTCTTGTTTTGTTTAAGGGGGTTTACAAAGAAGGTCCTTCCTTCAATGCCGGAAACTAATCCGCAAGCACCCCTGAAAAAATTGCGTGCAAAATTACGAATAATTTTTGGAACAGCCAAACTTACGCTTGTTTTTCTGCTTCGCAGATGGCTTTTGCCACTGTATAGGCCGTTGTCCATGCAGCCTGGAAGTTAAATCCTCCCGTTATTCCGTCGATGTCCAGCACCTCGCCTGCAAAGTACAGGTTCTTCACGTGTTTGCTCTCCAGCGTCTGCGCATTCACACTGCTCAGCGCTATGCCTCCGCAGGTCACAAACTCGTCCTTGAACGTGCCCCTTCCGCTGATTTGGTAACTATCGTTCGTCAGCGTGTTCACCAATCGGTTGATGTCTTTCTTGTTCAGCTCGCTCCAACGAATTCGACTTCGCCCGCCTATCGACTTCTCCAAAAGATATGTCCATAGGCGCTGGGGCAATTGCAGTGGACAGAAAGTGGTCAATTGCTTCTGGGGCTCTTTCGCCATGGCGTGGTGGAGTTGCTCTTGCACCTCCGTTTCCGTCAAAGGTGTCCAT
>JAEEGH010025868.1_pt1 | contig 11739 bp, 11 predicted proteins | sample 9134181 | NCBI WGS metagenome assembly JAEEGH01 (sample SAMN16246544, study PRJNA631951) | gut metagenome | biome: gut microbiome; feature: rumen; material: DP-attached | host: Bos | place: Iran: Karaj | collected 2018-10 | reverse complement strand
CTCTGACAGCGTGTTCTGCGCTCCCAGGGATATGGCCATTCCTGCGATGCCCGCACCCGTGATGATCGCCACGAGGTCGAATCCCATGGTGCTCAGAAGGGCGGAAGCCGCCACCACAACGATAACGATCTTACCGAGCATGTTGAACAGCGGGATCAGCGACGAATCGGCACCTGCGATCCTGTCCTGCGCCTCCATCTGGTGGAAGATGGCCTTGATCGCGTTGGTGTAGATGTTCCAGACGATGAACGCCATGATCGGTATGTACAGGAACGATGACACATTCTGCAGCGTGGCGATGAGGATCTCATCGGCACCGTACGTCATCAGTGCGTTGGAAAGTCCGTAGATCATTATCGAGAGGATCAGCATGGCACCGGTCTTGTGGCTGATCTCCTTCGCCGCATCCCTGTCGTTCCTGAATATCGCGTAGACGACGGAACGGAGGACGAAGAATGAGACCACCGATATGCCGATCCAGATCAGGAAGGTGATCACTGCGGTCGCAGCAGGTGAATCCAAAGGCGCTCCGAGGGGATCAAATATCCCGAGGATCCTGTTGTACACCCCGTCGGAGGAGTACGTCGATGTGACCGTCACGGCTATGGGTATGGCGACGGATTCGGTGACCGTGCCGCTCTCGTAGTTGACGGTGACGATGTTCACGGTCACGACGTAATCCCCGTGCCTGGACAGTCTGTCGGCGGTGACGGTGATCTTCACTTGTTTGGATTTGTCCCCGATATCGAATTCGCTGTCATCCACCGATGCCGAGAATGCGGTATCTGCGTTGTCTGTGCACGAGATGTGTACCGCGACCTTCGTATCGTTGGTGTTGGTGAACGTTATGGTCGAATACGTAGTGCCGCCTGCCTTCAGCGTCAGAGCATCATCGAATACCGTGACGTTGACGCCGTTCACGGTCTGGGTGGTGGTCGCATCCGATGTATCTGAGGTCAGTGGGACCATCACGAGGAGGGCCGCGAGCATCGCGATGAGCAGTATCTTCCGGTTATGCATCGCTCTGACCTCCCCTGTATATCGTGGCCTCCATCCTGTTGAGAGGTATCGTGATGCCCCTCTCCCTGAAGACCCTCAGGATCTCCTCGCGGATCTTGCAGGTGGTCGTGGCATTCACGTCGAAGTCGCGTACGTAGAACGACAGTGTAACGATTATCGCGCTCCCGTCATTGCATGATGTGAACACCGCATTCGGCTTGGGCACCGATCCGTCGGTGACCACATCGGGATGGTCGGAAGCGATCTTCTTGACCAGTTTCTTGATGAGTGTGAGATTGGAGTTGAAAGGCACCTTGATGGATATGGTGTTGCGGTACTTCAGCGTCCTGTGGCTTATGTTGACGATCTTGGAGCTGGCGATCTTGCTGTTGGGCATGGTCGCGGTCTCCATCGTGAATCCCGTATCGAATTCCGTCCTGAGGATCCCTATCTCAGCGATCTTGTAACGGCCCTCCCCGGCGACGGTGACGTAGTCCCCGACCTTGAACGGACGGGTGATGAGGACGATCAGTCCGGAGAACAGTTCATTGATCGCGGGTTTGACACCGAACGACAATCCCAGTCCGGTCAGTCCGGCGCTAGTGATGAGCGTTGCGAAGTTGACGCCGAACTTGGAGAGGATCAGCGCTATGCAGAAGAGGATTATGACTATCTTGCCGATGGCCTTGAACAGCGGGATCAGGGACGTGTCCATGCCTCCGCCAAGGTTCTTCTTCTCCATCTTCTGGAGAGCTCCGGTGATAAGGGCCTTGTAGACATCCCAGACGATCATCGCGACGAACAGTATGTAGAGGATGCCTGTGAAGGTCTTCAGCTGATCGATCACTGCCTCGCTCGCTCCGATGATGTACGCAGAGTTGACCAATCCCGCAAGGAACACGCATACGGATACGCCGATGGTGGTGTTCTTTCCCAGGGTATCGGAATCCTTGTCGATGACCCTGAAGATGGATTTCAGTACGAACAGCGACAGCAGACCTATGGCGATGGATATCCCGATCCACACGATCAGGGTGATTGTCGCGGCTGTGGGTGCGGTGTTGAAGGGTGACGGGAGATTGTTGTCGAATATCCCGAAGAACCTGTTGAACTTCTCGCCCGATGAGTAATCCGATGTCACGGAGACGGGGATGTCCATCGAACTCTCCATGGCATCGTTGGTCCCGTCCATGACCGACATGACCAGCGTGATGGTGTATTCGCCCATGGAGGTGTATCTATCCGTGGTGAACGCGGCATCGATCTCCCTCGCTTCCTTCCCTTCCAGCACGAACTCGTTGGGCGACAATGAAAGATTGATCGCGCTGTTCCCTCCGTCGGTTATCTTGACGGTGACCGCGGTGGATTTGGAGTTGTAGATGTGTATCGCCACAGGGTAATCCTTGGCGGTGTTCATCCCGACGCCGTCGGAGAAGAGGACGAACGTGACGTCGTCGCATTCCATCGAATTGACCGCTGTGGCTTCGGAAGGGGCCGCTGAGAATGCCAAAATTGCCATTAACGCGATGGCTAGGACAGACAGCACTCCCTTCCTGCAGGACATGGTCTATCGTATGCCACACTATTTTAAAAAACATACAGATATCGAAACATGGAGTGGTACGTCCCCGTCGGTATAGCCATAACCATTATCGTGATGGTTTCCGCAAGCTATTTCGACTGGAGATTCAGGATCGTTCCGGACATACACTGGTGGGTGCTGGGTCTTTCAGGGATCGCACTCACCGCCGTGTCCGTCTGGGACGGGATGAGGCCGGAATGGGCGATGATGCTCGCCGGTTCCTTCCTGATACTTCTCTTCATACTCCTGGACATCGACCTTTCGGGCATCGCCGAGCTCCTTTTCCTCCTGGTGATAACGGTCCTGTTCATCTATCCGGCGGTCACGATGTTCGACGACCCCGTGGTGAAGCGCCTTCTGGTGATATTCATCTGTTTCGTGCTGTTCTATGCGCTGTTCTGCTTCGGGATACTGAGGGGAGGAGCGGATGCCAAGTGCATGATGGTGATGGCGATGATGTTCCAGACCTATCCGGAGATCCTGGGCATGCCTCTGATACCGCTGCCATCATACAATATCCAGATCATATTCTCGTTCCCGATCGCGATACTGTTCCATGCGGCTCTGTTCTCATTCGCATGGCTGTTCTGGTCGGTCATCAGGAAGATCTACCGCAGGGACGACCCGGTCGAGATGTACACCCTGTCATGGTACAGGATGAGCATCGAGGAAGCGAGGAGATCCCATGTCTGGCCGAAACAGGACGTGGCCAACGGGATGGTGGTGAACGTGAGGGGCATACCCGCGGACGGGGCATTGGACAGACTGGAAGCCGTCGGCGCCAAGGATGTCTGGGTGACGCCGATGATACCGTTCATGGTGCCGATACTTTTTGCCTTGGTGTTCGTACTGACGGTGGGAAGCCTTCTGAACATCCCGTTCAGTTTATGAAGTTCAGTTTGGCCTTGCAGGATACGCACCTGTTCCCGCTCAGACCGCAGACGTCGACCAGGTATCCGGTCCTCTTCACTACCTCGGTACCGCATTCCGGACAGTAGGTATCGCTCCCGCCCTCGGTGAGGACGTTGCCGAGATAGACATAATGCAGTCCCGTCTCCTCCGCGATATCCTTGGCCTTCATCATGGTGTCCACGGGTGTCCAGGGGACATCGTCCATCCCATTGTCCGGATGGAATCTGGTGAAGTGCACTGGCACATCCTCGGACAGTTCGTCCTTGACCCATCTTGCGAATTCCCTTAGTTCCGTCTCGGAATCGTTGTATCCCGGTATCAGGAGGTAGGTGAGCTCGATGTGGACGTTCTCGCTGAATGCCACCTTGACGGCCTTCAGCACATCCTCCAGATGCGCTCCGCAGATCTTCATGTAGAATTCATCGGTGAATCCCTTGATGTCGATGTTCATGGCATCGGTTATCCTGCAGAGTTCCCTCATCGGTTCCTCGTTGATCAGACCGTTGGTGACGAGGACGCATTCGAGGTTCGGATCGCATCTCATGACATCGAGGATGTACTCGAACCATATGACTGGCTCATTGTACGTGAAGGCGATGGAATCCATCTTCTCGTTCCTGCAAAGAGACACCAGTTCCTGAGGGGATTCGTACGTAGTGCGCTTCTTTCCCGCCTCGGACTGCGATATGGAATAGTTCTGACAGTGCTTGCAGGACATGTTGCATCCAATTCCCCCTACGGAGAATATCCTGCTCTTGGGGTGGAAGTGATAGAGGGGTTTCTTCTCCACCGGATCGACGCATAGCGACGAAACTCTTCCGTATGTGTAAGCCACGAGATAATCCTCATCGGCACGTCTCGCGCCGCATCTCCCGGTCTGCCCTATCGGTATCCTGCACCCGTGGGGGCAGAGCTCGCAGACATAGGCATCTCCGTCGCGTCTGTAGTATCTCGCCTCGATTCTGACGGGACTAATAGCTCCCATAGTCCAGCCTCCTCTTGTTGTCGTCCCTCAGAAGGTATGCGCCGTTGTCATTGGTGATGTGCCCGATTATGGAGAAGAACAATCCGGTCTTCTGCAGCGTCTCGATCTCCTCCTTCGGGAACGTGAACATCAGTTCGTATTCCCCTCCCCAGTTCAGCACCATATCCTCTTCGGACTTTCCCGTCGCGATGCTGACATCCTCCACATCCGGGGATACGGGGAGGAATTCCCAGACTATCTCCATCCCGCAGCGGCTCTGTTCGCATATTGTGTTTGCAGCGGTGGACAGTCCGTCCGAGAGATCGATGCAGGATGTGACCTTCCCGCATCTGCAGAGCTCCATCCCTTCGTTGACCAAGGGGATAGGGGCCATAAGCGAGAATATCGCATCCTCGGCATCTATGCCGTTCTCAACGGCGAGGAATCCGGCTGCCGGTCCGCCCAATGAACCCGTGATCGCGACAACATCCCCGGGATTCGCTCCGCTCCTCATCATCGGTCTGTATCCCTCCATCCTTCCGAGCGCGGTGCAGGAGATCACGCCCGGTCCGGGTTTGGTATCCCCGCCGATCACTCTGGTGTTGCAGAATTCCGCACATTGGTCGATACCGCTGACGATGTCGTAGAGGTCGTTCTCGTCCATGTCGTCGGGCATGGCCAGCGATACTATCAGTCCGGCAGGTCTCGCTCCCATGGCGGCGATATCGCTGAAGTTGACCGCCGCGGCCGTCCATCCGAACTGTTCATAGGTCATCCCCTTGGGCATGTGCCTGTCGAAGGTCACGATATCGGAACAGACCACCACATCGCCGTCCGCCTTGAGCACGGCCGCATCGTCATCGGTTCCCCTGACATCGGTGGCCGGTCTGAGGACCTTCTTGATGTTCTTGATGAGCTGGCGCTCTCCGATCTCCTTCAGGGAAGACATCGCCTTACTATCGGGCTCGTGTCTATTTTTATTTTGTTGCCTCACTGCCGATATTGCCAATGCGGGCATTCAACAGTGCCAGGATATCTATGGCCGATTGGAATGAACAAGCGTAACCGTTTATTATGACAAATGTATCCTGGAATCGAGGAACAGACGTGTTCATTTCATTGAGGACGACCATCAAGAGGAGATACGACAGTATCCCGAAGAAGGAGAGCCGTGTAATGCTCATCCTGGGTATCGTCCTTTTCTTCACCAGTCTGATGCTCCTCCCTTCGACATTGATCGCTTACAACAGGGGAGAGGACATCCTTCCGTTCATCATCCCGATGGCGATCGGACTGGTGGCATCGTCCTACATGTGCTTCAAGTACAGTCTTCCCAACGATATGCGTCCGGCGGACGGATTGATGATGATGTTCTCCGTCTGGGTGCTGCTGTTCGTATTCGGTACGATACCCTATCTGATCTCAGGATTCCCGCTGATCGATTCCATATTCGAATCCATAAGCGGATTCACCACCACCGGTGCGACCATAATGACGGATGTGGCGGCCCAGCCCCATGCTCTCCTCATGTGGAGGGTCATAACCAACTGGATCGGAGGTATAATCATCGTGATGATGTTCATGTTCATCATCCCGATGGTGATCTCGGGCGGACGCGGTCTTCTGAAGAACGAGATGTCCGGTTCCGGAGGCGGAAACCTCAGCGTGAAGCTGGGAAGTGCGGCCAGACAGTTCATCGCGATGTACGTCATCCTGACGGCAGTGTTCGCATTGATCCTGCTGGTCCAGAACGTGTCGCTGCTGGATTCCGTCACCATAGCGATGAGTTCCATTTCCATCGGAGGGTTCCTCAACACCAACGACAGCATGGCCAGCTATTCGATGTTCGTGAAGATCTCCGTCATATTCTTCATGATCATCAGCGCATCGAACTTCTACCTGCACTACAGGGCCCTCTTCAAGGGTGACATCCGCGGATACGGCAGGAGCGAGGAGTTCAAGGTCATGATCCTCTGGTTCCTGATCATTTCGGTATTGATCATCATCCAGGCCTTCGTCAGCGGTTCATGGGACCAGATGCACGGGCAGACGGGCGACAAGATAGTCGACGTGGTGTTCAGTGTCGTGTCCGTCGGTACCACATCGGGATTCTCCACCGTCAACTACACAACCTATTGGACATTCCTCAACGATCTGTCGCTGTTCATGATCCTGATGTTCATCGGAGGATCGACCGGGTCCACATCCGGAGGTGTGAAGATCTCCAGGATGATCATCACCCTGAAGGCCCTGCTGAACGAGATCCGTCAGGAGGTCCACCCCAACGCGGTGTACACGGTGAGATACGACGGGAGCGGGATATCGCACGATGCCGTTCATACGGCGATGGTGGTCGTCACCGCATTCATCGTCGCGGCCGGAGTGGGCGCCGCGATCTTCAACATCTACATGGACACGCTTGATGAGGCCGTGTTCACGGCCCTGTCGATGATCACCAACACCGGTACCGGTTCAGGTGACATCCTGTTCAACAACTACGCCGACCTGCCCGCCTGGATGAAGCTGGTCTCATGCGGACTCATGTTCCTGGGAAGGATGGAGATTCTGGCGATCCTGGCGATATTCACTCCCGGATTCTGGCTCGAGTTCATCGGACGCGGAGGAATCAACAAGGCCAAGGAGAAGTTCTCGATCGCCAGCAGGATCAAGAAGGCCAAGAGGAAGAAGGAATCCGCCTCCGAAGGAGAGGCTTCGGAAGCGGAACCCGACGAAATCATCGAGGCCGTCCCCGGACCAGAGGAATGACCCCATCCCCATCCCTTAAATAATCTTTTAAAGATATCACGGGAGGTTCCCATGAACATCGATATCAAATACGGCAAGGACGGGGTACAGAAGGTGGACATACCCGATGAGAACCTCATCGGCATATTCTATCCCAAGGACGTCGAGTGCGGCGTTCCGGAAGAGGTCATCAACGCATCAATAGACAACCCGATGGGATACGATTCGCTGGATCAGTTCCTTGACGGCGGTAAGGACATCGTGTTCATCGTGAACGACGGTACCAGGCCCACCCCCACCGCGAAGGTGCTCGACGCACTCTCCAAGAGGATGGACCTCAGGAAGGCGAGATACCTTGTCGCCACCGGCAACCACAGGGACATGACTCCCGAAGAATACGACTTCGTGTTCGGAAAGCATTACGCGGAGCTGAAGGACAGGATCATCTGCCACAACGCGAAGCAGTCGGAATGCGTGTTCCTGGGAACATCGAAGAACGGCACACCCATGGAGGTCAACAAGGTCGCCGTGGATGCCGACAGACTCGTCATAATCACAAGCGTGGAACCGCACTACTTCGCAGGATACACCGGCGGAAGGAAATCGTTCCTCCCCGGAGTCGCATCGTTCAGGACGATCGAGGCGAACCACAAGCTGGCCATGAAACAGGAGGCGCAGGCCCTCGCACTGGACGGGAACCCGGTGCACGAGGACATGATGGACGCTCTGGAACAGGTCAAGGGTAAGAAGATATTCTCCATCCAGATCGTCATGGACAGGCACCAGAACGTCTACAAGGTCGCATCCGGAGCCCTGAACCCCTGCTTCAAGCAGGCGGTCGAGTGGGCAGAGGACGTGTTCTGCGTCCCGATCCCGCAGAAGGCCGATCTGGTGATATCAGTGGCACCGTATCCGATGGATGTGGACCTCTACCAGTCGCAGAAGGCGCTCGACAACGGAAAGTGGGCGCTGAAGGAGGGCGGAAAGATCATCATGGTCTCAAAGTGCAGGGAGGGGATCGGACACGCGACGTTCCTCCAGCAGCTCTCCACCTCCAAGGACCCCAAGGTCGTCCTGGAGAACCTGAACAAGGAATACAAGCTAGGATACCACAAGGCCGCCAAGATGGCCGAGATCGCCGTGTGGGCCGACATCTGGGCGGTCACGGATCTCGATCCCGAGGTCATAAGATCGGCCAACATCACACCCTTCCCGTCGGTGGCCGCGGCGGTGGAACAGGCATTCAAGGAGAACCCTAAGGCCAAAGTCATAATCATGATGGACGGAAGCGTCACAATACCGAAGGTGGAACAATGACATTCGAGACGGACAGGATGGAAGAGATCAGGAATGCGGTCAACGTCTGCACCATGTGCGGATTCTGCAAGAGCGTTTGCCCCTCGTTCAAGGCGATCGGTTGGGATTCAGCGCTCTCCAGGGGACGTATCGTCCTCTCATACGGTCTCCTCAACGGGGAGATCCCCGCCGACGATTCCGTCGTGGAGAACATGTACACCTGCACCACCTGTGCTGACTGTGTCAGGAGATGTCCCTCCAAGGTCAAGATCGTGGACATCATCGAGATGTGCCGTGCCGACCTGGTGAAGAACGGACACATCCTCCCCAAGCACAAGGCCGTCTGCGAGAACATCCTGAAGACCAACAACCCCTTCGGCGAGAAGAAATCCGTCGTCGAGACATTGGGGAAGAAGCCCAAGAAGGCCGAGATCGGTTACTTTGCGGGATGCACCGCCACATACAGGAGCAAGAGGACATCGCAGGCATCGCTCTCGATCCTCGACAAGCTGGGCGTGGATTACACCACTGTCGACGAGGTCTGCTGCGGTTCGGTCATGCAGAGGATCGGATGGCCCATCGAGGACATCAAGAAGTACATGCAGAGGAACGTCGACGCCATCAAGTCGTTGGGCATCAAGACGCTGGTGCTCTCATGCGCAGGATGCTACAGGATGTTCAAGGAGGAATACCCCAAGTTCGTGGATGTCCCCTTCAAGGTGCTCCACATGACGGAATTCCTCGCTGAGCAGGACCTCAAGCTCAAGCCTCTGAAATCAAAGGTGACATATCACGACCCCTGCCACCTCGGAAGGCACGCAGGCGTCTACGAGGCACCCAGGAAGGTCATCGCCAAGATCCCCGAGATCGAATTCAAGGAGATGGAGTTCAACAAGAATCTCAGCCACTGCTGCGGAGGCGGCGGAGGTGTGAGGTCGGCATACCCCGAGGAATCCAAGAGGATCGCGTCCACGAGAGTGGATGAAGCGGTCGCCACGGGAGCATCGACCATCATCACCACATGTCCGTTCTGCGTGAGCAACCTGGTCCTCGGATCGGAAGGAAGGGACATCAAGGTCGTGGACCTCACCGAACTGATCGACGAGCTCCTATGAGCACGGGAACGCCCAGGATAATGGGCATACTGAACATCACCCCCGATTCCTTCTCGGACGGGGGACTCTATTATTCCGGAGGAGCAGCGGAGCATGCCGTCGCGATGGCGGAGGCGGGTGCCGACATCATCGACATCGGCGGCGAATCAACCAGGCCCGGTTCCGATCCCGTGTCCCCCCAGGAGCAGATCGGAAGGATAGTGCCAGTGATCAGGGAATTGGCACCGTCGATAAGCGTTCCCATATCCGTCGACACGATGGATCCCGAGGTCGCGAGGGCGGCATTGGATGCCGGTGCGGACATCATCAACGATGTGAACGGGCTGAGGTCCGAGGGGATGCTGGAGTTGGCATCATCCGTTGGTGCGCCGGTCATAATAATGCACATGAACGGCAGGCCCAAGACCATGCAGGTCCGCCCGATGGAGGGCAGGGTTACGGGAACGATCGCGGCATTCCTGAAGGAAAGATGCGACATCGCCGGGGAATACGGCATCAAGGACATCACCCTCGATCCCGGGATAGGGTTCGGAAAGACCGCCGAACAGAACATGGAGATAATCGAGAACGTGTCGGAATTCTCATTCGGACATCCCGTCCTGATAGGCGCATCCAGGAAGAGGTTCCTTTCCGAGATGTTCCCGGGGACGGACAGGGACGAGGCGACGGTCAGGATCTCGCTGAAGGCCATAGAGAACGGTGCGGACATCGTACGCGTGCATAACGTCCGGATGATGAAGGAGGCATTACAGCGCCCTGATGATCACGCCGACGACGAGTATCGAGACCAGTGACACGGCGATCATCCCGTAGAAGATCAGATCCTTCTTCCTCTCCATCCTCTTCTCAGCATCGTGGAGTTCCCTGCAGTCGTCGTCGCAGTACTCCTCTCCGTAAGGGACGGGGTTCCCGCAGTAACCGCAGTGTGAATGGTTCGGAAGCGCGACCATGCTGAATCAATCGATAATATGCTATTTGATGTTAGTGTTCACTCGCCATTCTTGTTAAATTCGGACATTGTGTCCACGAGGCGATGATCACCACCGATTTCGTCGATAAGGACCGTTTCGACAGGATGAGGCGCATCGGCTGGGTGGACGTGGATTCCATCCGTACCAAGAGGTGTCTCGTCGTCGGTGCGGGTGCACTCGGCAACGAGGCGGTGAAGGATCTGGTCCTGGCAGGGTTCCGGAGGATCACGGTGGTCGACATGGATCACATAGTCACCTCGAATCTCAGCCGCTGTCTCTTCTTCAGGGATTCGGACGTGAAGAAGGTGATGAAGGCCGAGGTGGTGGCGCAGAGGGCATCCGAACTCGATCCCGACGCGGAGGTGGCCTCGGTGATGTCGGACATCAAGGATATGGATGACTGGCACTATGATATCGTGCTCGGCTGCCTCGACAACATATCGGCGAGGATGCACGTGAACGCGCACGCTTACTACAACGGGATACCCTACATCGACGGGGCGACGGACGGCATGAACGGGAGGGTCATGGTGATCCTTCCGGGTGGTCCGTGTCTCCAATGCACCATGAACAGGACCCACGTGGAACAGATGGAACGCAGGTTCACATGCACGGGGAACGGTACCGCATTCGTGCCCAGAACAGCATCCGATATCACCACGACCGCGGTGATAGCCGCGATGCAGGTGCGTGAGGCGATGAAGGTGGCATCGGGGCACAGCGAACTGTGCGTCAGAGGGGTGACTTATTACAATGGAACGGAAGGGACCATGGAGACCCTGGAGGTCTCGGTGGATCCCGGATGCATGAATCATACGGAGTGAGAGAATGGCAATAGCGATTACAGTGAAGAACGTCTACAACGGGTCCACCGTCAGGATGGAGGTCGAGAACGACGAGACCATGGGCGACATCATCCAGAGTGCGGCGGAGTACTGGAGGAAGGAAGCGAGCGCATACATCCTCAAGAAGGGGAAGACCCTTCTCCGCTCGTCCATGACGGTCTCGGAGGCGGGACTGATCCCCGACGATGTGCTGGAGATGGTGCCCGACCCAGAGGGCGGTTCCAGATGAGCTACCCCGAGAAGATCGTCCTGAAGAGGCTCAGCAACGAGCTGAAGGATTGCAGACAGTATCTAGGCGGAGATTCCTCCC
>JAEEGH010025866.1_pt1 | contig 11740 bp, 6 predicted proteins | sample 9134181 | NCBI WGS metagenome assembly JAEEGH01 (sample SAMN16246544, study PRJNA631951) | gut metagenome | biome: gut microbiome; feature: rumen; material: DP-attached | host: Bos | place: Iran: Karaj | collected 2018-10 | reverse complement strand
CAAGGCGGTTGAACCGATGCCCGACAAGTACAAGGAGGTTCGTTACGGTCTTTATCGTATAGCTTTCAACCAAGACGACATGGCTTTCGGGGACTCCCTTGAATGCATTTACGATGCACCTGCAGACAGTGCAAGCGTCTCATTCCCTCGCATATCCCCTGACGGCCGCTTCCTATGCTTCACCCGCCATGGCTATGGCAATTTCTCCATCTGGCACAAGGATGCAGACCTCTGGATGGTCAATCTGAATGATGGCACAGTCAAGCCTATGGACGGAATCAACTCTGAGGATGTGGACAGTTTCCACACATGGAGCGCCAACGGACGCTGGATGGTGTTCAGCACCCGGAGGGATGACGGGCTCTACACCAAACCGTATTTCACTCACATCGATTCCGAAGGAAACGCCACAAAGCCTTTCCTGCTGCCCCAAAAAGATCCTGTGAACTATTACAAGAGATTGATGAAATCCTATAACCTGCCGGCATTCACTACGGACAAGGTCTCTGTCAGCAAACGGAAACTGACTGATGTCCTTCGCAACTCTCCCGGCACCGATGTAAAAGTCAAATAACACAAAACCAATATGAAGAGAATCCTGCTCCTGATCACGGCCACACTAATGGTTCTGTCCGCACAGGCACAGATCTACCAGGCCTCCTCTTTCGGCGTAAAGTCTGACGGAGTCACCCTCAACACCAGGTCCATCCAGGCCGCAATCGACTATATCAGCAGTCATGGCGGAGGCGTGCTGGAAATATCCGTAGGACGCTACCTGACCGGAAGCATATTCATGAAATCCAATGTCGAACTCCGGTTGCTGGAAGGCGCAGTGCTGGTTGGTTCAATCAATCCTTATGACTATGAGATGGTCGAAGGGAACTACGGTCTCCTTCTAGCCAAAGGACAGGAAAACATCTCCGTCAAAGGCAAGGGAGTCATCGACGGCCGCGGAGCGGAATGCGCCCTCAACTTCCTGAACCAGGTCCATCTTGGATTCCTTGAGGACACAACCAAGTACGACAGGGTAACCAAGAGGCCGAAACTCATCTATTTCCGCGAGTGCAAGAATGTGGTGATCGAAGGGGTGACTCTCAAGAATTCAGCCGAATGGACCCTCGTTCCCGACCAGTGCGAGAATCTCACGATCAGTGGAATCCTGCTGGACAGCAAGAACTACTGGAACAACGACGGCATCGACATCGTGGACTGCCGCCACGTCGTGATAAAGGATTCATTCATAGATGCATCCGACGATGCTATCTGTTTCAAGTCACACTCCAATGATCATCTTTGCGAGGATATTGAGGTCAGGAACTGCGTGGCCCGCTCCAGCGCAAGCGGATTCAAGTTCGGGACTGTTTCAAGGGGCGGTTTCAAGAATATCCGCATCATTGGCAACAAGGTCTTCGATACCTATCGCTCCGCCATCACGATCCAGTCAGTGGACGGAGCAGAAGTCGAGAATATCGTCATCGACAGTCTTGAGGCCATCAACACCGGTAATGCCATATACCTCCGGACCGGAAAGAGATGGGGCGGAGCGAAGGAAGGATATCTGAAAAATATCACCCTTTCCAACATAAAGGTAGAAGTTCCACTCGAGAAGCCCGATGCAGGCTACAGCTACGAGGGCCCGGTCGAGGACTTGCCAAGGAATATCTCTCCGGCCGGAATAGTCGGAATCCCTGGAATGGCCGTAGAGAGCATAACCCTCAGGAATGTGGAGATCATCTATCCTGGCGGCGGGAACAAGCTTTACGCATTCAGGGGGACCACTCCGGAAGAGCTGGACAGCATCCCTGAAATGATTGATATCTATCCCGAATTCTCCCAGTTCAAGGAACTCCCTGCCTGGGGACTGTTCATCCGTCACGCGAAGGGAATAACCCTTGACAACGTGCGCCTGGTTGCAGGCAAGAAGGATTACCGTCCGGCTATCGTGGCCGATGATGTCGATGGTCTCGTCATCAAAAACCTCCAGACCGACGAGCCGTCCGCAAAGGGAAAGAAACAAGTGGTTAAACGGAATGTAAGATAAATTGTGCTGATTATATGAAAAAGTTCTTGGTAACATTGGCCTGTCTGGCCGTTTCATCGTTAAGTTACGCCGGAGCGGCTGGATCAACAATCAAGCTGAACGATGGACACACCGTCCGGGTGGACGTGTGCGACGACGGGATATTCAGGGTGCGTATATCCCCGAGGAAGGAATTCGAAGAGTCTCTGATGGAGCGCTACGGCTGCATCAAGACCGATTGGACAGCGGTAAAGACTACGGAGAGCAACAAAGGGAACGAATGGACGGTCAGCACGAAAGACTATTCATTGACAGTCAACAAGAAGACAGGAGTAATCTCCTTGAAGGACGCCAAGGGTAATTCCGTTGTCCGTGAGATCAGGCTTCTTGACAACGATAACAAGCTCTGCGACAACCTCCGTGAGACGATCAACAAGAAATGGGAATCCCTGAATGTCGTGAGCAACGGTGGAGGAATCATCGGTGACGACAAGGAATTCGCCAAGATGGACAAGAGGGAGATTCCAGGGGCGATGAAGATCTGTACGATCTCCATCCGCATGGAAGACGGGGAGCGGTTTTACGGCGGTGGCAGCACCAGCCGTGACCATATCCAGCACCGGGGCGAACTTCTCAGGATGTGGGTTACTTACCAGCACACCGAGATTCCGATGCCATTCATGATGAGTTCTCGCGGATGGGGTATCTATGACAATACCACCCGCAAGAGCTTCTTCGACGTTGGAACCATCGACAAGAACCTTTTCAACATAGTCAATGCCTACGACGAAGCCGACTTCTACCTGATGGCAGGTGCTGACATGCCGGCAATCTTGAATGAATATACTCTCGTGACCGGTCGCACCTATGTGCTTCCCAAATGGGCTTATGGACTCTGCTTCGGCCCCAACATGCGCGAAGAGCAGTTCGACATCCTCCACGATGCAGCCATGTTCCGCCAGATCGATGTTCCATGCGATGTCTTCTGGCTTGAGCCACAGTGGATGGGAAAGCGTTACGACTTCTCAACAAAGAAGACATGGAACTACGACCGCTTCTCACCGGAACCTTATTGGGTTCAGGACCAGTATCCCAAGCAGCTTCACCACAGGCTCTTTATCGGAAAGCTACGCTCGATGGGCTTCCATCTCGGCCTTTGGCTCTGCGAGGAATATGACCTCAGCCTGGTGGAGGAAGATCTGGTCGCGCTCCGGGAAGGCCGCGACACTTCCGGTCAGGAACACTGGATGGACCATCTGAAGAATTTCATGGACCAGGGAGTCGAGGGCTTCAAGCTCGACCCTGCCCGTACAATAGACAACCATCCAGACTGGCCTTACTACAACGGAAAGACGGATGCCGTGATGCACAACCTCAACCAGGTCCTTCTTCCCAAACAGATGGCCGAGCTAGGCAGGAACTACAATAACAAACGCACTTGGCACCACTACTGCGGAGGCTGGTCAGGAACCCAGCATTGGACGGCCTCAACTTCCGGAGACAACGGTGGTGGTAAGACCGCCCTTTACGACCAGCTTAATCTGGGAATGAGCGGTTTCCTCAATACCTCCTGCGACGTTATGAGCGTGCCTCGTGACCTGGAGATGCCGTCACTTCATTTTGGACTCTTCCTCCCCTGGGTCCAGATCAACAGCTGGTTCTCGATGATGCAGCCGTTCTACTACGACAAACCCGAGCAGGATATCTACCGTTTCTATGTCAAGCTGCGCTATTCCCTGGCGCCGTACATATATTCAATGGCACTTGAAGCCAATCAAGACGGAATGCCTATCGTGCGTTCGATGCCTTTGAGTTTCCCGAACGATCGCAACTGCGACGACATGACCTACCAGTACATGTTCGGACCTTGGTATTGCGTCGGAATATTCACGAACGAGATCTACCTCCCTGCAGGCACCTGGACCGATGCCTGGACCGGAGAGAGGATTGTCAGCAAGGGAGAAACCTTCACCCGTGAGTATCCTTCCGACCGTGCAGGGCTGCTCTTCATCCGCGAAGGTGCCATCATACCTACGCAGGGCGACGTTTCCTATATCGGAACACGTCCATTCGAGAAGGTGACCCTGAATGTCTATCCTCACGGGGATTCACAGTTCACTCTCATGGATGACGACGGTGAAACCTATGGCTACGAGAAGGGTGCAATCGCCAAGACCCTTGTGGAATGCCACGAGAAGGGCGGTGTCTCGAAGATTATTGTCAATCCTGTGAAGGGTAGCTTCGAGGGCATGCCTTCAACTCGTGAATATTCTTTCGCTGTCCAGAATGACGGAAAAGCCTCTTCCGTGCTGGTCGGTGGAAAGGAACTGAAAGACTGGACCTACGAAGGCGGTATGATCCGGTTCTCGCTGCCGCCGGTAGCTGTCTCGGAAAAGGTGGTAATCGACATCAAATAAAAATTGGGCGTTTCTTTATGAGAAAGCTATATCTATTAAGCGTCCTTGTGTTACTGGTGTCCTGTGGAAAGGGAGACTGGCGGGATGCTTCGTTGCCGGCTGCAGACAGGGCAAAGTTCCTGTTGAAGGAAATGACACTGGAAGAGAAGGTGGGACAGATGTGCCAATATGTGGCGCCATGCTATGTTCCTCCTGGCCAGGGTTCTCCTTACAAGAATATAGACGCCACTGACGAAAACCTTGGAAACAAGGACCTGGCAGACAAGATCCGCCGTGGTGAAGTCGGATCCTTCCTGCACTGCATGACCACGAAAGAGGCGATCGCCCTTCAGGAAATGGCCAAGGGAAGCAGACTGGGCATTCCGCTGCTCATAGGAATAGACGCTATCCATGGAAACGCCCTGATAGAAGGCTGTACGATATACCCTACAAACATCAACATGGCGTCCACTTTCGACCCCGAACTCATGGAGAAGATCGGGGCCGAGACCGCGTTGGAGATGCGCCAGAAGGGATTGTACTGGACATTTGCTCCAAACCTTGACGTAGCCCGTGACGCCCGATGGGGCCGAATGGGAGAGACTTATGGCGAAGATCCGTTCCTTGTCACTGAGATGGGAAAGCATTCCATCCTAGGACTCCAGGGTCCAGACCGTAATTTCGATGAAGGCCACGTGATTGCCTGCGCAAAGCACCTGATAGCCGGAGGTGAACCTTTCGGAGGGCTTAACGCCGCCCCTATGGATGTTTCAGAAAGGCAGCTCAGAGAAATCTACCTGCCTCCATTCATAGCCGCTGTGGAAGACGCCCACGTCGGAACCGTAATGGCCGCCCATAATGAGGTCAATGGGATTCCTTGTCACGGCAACTCCTGGCTGCTGAAAGACCTGATTCGTGACGAACTCGGATTCGACGGTTTCGTCGTCAGCGACTGGATGGACATCGAAAGGCTCCATGCCATGCATCATTGGGCTCCTGATTCGACCGAGGCTTTTGTCAGGTCAGTCGAAGCGGGAATCGACATGCACATGCAGGGAGACAATTACTTCGAGGCTGTAATCGGGGCAGTGAGATCTGGAAGGATTCCGATGAAGCGCATTGACGAGGCTGCCGGGAAGATCCTTGAGATGAAGTTTGCAGTCGGGCTGTTCGAAGCACCCCTGCCTTCCATGGAGCCCCTTGAGAATGCTGCAGAGCATCGTCAGACTGCCCTCCAAGCCGCCCGCGAAAGTATCGTACTGCTGAAGAATAACGGTCTCTTACCTCTAGTAGCCGCAGGCTCTGTCAGGCGAATCTTCGTCGTTGGGCCTAATGCTGACAGTCAGACGATTCTGGGAGACTGGGCTGCACCGCAGCTTGACAGCCTGGTAATAACAGTTCTGGAGGGTCTTAGAAACGAATTCCCCGGAACCACAATAGACACCATGTGCTTCGGCGGAATGATCTCTAACGTGGATGCCAAGGGCATCGCTGTTGCCCGTCACAAGGCATCTGCAGCTGATGTGTGCATAGTTGTGGCTGGTGAGAATTCCCAGAGATATTCAGCTTTCGGAAGGACTTGCGGAGAAAATTGCGACAGGGACGATCTTGATCTTCCCGGGATGCAGGAACAACTGCTGGAGGCAGTCGCTTCGGCAGGAAAACCCACCGTCCTCGTGCTTATGACCGGCCGTGCCAACAGCATTGCATGGGCAAAGGAAAATGTGGATGCCATACTTAACGTCTGGGAGCCTGGGCAGATGGGCGGACTGGCTGTTGCTGAAGTCATCTCCGGAAAAGTCAATCCTTCCGGCAAACTGCCTGTTACTATGCCACGCAGCGTCGGCCAGGTGCCCACGGTCTATAACCACAAGCATTCCCAGTATTCTAGACTATTCGCCACGAATGAGACCGGTCCCCTCTGGCCCTTCGGCTTCGGACTCAGTTATAGTTGTTTCCGAATAGGTGATCTTTCTATCACCGCCGTTGAAGACTCCTCCGACGGTTCGACCGCCTCGCTCCACTCGGCCCCTCCCATCGCAAGCGATGGGTCCCTCCCTCTTAACGTGCCGAGGGTGGCAGTGGCCTCACCTGCCGGAGTGTCTTCAACGACAATAGCGAAAGTATCAGTCAGCATTACCAACGAGGGACCTTTCGACGGTGCTGAAGTGGTGCAGTTGTACATCAGGGATGAATATGCTTCCGTGACCCGTCCGGTCAAGGAACTTAAAGCTTTCAAACGCATATTCCTGAAAAACGGCGAAAGCACGGATGTGACCTTCGAGATCACCCCCGAAATGCTTAAATGCTTCGGAGCCGACAACCGGTGGACCGTCGAACCTGGAGACTTCACCATTATGGTCGGGTCTTCTTCGGCCGACGAAGATCTGCAACAGCTGCCATTACGGTTAATCGCCAAATAGCCGCACAAGGATAAGGCTTCCACGTTTCTTATTGCCCGATGACGGTGCTCAAGTACCGGGTATCAGGCATTGGCGCACGGGAATATGTTTTATTCTTCAGTTATAATCATATTCCCGTGCGGCAGTTTGATTTCCCACCCCATACGTTTGGCCAAAGATAACAATAAGGGATAATCTGCTACAGTTATTTTCAGGCAAATATCTGTAATTGTCACATTGTTGTCTGGCTTCGGTTCATTCAATAATGAATTGTGACCCGAATAGTTTGAATAGCCTTTTACCAAAGAGCGAGGTCTCACTCTTGAAGCATTCCTTATTGAGAGGTTATATCTGGTCTGAATGTTGAGCCAAACTGAAGCCGGAATACCAAGCCCTGTTTCCAATCGCGTTGCTATTGCTGCCGTCACATTGCGTTTGCCGTGTATTAATGCACTTAGATGAGGAGCTTCCATGCCTATTGATTTCGCAAAATCTTTTTGCTTGATCCCCCTTTCTTTAAGTTCCTCGACGAGAATGCTGCCAGGGTGGACTGCATAGACAGGAAGGGCATCATTCAGTATTATGCTTTCTTTATCGCTTGTTTCCATAATGGGTATCATCTATTTCAATTAATTTCAGGGTTATTCTATCTTGTTCTTCAATGAAAAGCAACCTATGGACATATCTATTTGATAATCTTACTGATGATAATCCTGAATAAGAGTACTTCAACTTTTCATAATGAAGAAAACTGGCTTTCTTTAAATCTTCAATATCATTGACTGCCATCATGAAGGAGACGGCTCTTTTCAAACCTTCAAATAACTCCCGGTTTGTTGCAATTGTCTTATAACGGCGGTTTTTACCCGTCAACAACAATTCTTTCAAATCGCCCTCCGCTATAACTTTCATAGTTTAGTTTTTTGCAAATATAGACAAAAATTACTATAATTATGTAATAATTACAATTCTTAAACAAAAAAACAATTGCCCGATTACAACTTATTTGTCGTAAATTTGCGTTAAAGCAATAACAGACAAACCACATGAGAAAAATCTTTGTTTTAACAGTCGGCCTGCTTACCTGCTTGGTGGCCTTGGGTCAGAGAATGGTGTTGAATTACGACCGTCCGGCTACCAGGTTCGAAGAGGCTCTGCCGATTGGGAATGGACATCTTGGTGCATCGGTGTACGGCGGGGTGTCAGACGACCTGATCTGGCTCAATGAAGGCAGCCTTTGGGGCGGTTGCGCCAACCCGGACAATAACCCTGTCCCAACCGGAGGCCCTGAACTGCTGGCAAAAGTGAGAGCGCTTCTTGACAAAGAGGATTGGAAAGGAGCAGAAAAGATGGCGATGGGGCTACAAGGAAAATATGTCAATTCCTATCTTCCGATGGGAAGCCTCCATTTAAGGCAGAAATTCGACAAAGATGTTCTGGTCTTCGACTATCATGGGAACAATGCCGGGATCGCGGCCAATCGACAAGACCAGGGGCCGGTTTTGGCAGACTATTCACGCACCCTGGATCTTGACAGTGCAATAACCAGGACAAGCTTTTCTTATGACGGTGTGACATATTCCAGGGAAATGTTTGTCTCACACCCCGACAGAGTCATGGTCATCCATCTGACGGCTTCCGAACCTAAATTGGAGTTTGACCTTGATGGTGCAACTATGTGGGATGGAAGTGCCATTCAGAGCCTGTCCGCCAATGAATATCTTGTCAAGGGGCAGGTTGGATATTACCAAAGCACAAAGTGGGAGGAACCTTTCTCAAAGTGGCAGGTCGGCCCGAATGGAGAGAGGGGTATGCGTTACCAGTTCAGGGTAAAGGTGGTGAAATGTGACGGAAGCGTCTATACCAACCCTTGCCTGCATGTAAGTGACGCCTCTGATGTGGTGATACTCGTCAGTGCAGCAACCAGTTTCAACGGCTTCGACAAGAGGCCGGACACTGAAGGCCGCGATGAGAACGCCCTTGCCGCTTCTTTCATCAGCAAGGCTGAAGGAAAGTCACTTGAGGCTCTCAGGAACGACCATGTCGCCGACTACAGGAAACTCTTCACAACTGTAGAGTTGTCACTTAAGGGGGCCGAAGTGCCGTCCGAACCCGGCCGAGTCCATCCTCGCTCCGCTGCGGCTGAGTACGGCCTAAGTCCGGCGGCATCTCCGGCCGGAGGAGCAATTACCACGGATAAAAGGCTGGAAGCCTACGCTGCAGGTGGTGAGGACCTGTATCTGGAGACCTTGTATTTCCAGTTCGGCCGCTATCTCCTGATTTCCAGTTCCCGGGAAGACAGCGAAGTACCCTGCAACCTTCAGGGAATATGGTGCAAGGACCGTCATCCTGCATGGGGAGCTGACCTCCACACCAACATTAACGTCCAGATGAACTACTGGCCTGCCGAGCCGCTTGGACTCAGCCCTTGCACCCTTCCACTCATGACATTCATCAAGAACAGTTCAGTAGCAGGTGCCGAAGTCGTAAGGAACATGTACAACATGAAAGGCTGGACGGTCCATCACAACAGCGACATCTGGTGCGCCGCCAATCCTGTCGGCGACAAGGCTGGAAGCCCTTCGTGGGCAAATTACGTAATGGCCGGACCATGGCTCTGCAGCCACCTGTACGAGCATTACCTGTTCACCGGTGACAAGTCATTCCTCAAGGAAACTGCCTATCCCCTCCTGAAAGGCTCGGCAGAATTCCTTATGGACTGGCTGATTGAAAAAGACGGGAAGTATATCACCTCTCCTTCCACCTCCCCGGAGAATGGATTTATCGATGAAAACGGGAATACCGGCCAGGTAACGATAGGTTCGGCCATGGATCTGGAAATATGCTGGGAGCTCTTCACGAATGTCATCGAGGCAAGCGAAGTACTTGGTGCAGATCCAGAACTCAGAAAGCAGTGGAAGCATTACCGCGACAACCTGCACCCTCTGCAGATCGGTGCTGCCGGAAACCTTGTCGAATGGTATAAGGACTGGAAGGACACGGATCCCCAGCACAGGCACGTTTCCCATCTGTTCGGACTCCATCCAGGACATGAAATTTCTCCGATGAAAACCCCTGAGTACGCTGCGGCTGCCCGCAGGACCTTGGAGATACGTGGAGACGGCGGAACCGGATGGAGCAAGGCCTGGAAGATCTGCTTCTGGTCAAGACTCCTGGACGGCGACCACGCCTACAAGATGTACAGGGAACTTCTGAGCAAATCCACTCTTCCCAATCTATTCGATACCCATCCGCCATTCCAGATTGACGGCAACTTCGGTTCAATTGCCGGAATCGCCGAAATGTTACTCCAGAGCCAGAACGGCGAGATCCATCTCCTCCCTGCCCTTCCATCCGCCTGGCAGGAAGGCTCGGTCAAGGGAATCAGGGCCAGGGGTGCCGTTTCTGTCGATATGGAATGGGAAAATGGCAAGCTGAAGAATGCGGTTCTTTGCAAGGCCCAGCAACAGTCACCGGTCACCATCCGTACCGACGTTCCCGTCAGGGTCAAGGGAGCTAAGGCCAAGACAAGGAAAGAAGGTGCTTACTATCTGACTACCATAAACCTTAATCCGAAGACACCTTGCACTTTAACTGCAAAATGATGAAAAGGTTCCTGGTACTCCTTCTGGTTTCATCTGCCATCTTAGGAATAACCTCTTGTTCTGAATCCCTTCCCGAGACTGTTCCCGAGGAAGAGATGAACAGGGTTTACGAAGAGGTGAAAACTCCCTTCAAATATGGCCTGGTTATTCCTGGTCATGACGGGCTTGCAGCAGACAGCCCGTCGGTCTTCAGGAAAGATGGGAAATGGTACATGAGCTACATCATATTCGATGGGCAAGGCTACGAGACTTGGCTCGCTGAAAGCAGCGACCTGCTCGAATGGAAAACCCTGGGGCGCATAATGTCCTTCTCGGACGACGGAGATTGGGACCAAAATCAGAAGGCCGGTTACATAGCCCTTCCGGACACAGAGTGGGAAGGATCATACGAACTTGAAAAGTATAAAGGAAAGTATTGGATGAGTTATCTTGGGGGCAGCAAGACCGGCTATGAAGCAGGAACTTTGGCCCCAGGAATGGCATACACATCCGGGGATCCTGCAACGGCTCACGAATGGGACCGTCTCCCCTCTCCGACCCTCTCTCCAAAGGATGAAGACGCAAACTGGTGGGATGACAGGGTCATCTACAAAAACAGCGTTATACGTGATCCAAAATGCCTGACAGGCCACCCTTTCGTCATGTACTATAATGCCAAGGGCAATGCGGAGAGAATAGGTATGGCAGTCAGTGACGACATGGAGCATTGGCAACGCCTGGGTAAGGATCCGGTTCTCTCTCATGGAGACCGCGGCATCACCGGAGACGCCTATCTCCAACGGATGGGGAAGCTGTGGGTGATGTTTTATTTCGGCTTCTCATGGAATGACGAAACAGCAAACAAAGCATTGGATTCCTTCGCCTGCTCCTATGACCTGGTCCACTGGACTGATTGGACAGGAGAGCCTCTCATAGAGCCTTCAGAACCATTTGACAGCCGCTATGCCCACAAACCATGCATGGTCAAATGGAATGGGGTTGTCTATCATTTCTACTGCGCGGTCGATGACAACGACAACCGCGGTATCGCCCTGGCAACATCCAAACAATTGAACCCCAATTCCCAAGACTATCATCATGTACGGTCATATCATGCTTACGGTGCGAATCAGGGCGTAGCTGTGGATGACGACTGCTTTTACGGAATAGGCAACCAGCAGATTGTAAAATATTCCAAGAACGGAGACTCCCTGGCAGTCTGGAAGGAAAGTGATCCCACGCTGATCAAGCACTTCGACGGAGGAATCGTGGTGAACGGCCTGTTGTACTGCTCCCACTCCAATTATCCTGAAATTCCCATGGCAAGTTCAATAGAAG
>JAEEGH010025865.1_pt1 | contig 11740 bp, 8 predicted proteins | sample 9134181 | NCBI WGS metagenome assembly JAEEGH01 (sample SAMN16246544, study PRJNA631951) | gut metagenome | biome: gut microbiome; feature: rumen; material: DP-attached | host: Bos | place: Iran: Karaj | collected 2018-10 | reverse complement strand
TCCGCCGACGACCTGGAAGAAGGTGGCGGGGGTATATTCCATGTTCAGCCATCTGCACATGAAGGGATTGGTCAGCAGGGTGATAATGATCTCAGTAGAAAAGATCAGGGAGGCTTTCAGGGCGGATACGTGCTTCTGGCAGGAAATCTGTACAAGACCGTAGATGGCCCGGATGAACACACCGATGAACAGGGCGCTGATCCAGAAGCTGGTCTGCGTGGGCAGCTCCAGGGTGCGGCCGTAGACGGCGTTTTCAATCATCCAGCCGGCGAAGGCGAACAGCGCCGAGAAGACCATCTGTGAAAGGGTCAGCTGGGTGGAATCCTCTTCCTTGCCCAGGATTGATACGGTGATAACGTAGGACGCAAAGAAGATATCGGCCAGGATCAGGTACACCACATTCACGGAGGAGAACAGGGCGTCCGTGTCCGCGCCGAACATCAGCAGCAGCGCGATAATGGCGATGACCGTAGCGATGCCGGAGAAGAAGTTGACCCGCTTGCGGAGCAGGAGCAGGATCGGGGTGACAAAGACGAAGTACAAGCTGACCACGCTGGAGGTGATCACAGAGTCCATGTCACGGGAGCCGATCAGCAGGAAGAAGTTGAAACCGATCAGCTCCACCGCCAGGAGGACGCCCTTCAGGACGGTTTTCTTCTTCAGCGTGAGCACCTTTTTGATCTGCGTAATGCCCAGGATTGCCAGGCCGATTACGTTGGTGATGCAGACAAACGCAAAATCGGGCACTGTCTTCGGAACGTTCCGCAGGAACACATACTGGAGAGCTGCCAGGAAGGTGATACAGATCAGACCCAGTGTGGCAAGGCCCTGTTTTTGCAGTTTCATGCTTTTCCCCTCTCAGTCGCAATGTATTTCCGGAGCAGGAACTCCGGCTGGTATGAATACTTCAGCAGGCGAAGGCCCTCGATGCCGAGGTCTTCTTCAGCGTTGACCAGGTCACAGTCCAGCGCGCACTGCCTGACCGCTTCCTGGCGCAGCACCTTGTAGATGTGCGGAATGGACCGGTCGCCCTTTTCCACGATGGCGTCATAACAGGAATCGCTCAGCTTGGTTCCGTATCCGAAACCGTGGATTTCTCCGTCAATCCGAAGGACGATGCCGGACAGGTGCATCCGGTCAAAGTTCATCAGCTGGGACCGGATCATCCGCTCCTCCCGCTCCAGCGCATTGCCGTCATGGGAATCCAGGTTGTCGGACAGCCAGCGGTGTTCAAACGCCAGGATATCGTCATAATCTTCCGGCACAATCCGGGTGACGGCGGCGCGCTCCCCGTACCTGGCCCAGAAGGCGTTGACTTCATTCCGCCTTTTCTTCAGCATGCCGCCGGGGAAGAATCCCATTTTTTCCGAGCGGTACATATATTCAGCCAGGTTGCGGTCCTCGATGATTTCAAAGCGGTCCGGGAACGCCTCCTGCAGCCGGATGGCATATTTCTGTGTCAGGGTGACGAACTTTACCTTTTTTCCGAACTTTTTCGCGTCGGCAAAGATCCGGCGGAAGGCTTCCGCCACATTCCCGCTGCCCAGCGGAGCCAGGTAGACGCGGTACTCATCGTCACACAGATGACTGCGCAAAGTATACATAAACCCGTCCCGCATACAGACGGCATCCCCGTACTTTTCCGCAAGGGAGGCCATGCTGACCGGGGAGTGCTGGCAGGAACCTTCTCCGTAAGCGGAGGTATAGGGATATATCCGTTCGTAATCCGACCAGGTAACCGGCAGGAACTCCAGGTCCTGCGATTCCTGCTCTCCTGTTTCGATGTTCAGGACACCCACGAACTTGATCACCTCAAAAGTATTCTTCCGATCAAACAGGACAGACGGATAATATTCCAGCGGATCCATGTTTCCGGGCAGCGGGCAGGCTTAAATCTGTTATCAGCAAAGCGTGCAAACACATGCCCTAACATAATAATATAGACAGCAATTCGTGTCAACGGACACATACAACTTCGCCGGGGGACAAAAAAACGGGGCAGTACAGAAAACCGGCACTGAAACGGTCGTTTTTTCCATTGTTAAAAAGGAAAGGAAAATGGTATATTATCAGTGAACATATAATTTCAGGACAAACGGAAGACAACAGACGGTATGAAAGGACGCGTGGTGAGATGGAGAAAATGAGGCGACGGAGACGGATATCCGGTATCGCTTTGTTCATCCTGCTTATGCTGGCGGCGATGGCCGGCGCGTTCGCGTCCGAGGACGGCATGGTGAACGATACCGTCATGTGGCAGCTGGATGACAGCGGCGTGATCACGATTACCGGAAGCGGGGCAATCCCGGATTACAGCCGGGGTGACGCACCGTGGAACAAATACAAGGGCAGGATTACAGAAGTGCTGTTCTACGGGAACATTACCCGGATCGGCAATTACGCGTTTGCTGACTGCACAAAAATTACCCATATCGCTTTCCCGGGGACGCTGAAGACCATCGGAAAAGGGGCTTTTATTGGCTGCACGTCCCTGGCTGCCTCGGATACCGTGGCACAGAGCTGGAGCCTTCCTTCCTATGAATGGGCCAGGGATTACAGCACACTGACCGCGACGCGGGTCAGCAACCTTGACGCATCGGTTGTCCAGACGGAGACCGTGAACTCCAGACGGGAAGTGATCACGGAAACGACCTGCCTGCAGGACGGATCGGAAAAATATACCGCGGGCGGATTCAAAAACAGCGCGTTCAAGGAACAGACCATTACGGTGACTGTTCCGGCGCCGGGGCATACGCCCGTGACTGACGAAGGGGAAGCGCCTACCTGTACGGAACCCGGAAAAACAGCAGGCAGCCACTGCGGAGTCTGCGGCGCGGTGATTGCCGCCGCGGAAATTATTCCCGCCAGCGGGCATACGCTCAGCTATGTTGATGATGAAGAATCCACATGCGCCAAACCCGGATGCACGGCACACTGGCATTGCTCCGTGTGCGAAAAAGACTTTGCGGATGAAGAGGGACAGACGGAGACGGATCCAGCGCTTCCGCTGGCAGACCACAGCCTGACAGGGCACGACGCGAAGGAACCGACATGCACGGAAGCGGGCAATATTGCCTGGTGGGAGTGCTCCGTATGCAGTAAATGCTTCTCGGATGAGAACGGCGAGCATGAGATTGCTCCGGAAGGGACCGAACTGGCACCTGCCCACAAGCTAAAAGTGAGCGAAAGAACGGAACCGGGCTGCTTTACAAACGGACGTGAAGCTTTCTGGATGTGCGAGGTATGCCATCTCCTGTTCTCGGACGCGGAAGGGAAGGATCAAATAACGGAGCCGGTCTGGCTTGATCCTGTGGGCGAGCATGCGCTTGAACACCGGCCTGTGAAGCAGGCAACCTGCACGGAGCCGGGGCGGGACACGGAATACTGGTACTGCACGAGATGCCAAAAATACTTCGCGGACGAGCAGGCGTCAGATGAATCGGAGATCAAAGAACCCGAAGCGATTGCGGCACTGGCAGATACCGATCCGCTGGGCCATGAATGGGAAGCGCCGGAATATACATGGTCAAAGGACGGCAGCGCCTGCACCGCGAAGCGGACCTGCATACGGAACCCGGAGCATGCTGAAACGGAGCAGGGAAAGATTACTGCCCGGACAACACCGGCCACGACAGAGGCAGCAGGGAAGACGGTTTACACCGCGACGTTTACGAATGAAGCGTTTGCCACGCAGACGAACGAGGTTATTATTCCGAAGCTGGAACAGGCGAAGCCGCCTGCAGGCGCATATACCGATAAAGCAACCGGGACATACGACATCAGGGAAGACGGTACGGCGACCTTCAAAAAGCCTGCCAAGGCCAAAGCAACTGTGAAGGTTCCGGATACAGTCACGGTAAACGGCCTTGAGGTGCCGGTGACCGCGATTGCGGACAAGGCATTCAGCAAGAACAGCAAGCTGACGACCGTTACCATCGGAAACAACGTGAAGACGATCGGGAAGAATGCCTTCAATGGCTGCGCGAAGCTGAAGACGGTCAAGGGCGGAAAGACTGTTGAAACGATCCGGGACGGCGCGTTCAGCGGCTGCGAGAAGCTGACGGCGCTGCCGGCGTTCGGGAAACTGAAGGCGATCGGCGCAAATGCCTTCAAGGGCTGCAAGGCGCTGACGAAGATAACGATCGGCAAGTCGGTGTGTTCCATTGGAAAGAACGCGTTCAGCGGCTGCGCAAAGCTGAAGGCCATAACGATCAAGAGTACGCTGCTGACGAAGAAGAACGTGAAGAGCGGCGCCTTCAAGGGAATCCATGAGAAGGCAACGGTCAAGTGCCCGAAGAAGCAGCTGAAGGAATACAAAAAGTTCCTGCCGGGCAAGGGCGTGCCGAAGACAGCGACAATCAAGTGAGCCACGGGCCTGCCGGTTGCTGCTGCAAGAGTAATGAGAGTAAAGGCGGTGAGAAATGATGTGCCGTAAACTGTGCTGTATCCTCCTGGCTGTGCTGCTGGTAGTTCCGGGGATCGCGCACCCTGAAAGCATCATCATCCCGCAGGGCGTTACCGCTGTGGAAGAGTCCGCATTTGAGGCGTGCACGACGATTGAAACCGTGACCCTTCCGGAAGGACTCACCGACATCGGGAAAACGGCCTTTAAGGACTGTGAACGGCTGAGCCGGATTGCCATTCCCGGCAGCGTGCAGAACATCGGGGAGAACGTTTTTGAAGGCTGCCCGGCAGATCTGCTGATCTCCACGGAAGCGGGGAGCAGTGCTGCCGGCTGGGCAATGAACAATAACCGGGATTTTAACGCGGGAACAAAATACAGGGCCCTGGTGATCGGACAGACCTACAGCGGAGAGAATACACTGCACGGCCCCGCGAACGACGTGACCGCGATGCAAAACAGCCTGGAGTGCTTTCCCGGGACGCCTTTTGAAGTGACCGTAAAACGGAACCTGAAAGCAGCTGAAATCCTGTCCAATATCCAGTCCGTATTCGGCCAGTCCGGGGAGAACGACGTTTCGCTGTTCTATTACAGCGGGCACGGCGTATGGTCTGACGATCCGGAGTACCAGGGGGCTTTGCTGGGATACGACAATTACAGTGTGACCGCTTCCCAGCTTCGATCGGCACTGGACCGGATTGCCGGGAGAAAGATCCTGGTGATCGATTCCTGCTACAGCGGGGTTTATGCCAAAGAAAGAAACGCGAGCCGTTCGGCAAAGTCGGCTGAAGACACGGCGACAGTCGGCTCCGCAAAGGAATTTGTCGACTCGTTCATCAGCACTTTCTCGGTAAAGAAGCGCGGATCGGGGACCTACAGTTCCTACTATATTATTACGGCGTCCGCGGAAGATGAGGAAAGCTGGGAAAGCACTATAGGCGGAAAACCCATGGGGGAATTCACCTATTACTTTACTTACGGGATCGGAACCTATCTTCCGGCAGACAGTAACAACAACGGCGTGATTACGATCCAGGAAGCATATCAGTATGCCTGTGACTGGCTGCTTATGATGTCGGATGACCAGCACGCGAAGGTTTTCCCGGCAAGCTGCAACTGGTTTGGATGGCTGAGAAAGTAAGCTGCCGTTCTTTGCGGTGAAGGACAAGACAGGGCACCTGAGACAGGTGCTCTTTTTTCATATTCCAAAATTAATTTTATAAACATCTAAATAGTTATTGCAATTATGATAATATTGTGATATAAACAATATTGGGCACCGGACCCGGAAAGGGGAATTTGATTATGATTGAACAGAAAGTATCTGAAATGAACAAATGGTTTGATGAAAAGATTGCGGCGTGCGGACAGCACGACCGGGAACTGACTGCGGATGACCGGCAGGATGAAGCTGTCTTTGAAAAAGTAAAGGGCAATATCTATGACAATTACCGTACCATGCTCGGCGCGGGCGTGCGGATCGGCAAGGGAGATCCAGCTGCGGTGAAGCAATTCTTTATCGGGTGGACGGAGACCATTCCGGCCAGCTGGAAGACGGCCTATGAAAAGGCAAAGGAACACAATGACCTGGCCAGGATGCAGACAGAGCAGGTCAAGCTTGACGTGGTTCATGAAATCCGCGAACACTTTGAAAAGGTATGGGAGGGAGCAGAATGACAGAATCCGAAGCCATCCAGCTTTTCAAATGCCTGTCTGACAAGTCCCGGCTGCAGATCCTGAAATCGCTGGCGATCGAAGATATGTATGTGGAACGCCTGGCCGAAAGGCTCGGCATTTCTGCGCCCACGGTGTCCTTCCACCTGAAAAAGCTGGCGGATGCCGGCGCAGTGACCTCCTACAAAAGCCAGTATTATATGATGTACTCACTGAACAAGGATATCTTCCACACCAGTATTCTGGAGATCATCCAGGAAAAATCTGACGAAGCGGATCTCCAGGCGAAACGGGATGCTGAATACCGCCAGAAGGTCATCAACGCGTTCTTCGAATACGGGAAGCTGAAATCCATCCCCGCCCAGCAGAAGAAGGAACGGATCGTCCTGGAAGTGATTGCGGACGCCTTCGAGTATGACCGGATTTACCCGGAACGGGAAGTGAATATCATCATTGCGGATTTTCATGATGATTTCTGTACCATCCGCCGGGATCTGGTGGCGGAAGGGCTCCTGGACCGGAACTCCAAAGGGTACTGGCGGATTAAACCGCAGAAATAATCCAGTATGTGCAGCGCGGCCCCGGTGTTTGTCACCGGGGCCGCGTTCTGTATCAGATCCGCTGTTTTTTTGCGTGTGCAGATGATATACTAGAGCAGATCTGGAACTCATAACAGAAAAGGAAAGAAGCCACCCATGAAATACATACTGCAGATATTTGCGGGATCATGGCACGCGGAACATGACAAGCCGGAGGACATGATCCGTAAAATTGAAGAGATTTCCGCCCGGATTCCGGTTGAAAAGGTGATTATCGGCTGGAATACGGATGCGGCAGTTTACAGGACGCTGGGGACGTATCTTCACGAAAAGGGCATCCAGATGGTGCTCTGGCTTCCGGTCTTTACGGAGATCAGCGACGTGGCGGAGACCGACCAGGCGGTGGACCTTTTCGGGAGACCGATTGAAACTCCCGTCGAGCAGGAAGGGAAGGCATTCGTATTTTCCTGCCCGTCGTCCCGGCGGAATATCCAGGCTGTGAAGGACGTATATGAGCGTTATTTTGCTGAATGCGGCTTTGACGGGGTATTCCTGGACAGGGTCAGGAGCCAGTCCTTTGTGACTGGTGTGTCCGGCGTTTTAAGCTGCGGGTGTGAAAACTGCAGGCAGGTTTTCCGGCAAAAAGGCGTGAATACAGATGCTGTCCGGGAACAATATGAGCTGAAAAAGGATTCCTTTTTTGACATGTCGGCTTATCCGGCGGACGGGCAGTTTGTCCTGGACGATCCGCTGGCCCAGCGCTTTTTTGAGGCAAAAGAAGAAATCATAGCCGAGTCAGTCTGGGATCTCAGCCGGTTTTTCAAGGAGAAAGGCCTGATTGTCGGGCTGGATCTGTTTGCTCCGGTTGTCAGCCGGTTTGTGGGCCAGAACTACGGGATGATCACGAAGTACGCTGACTTCATCAAGCCGATGCTTTACCGGAGGACAGACGCTCCCGCGGGAATCGGATATGAATACGCGCTGTTTGAACAGCATGCCCCCAAGGCCCGAGGCCGCGTCAGCCTTCCGGAAGGCATCACCCTGCTGGAAACCCAGCTGGATGCGGTGGGGAAGGTTGCATGCGGGAAATATCCGGGGATTGAGATCAATTATGATAAGGAAATTGTCAGGACGGATCCGGACTATATAGCGGAATCCCTGGCTGCGGTCAGGCGTCACGGATTTGAAGGCGCCGCGTTATGCTGGAATATCATGGAAGCGCCGGAAGCGCATATTGAGGCGGCTGACAGACAGGAAAATGAACAGCGGTAATGCAGCCGGCGCTTGAATTGTGCGGCCGGTCCGGTATACAATGGCAAAAACAGGATATTCATTCGTAGGTGATACTGCATCAAGCAGAGGAGGGCAAAACGATTGAAACCGTATCTTGAGGAAAAAGAGGCTGTACTGGCAGAGGCGGGTTCCTCCATGGAAGGCCTGAGCGACGAAGAGGCTGCGGTACGGCTTGTCCGGGATGGACACAACAAGCTGAAGGAAGGCGAAAAGGAAAGCCTGATCAGGAAGTTCCTCGGGGAACTGAAGGATCCCATGACCATCGTCCTGATTATCGCTGCGGTGGTAAGCGCCATCACGGCATTGTATGCCGGTGAGAGCCTGACCGATACCATCATCATCCTGGCGGTGGTGCTGATCAACGCCTGCCTGGGCGTTTACCAGGAGAGCAAGGCGGAGGCCGCAATTGAGGCACTGCAGCAGGTGGCGGCAGCCACCGCGAAGGTAATCCGCGGCGGCCACCTGAAAACCATCCACGCGGACGAAGTGGTCCGGGGCGATATGCTGATCCTGGAGGCCGGGGATGCTGTGCCCGCGGACGCCCGGATTGTGGAATGCGCGTCCATGAAGACGCAGGAAGCGGCCCTGACCGGTGAATCCACGGATGTGGAGAAGCAGAGCGAAGCGCTGGCAACCGCCGAGAACGGGGAAGTCTCCCTGGGCGACCGGAAGAACATGGTGTACATGGGCTCCATCGTCACCTATGGACGGGGACACGCCGTTGTGACCGGCACAGGCATGGATACGGAAATGGGCGCCATTGCGGATGCCCTGACCAACGCGAAGGACGAGGAGACACCCCTGCAGATCAAGCTGAAGGAACTGTCCCGGAAACTGTCCGCGATGATCCTGGTGATCTGCGCCTTTGTGTTTATCGTCAACCTGGTGCGGAACGGCGGAAAGGCCGTCCTGGACACCTTCATGATCGCGGTTTCCCTGGCCGTGGCGGCCATTCCGGAAGGCCTGAGCGCGGTGGTAACGGTGCTGCTCTCCATCGGCGTGACCAAGATGAGCAAGAACCATGCCATTATCCGGAAGCTGACGGCTGTGGAGACCCTGGGCTGCACCCAGATTATCTGCTCGGATAAAACCGGTACCCTGACCCAGAACAAAATGACCGTGGTCCGGAAAGTGACTGACGATGAGAAACTGCTGATGTCCGCCATGGCCCTGTGTTCCGACGCGGAGCTGGAGGAAGGGGAGGCTGTGGGCGAAGCGACCGAATGCGCGCTGGTCAACGACGCCAACCGGAACGGCATGCCCAAGGAAGAGCTGGCGGCAGACCTGCCGCGGGTGGATGAAGCCCCCTTTGATTCCCTGCGCAAAATGATGACCACCCTGCACCGGATGGGTGCCGGGCATGGATTTATTCAATTTACCAAGGGCGCCCCGGATGAGGTGCTGCGCCGCTGTACGAAGATCTGGCAGGGCGGCCAGGCGGTTCCGATCACCAAAGAACAGCGGGAGCAGATTCTTGCTGAAAACAAAGGGATGGCGGACCAGGCCCTGCGGGTGCTGGGCGCTGCCCAGCGGATTTATGACGAGCGTCCTGCTTCCAACGCCGCTGAGGATCTGGAGCAGGATCTGACCTGGATCGGCATGTGCGGCATGATCGATCCCATCCGGCCCGAAGTGAAGGACGCCATACAAAAGTGCCGCAGCGCCGGCATCCGGCCCATCATGATCACCGGCGACCACAAGGATACGGCTACGGCTATTGCCCGGGAACTGGGCATCCTGCAGCCCGGCCAGATGGCGATCACCGGCGCGGAACTGGACGCGATCCCGGACGAAGTGTTTGCGCATGACGTGCGGCGTTACTCCGTCTATGCCAGGGTGCAGCCGGAGAATAAGGTGCGCATCGTGAATGCCTGGAAGGCGCTGGGCATGGTGACAGCCATGACCGGAGACGGTGTCAATGACGCTCCCTCCATCAAGAGCGCGGATATCGGCGTGGGCATGGGCATTACAGGTACCGACGTGACCAAGTCCGTGGCGGATATGATCCTGACGGATGACAACTTTGCCACCATCGTTTCCGCGGTCGGCGAAGGCCGCCGGATCTATGACAACATCCGCAAGGCCATCCAGTTCCTGCTGTCCGCCAACCTGGCGGAGGTGCTGGCGGTGTTTTCCGCCACGCTGATGGGCTTCTCCATCCTGAAGCCCGTCCACATCCTGTGGATCAACCTGATCACCGATACGATGCCGGCGATTGCATTGGGTATGGAAGAGGCGGAAAAGGACGTTATGCAGCGGCCGCCGAGAGACCGGAAGGAAAGCATCTTTGCCGACGGCCTGGGATTTGACATCGCGTTCCAGGGGATGGTCATCGCCGCGGTCACCGTGTTCAGCTATTTTGCCGGCCACCGGATCGAGAGCGGCGCATGGGCGATTGCGGAATCCCCGGTGGGGATGACGATGGCGTTCCTGACGCTGAGCATGATCGAGGTCTTCCACTCCTTCAACATGCGCTCCCGGATCAGGTCCCTGTTCAGCCTGAAAAAGCAGAACCTGTGGCTGTGGGGGACGCTGGCGTTCTCCCTGCTGGTTACCGCGGCTGTAATTTATGTACCGTTCCTGAGCAAGGCTTTCTCCTTCCGGCCGATCAGCGCAACGGAATACCTGATCGCCATGGCGCTGGCCCTGACGGTCATTCCGATCGTTGAGGCCGAAAAGGCGGCCCGGCGCCGGAGTATGCGGAAACACCGGGGTTCAAAGACGGAATAATACACGCGGTATAACCTGGAATATGCCCGGGAGCTGGTGAAACAGCCCCGGGGTTTTTGACGCCGGAGGGCTTCGGAATATGGAGCGGCTCCGGATATGTATGCGGTTATGGTTGATAAAGTGCCTTACGTCCGGTATAATACAGACAGATATAACAGGATTAAACAGCCGGAAAGGATTGACAGACGCACAATCCGGATTGTGATTCGCCGACGGGGGATATATTCGTTATGAGCCGTAAAAAAATAGCCGTTCTGATTGCCAGTATTGACCGTGAATACCAGATGATTTTTGCGCACGGCCTTGCTTCAGCCGGCTCCGAGTATGGCATAGATGTATATATTTTCAACAGCCAGGGGCATACAAACGTTGAAGTTGATACGAGCGATATCGGTGAAAGCATGATTTATGACCTGCCGGATCTGAACGACTTTGACGGGATTATCTCTCTCCCGGCAACAGCCGGCAGCGACGCCATGCAGAAAAAGATGTGCGACGTGCTTGCCCGGATTAAGGGAAAGCCGCATGTCTCGATTGACGTGGTGCAGGACAGCGCCGTGACCATTACGTTCAATGACCGGGACAGCATGGAGCAGTTGGCCGAGCATCTGGTCTATGAACACGGAGCCAGGAAAATTGCGTTTGTCAGCGGGCCGCTGAACGCCCCTGTCGCAACCGGACGGATCCACGCGTGCCGGAACGTTCTGAAACGGCACGGGCTGGATCTGGACGACAGGCTGATCTTTGACGGCCAATGGACGCGAATCGGCGGACGCGCCTGTGCGGAAAAACTGCTCAGCCTGCAGGAGGATCTGCCGGACGCGATCATGTGCGGAAATGACGATATGGCCCTGAGCGTTTTCGAGTACCTGAAGGAACGCAATATCCGGGTTCCGGAAGATGTAATAGTTACAGGGTTTGACGCCATTCAGGAAGCGCTTATGAGAGGCCTGACAACGATACGCAGGCCTGTAGACAGGGCCGCCCGCACGGCAGTCGAAATCCTCACCGCGTGGATTGACGGCAAAGAACCGGAGCAGAAAACCGTCATACTGCCTACAGAGCCCGTCTTTGGCAGCAGCTGCGGCTGCAATCAGGATCT
>JAEEGH010025863.1_pt1 | contig 11740 bp, 10 predicted proteins | sample 9134181 | NCBI WGS metagenome assembly JAEEGH01 (sample SAMN16246544, study PRJNA631951) | gut metagenome | biome: gut microbiome; feature: rumen; material: DP-attached | host: Bos | place: Iran: Karaj | collected 2018-10 | reverse complement strand
TGGCTTCGTCTTGATGATGGTCCTCGACGTGGTGATGGGATAACCTGCGTAATGCAACGCTGTTTCGGCAGCACCCCAAAAACAAAAAGCCGCGGCAAGTTGCAACTGCCACGGTTTTTGGTTCTTTTTGATCGTTATGCCTTGAAGGGTCCGTTTTACTTAGCGGCGTCCTTCTTAACGAAGCGGCGCTCTTTGATGCGAGCCTTCTTACCGGTGAGACCACGCAGGTAATAAAGCTTGGCGCGGCGAACGCGTCCGTACTTGTTGATAACGATGCTGTCGATGAAGGGGCTCTCCATTGGGAAGATACGCTCTACGCCAATGTTGTCGCTGATCTTGCGAACGGTGAAACGCTTCTTGCTACCCTCGCCGTTGATTTTGATAACAACGCCACGGTACTGCTGAATACGCTCTTTGTTACCCTCCTTAATGCGATAAGCTACTGTGATTGTGTCGCCAGGGAGAAAACTTGGCAACTCCTTGCCTGTAGCAAACGCTTGTTCTGCAACTTTAATTAAGTCCATTGTAAAGAAATTTCTTAAATTGTTGTTTAATCACACTTCGCAATATTCACAAGCCACTCTAATAGACTCACGCCTAAACTTCTTGCCAGAGATTGCGAAAAGCGGTGCAAAGGTACTACAAATTTCTTTCACGACAAAGAACTTTGCCTATTTTTTAAGATTTTTCTTGGATAAAGCTAATTGGTAGAGCTATTTATCATCCAGAAGGAATTCTATGAACTCACGCACTGCTCCATCTCCACCATCCTTCTTGCACACATATTGCGCTATTTCCTTCACTTGAGAGCAAGCATCGGCTGGGCATCCCACCATGCCGCATTCACGCATGCACACGATGTCGAGGATGTCATCGCCTATGTAGGCAACATTCTCGCGTGAGCATCCATACTTGCTCATGAGCATCTTTAGGGTGTCGAGTTTGTCATGCTTTCCTTGGTGGAGCTCAGTGATGTGGAGTTCGCGAGCTCGGTTCTCGACAATGCGTGAAGTCCTGCCAGTGATTATTGCTGGCACTATGCCGTGAGCAGGCAGCATCTCGTTAATGGCATACCCATCTTTGATGTCAAATGCCTTGAACACCTCACCTTCGGGACCCATATTGATTTTACCGTCGGTAAGCGTGCCATCCACGTCCATCACAAGCAATTTAATATTCATGGCTTTACTGTTCACATTCACGCTTAATGTTATTGATAATCTCTTTGTAGGTGCCCAGATGGCCAAAGAGTGAAGATGTTCCCAACACAAAACCGTCCACACCTTTTTTACGCCAGCGCTTCATGCGCTCCACAGTGCAAGCTCCATCCATGATGATTTCAAGGTTATGCTTGTCCTTGAGCTCAAGCAACTGGCCAATCTTCTCTTCAACATAAGGCAGATAGATGTGGCCAGCATATCCAGGCTTCACACCCATAAGGAGCACGTTGTCGACCAAGTCGTAATACTCTGTCAGGCTCTCGATCGTAGTCTCAGGATTGATTACTATGCCTGGTTTGCGGCCTTCTTTCCTGATTTTCTTGATTACCTGCATGGGGTGGCTGTCGCTGTCGGGGTGAAAATATATGATGTCGACACCAGCATCGGCAAACATCTTAATGTATCGGCTTGGCTCCATAATCATCATGTGCAGCTCGGTAACCAGCGACGTGTTGCGGCACACCGATTTCACATCACCAAGTCCCATAGCAAAGTTTGGAACATAACGTCCGTCCATGACATCAAGATGGAGTCGGTTGGCACCTGCCGCCTCAAGGGCAAAAGTCTCGGCCTTGAGGTTGTCGAAATTAGCACACATTAATGATGGTGAATATATCATATCTTGTCCTCCCTAATCTTTGAAACGAAAGCCAGTTGCACCTTGCTGGCATCAAGGTTCTCGCCAGGCCACAGCACGATGGTTGAACCAGGTGCCACAGTAATGCCATCGGCAATGAGTGAACCATTCACGAGAGTGAAGCATTCAAGCGTGTTGCTTTCGTTGGTGTAAATATCAATATAGTTTATCAGTTTTGTACTGTAAGTCTTTTCTTTGATTTCCTGTCCGTTATATCTCTTTACGGTCGACTTCAAGTTGATGTTGAGGGAGCTAGTGGCTTTTTCCACATGAAGCTCTCGCTTGTTGCCTTGTGCATCGAAGCGGTCGTAGTCGTAGAAGCGGTAGGTGAAGTCGCTGCCCTCCTCAATCTCAAAGACCAAGCTGCCGGCTGTGATTGCGTGTAAGGTGCCTGGCTCAACAAACACATAGTCGCCCACTTCGACGGGCAGAGTGTCGCACATTTCCCGAAATTGTCCTTGTGCTATCATCTGTGCTTCTTGAGCTTCGTCGCAGCACGTGCATCCGTTGATGATTGTTCCCGATGTGGGTGCATCAATGAAGTACCACGATTCGCGCTTACCTCGGGCACGATGCTCAAGGGCACAGGCAGCCTCATCATTGGGATGAACTTGTATGCTTAGGTTCTCTTGCGCTTCGGTCAAAGCGAGGGTGAGAGGAAAATACTCATAGTGTGCCATTCCCACCTTGTCCTTGAAAAGCGGGAACACCTCGTTGAGGCAACGTCCTTTCCACTCGCCGTTGAGAATCTCGTTTGACACTCCCTCACGGCAGTAGAGCGAGTAGAGGTGACCTATGCTGTCGCCTTCAACGCCTGCCATGCGGCTTATCTTAGGTCCGCCCCAAATGGTGGTGTGTACTATTCTCTTGAGTAAAATCATCTTTATTCTTGGGTGATTTCTCTTATTCGCATTATCTGATCAAGCAGGGCATCGAGGGCATCGAGGCGAAGCATGCAACTGCCATCGCACAAGGCACCGGATGGGTCGTTGTGAACCTCCATAAAAAGGCCCGACAGCACACCAGTAGCCACTGCCGCCTTGGCAAGGTAGGGCACAAACTCACTCTTGCCGCTATTGCCGTAGTTGAAACCTCCACCGCTAATCTGAACGCTGTGAGTGGCATCAAAAAGCACCGGATAGCCAAGCTTTGCTAGCCTAACTAGTCCTGCCATGTCGACAACGAGATTGTTGTAGCCAAAGCAGTTTCCTCGCTCGCACAGCATGAAATTGTGGCACCCGAAGTATTCCATCTTGCTCACCACGTTGCTCATCTCCTCGGGGCTTGAGAATTGTCCCTTCTTGATGTTTACCACTTTGCCTGTCATGGCAGCGGCATGTAGCAGGTCGGTCTGACGGCATAAGAACGCAGGAATTTGTATTATGTCGGCTACTTCGGCAACAGGCATGGCTTGACTCGGCTCGTGGATGTCGGTGACAATCTTCACGCCTATTTCGGCCTTAGCTTTCTGCAGGATGCGCAGTCCTTCCTCAAGCCCTGGCCCACGATAGTTGGTGGCCTTAGTGCGATTGGCTTTGTCCCACGAAGCTTTGAAATAGAAGTCAATATCATGTTTGCTGGTAATGTCCTTAAGTGCCTGAGCAAGAAGCATCACATTCTCTTCGCTCTCAATCACACAAGGGCCGGCTAGCAGCTTGAACTTGTTGTCGATCATAAGTCGAGATTTCAGTTTTTAACTAGGGGTTTCTTTTTATTGCACGCAAATTTAGTAATAATAAATGACAACAGCACTATTTCTCCCCCTTTTTTGAGTTAGGCAATGTCAATTCTTTTAACGCACAAGTGCCGCGGGGTATTCCCTGCGGCACTTAAATGGGTCTTATCTTAATATATGTTTCTTTAGTTTCCTAAAAGTATGTTGTAAATTACTGTAACGTCGGTGCTGGTGATATAGCCGTCGCCGTCCACGTCGCATGTGTCAAGGAAGGTCTCATCGCCGTTAAGCAGGTAATTATAAATGCAGGTAACATCGGTACTGGTCACGTAGCCGTCACGGTTCACGTCACCCACTGCATAGCCTTCACCTTCGAGGACAACAGTCTTGGCCTTGCTCCAGGGGCTCCAGGTGTCGTCGGTGTAATGGGCCTTCACACGGAAGAAGAAGGTGCCACCGGCAGTCAAGTTCTTAACGGTGTAGAACTTGTCGGGAGTGATACCAGTAATGAGACGATAGGTGGCATCACCCTCCTCGTTAACGGCCTTGAGGCCTGCGGGCTCACTGGCATCGCCGGCATAAATCTGAATGCTCTCAATCTGACCATAATTGTTGGGATAATAATCACCACGGATGATAATCTGCTCACGCTCGGCGCAATCCAGAACGAACACATAATCTGTGTACTGGAGAGCAAGGTCCACATGAACCGATTGCTGGCTGGTGGAGATGGTCACACCCGAGTTGTACCACGAATTATAGCCCTGGGCACGCATCTTGACTGTGACCTTTTCATACCCCGTGAGGTCATACTCGGGCGTGATGATTCCACCACCAGAGCCCAATTGGAGGCAGCCATTACCGGTAAAGAGCTGGCTACCGTCATAGTTCCAGCCTTCGGGGAAATAGTCCTGCCAGTGAGAGATTACACTGGAACTGCTGTAAGTGAGGTTGCTCCAGTCGGTCTCGCCCAACAGCGCAGTGATGGGTTTGGTGGCTACCTCAAGAGTGTAACTCTCCACATTCTTGTCGGGTGTCTCGTCGGTCCAATCAGCACGGAACTCGGTGAGTTTGATGAAGTCCTCATTGGCCTCAAGCATTACAGGATCGTGCTTCTCAAACACTGAGGTGCCCACGATGTTGACAACCACATCCTCAGCATTCTCGCTGCTCAAAGTGATGGTGGCATTGTGGGTGCCCACCTCCTGGGGAGCATAGGTGATGGTGATGTCCTTGCCGTTTTCAATCTCGCTCAAAGCAATATGGTTAACATCAATCGAGTAAACGCCATTGGGGTCGTCGAGGGTAACGGTCACATCATGATCCAAATAGTAACCAAATACCGAGAGTACCTGGGTGGCCGACTTCTCGGCATAAGACTCGATGGCCATGTTCAAGGCGCTAGCGGTGATGGTTGGTCCAAGATAGGGCGGCTGGATACCGATGACCATCTGCTGATCATCGGTGAAGTTGTACTCACCGTCACTGAAGGCATCCAATGCGCAGTAGCAGTTATAATCGCCGCTCCAGCCCCAGTTGATATGGTAAGTGTCGTCATTGGCGTCATAACCGTCAACGTTGAAGGCATGGCCTCCAGCATAACTGTCATAGCCACAATAAACGATGGGACGGTTGTTAACAAGTTCCTCCTGAATCATGGCAGCCCACGTATTATTATTGTAGGAATACTTATAGTGAAGCGCAGCAGTCTGCTCGTTGTAGCCGAAGAACTTAACAGCACGCAGAATGTCACTGCCATAGGCACCACTGCCCGTGGGCGTGTAATCCATCTCCTCCTCCTGGCCGATATAGCGCATCAGCCATGCTACGGCATCGGCTTGAGCCTCGGTATAGCCAGACCTGTAATCGTCGATCATGTTGTCCCAGTCAAAGGTAGTTCCGGGCAAAGCCTCGACCTGGAAACCGTAGCTATAATTGCTGTAGCCACTGACAGCGGGAACAGGACCAACGGGGAATTTCCAATAATAGAATACCATTGAGAGCGAGGTAGCAGGGCAGCCGGTGACACATAACTGGCCATTGTACACAGGACAGTGATTGTAGTATGGTTCCTGCTGATCCCATAGTGCGGTGAGCAGGGGCTCGACGCTCACACCCTTGGTGCCACCTGCATTGAGCGACTGTTCGGCAGCAATCTCGGGATGATCTTGCAAATACTCCAATTCCTTTTTATAAACGCCGAGCCAATACTTCATGTTGGCAGGCATACGGTTGATGTCATTGATGGGTCGGTCACCGTAGGCAAGCACAGTTTTAGCTCGGTCATCACCCGAAATGATGATGAAATGGTCATCGGTGTTGAAAATGTAATACACAGCCGTACCAGGCTTGTTGGAGTTCATCTCCTGCTTCACCAGTTTCAAGTCAATAGCCGACGGAGCCATCTGCTTGCCGTTAGCCATCTTGCTGGCAGCATACTGTTGTGCGGTCGCCTTGGCTGTTGCCAAGTCCACATTAGCACCCATCATTTGCATAGCAGCAATTATCAGGGCTGAAAAAAACAACAATCTCTTCATGACAAATAATTTTTAAGTTTATTATATTGATTTATAGTGCTATAACTTAACTAATTACTACTTAATCACCTTAATCCTGCTAGAGCTTCCGTCGGTATAGGTGGTCACTTTGATGGTCATTCCTTGAGGTTGAGTAACCTTTTGTCCAGCCAAGTTGTAATAGGACACGTTAGCTACAGTCTTGCCAGCGCTCACTTCGTTAATAGCGGTATTTGGAAATACTTCCAGATAGACGATGTCGCTTTCATTGGTAATGCTACCCACAGTATAGTACACCTTGATACCTATTCGCCAAGTGAAGATGGGCCAATCGCAATAGTTAGTACCATACAGGTAAACGCAATGGTCGGTAAAGTCATAGCCATCAGAGTAGAGACTATAAGGAATTACAGTCGTGTAATCATCTAATTCATCATAGTAATAGAAGTAATCAAAGGTGTAGAGCGAGTCATTGTCTAAGTAAATGCTGTAACTCAAGTTCTCGGGATTGATAGGATTGCCGTCAACGTCGGTGGTAGGCAGAGTGAAATTGAACCTGCAGGCTCCATATTCGTCACCACTGTCATACCATTCGTCGGCCGTGGGATTAGCAGGAACGGCGGGTCCTTGATCGGTAAGAACTGCAACCGTGCTGAACTGGAGCACATTGGCCCACTCATGATTGTCGGTGTAAATCAGGCATGGGCCTGCGGTGTTACCCCACTCGGGATAGGGAGCCCACACATCACCCTGTCCATCGAGCAGCGTGATGGTATTGCCCTCAACCTTGTAGCGAATCTCTGTCACATCAGGATCATAGGCGCCATTGAGCCAATAAACAGGTTCGTCGTAGTCATAGTCCCAACCAATCTGCTCATACCACGTGTGGCCCCACACAAGCAATCCGCCGTAGCCGTAGTTGGCCATCCATGAAACACACTGGCCTGTGGGAATACTGATTATACCGGTCTCCTGGTTATAGGTACCCTCTACCCAGTTGCCATTGGTGAGTGTAGTGATGGGGTTCTGAATATAAACCTTTCCGCCATCGGCAAAAACGACATTCATATCGTCCTCAAACTCGGTGATGCCCGTCTCCATGAACTTGTGGTAAATATAGCCACCGGTACGGTGATAGGTGAGAAGCGTACCTTCAGGAGTCTCGGAAATAACAGTGGGAACATCAACGGGGTCTGAATCGTTAGGCTGTACCCCATCCTCAGTGAGCACACGCTCGAGCTGAGGGGTAATCATGTTCTGACTGTTGCCCCCCGCAATCTTCTCGTTTTGAGATAAGGGACGATAATTCTTGGGCACACGTTGGGATTTCACCTGCACGCTGGCCGATGATCCAATGACTTGAGTCATTACTACTAAAAATAATAAAATCTTTTTCATAACTAAAATTAATGGTTTAAGGGCTGAAAATAATACCTTAGAATAAATAATTTCAATTAGAATCAACACAAGATATGGTCAGCATTTCATGATATTGACCATTGGTTTATCAGATTGTTTCGCAAAATTAAAAAAGGCCATTTTCTTTGACAAGAAAATGGTCTGTGCCTGTGTTCTGTTTCACTGAAACAGAACGAAAAACCATGTATTGATGAGCATCTTTCAGTGAATCATGCCCTCTGTCACATGCTTATTTTTCCTTAGCCATCTTCATGAAGTCAGATGGCGAAATGCCGGTGATACGCTTGAATGTTACTGTGAAGTTGCTGCGTGAATTAAAACCCAAATTTGCGGCAATGGCTTCGATGGTAAGATGTGCTGACTGATTAGAATCATTAAGGATGCGGCACGCTTCTAGCACGCGCTGCTCGTTGAGCACCTGCTTGAAACTTTTTCCGTAACGCTCATTGACCACCTGCGAAACATATTTATAGTTACTGCCTACCTGGATGGCCAACTGCTGAAGTGAGAAATCAGGCTTGCAGATGATGGCAATATCGTTCATCACATTCTTGATGCGCTCAAACAGGCGGTCCTTGCTTTCCTGGTCAAGTTGGCTTTGATACTTGGGGGCGGATTCCTCTTGCTTGTCAACCGCGTGCGAAGCTGGTTGGTCAGCGGCTACTTTGACATCCAGCAGTTGCACATTTTTTTCGTAGAGATGCCTGATGTAGTTACGTTGCTTGATATTGCTGCGCACGAGCAGTAACAACGCTATCAGGATGATAGCAGTAATGAGACACACCATGAGCAGCAACTGATGAGCTCGCTCGTGCTTTGCCTGAATCTGCGCCACCTGCTCATTGACACGGCTCATCTCGTCCAGAAAACGTGACCTCTCCAGCATCTCGGCATGACTCTTGTGAATGAACTCATCCCTTGCCTTCAGGTACTTGTAGTCAAGTTGTTCAGCCATTTGACGGTTTCCCATACCAACATAGACTTGAGCCATAGCCTTATAATTGTCAATCAACTCACTCTGCATGCCATGATTAATGGCAATCTGTTTAACTTGCTGCAGGCAAGAAATAGCTTCTTCATATCGATGCATGACGGCAAGAACAGCAGCCTTCTGCTGCATGGCCTTGATAATGCACTGCTGACGGTTGGTCGTGACATTCTGTGCCTCACTGAGCATCTTGTCATAGTAATTGAGGGCCTGCTGATATTGGCCATCCTGAAAGGCCTCGGTGGCTTGGCAGAACATACGCGTGCATTGCCACATCTCCACGCTGTCGCTCAACTGCAAACCCTTAAAACGGGCCAAATCTGGCGCAATGAGTTCAGCTTCGCCTTTATCGTGTATCATGTCCAGCATGTTATAGATGCTGGTCACAGCCACATTCCACTCTCCAGACTTGACGGCGACGTCAAAGGCTAACCTAGTATTGTCCAACACCTCAGTCGAGAGAGTTTCATCCGAGACTAATCTATTGCGGCTATCAAGAATCGAGGCCATGTTCATATAGACATACGCCAGATTATTGTTAAAACCATATTGCCTTGACAGCTCCATTGAGCGCTTTACGTTCTCATAGGCCTTCTGATAGTCATAGTAGTAAGCCGCATAGATGTAGCCGATATTGTTAAGTGCACTGGCAATATGATACATCTCTTTGCTGTCCAGACCATTATGCTGGGCACGGTCGGCAACGATACTGTAGCACACCATCGCACTGTCGGCCCAACCTTTATTTTGAAGATAATCCTGGCCACGACGCATCAACTCTTCAGTAGAAATTTTGACCCATTGATTGTACTGATTGACATTATAAGCGTTAGCCCCCAGCATCGTGACAGACGCCAGCAGCATACATACTATGACACATAATAGTTTCTTGAACATTAGCAAGAGCACATGGTCCATGACATGGCCATCGTGACCATTCAATTTGAGTCGATAACGATGATAGTTGATATTTCAAGCTATCTGATAAATAATTTCGCAAAGATAATTTTTTTAAAAGAAATAGAATATTGAATCTTGTGAGAACCCGAAAGAAATAATGGTTTCTGATAGGAAATGATGGTTTCTGGCAGGAAACGACATGAGGGTACCCCAAAAAAAAGAGGGTCCCAAAAGTGTTTGTCCAACTTTTGGGTCCTCTTAAAGGAACCTATAACTTGAATTACTTAATTATCCTGGCTTATTTCATGATCTTGCAGGTGCGGGTTGAGCCGTCACTGTAGGTAGTCACTATGATGTTCAGGCCGTTGAAGGGAACCTTGCTGCTCCTGCCGATCAGGTCATAATAGGTCACGTTGACTTGATCCTTTGATACGAGCTCGTTGATGCCAGTCGGCTGGATGACAAAGAGACCTATCTCGGACTCGGTTACGGTATCGCCACAATAGTAGAAGCTCTTCACGCCTATAGACTTGATATCGCCGTCATAATACAGCATAATCTGATAGCGTCCGCCTCCCAGGTAGCAGAACCAGTATCCGTCCTCAAAGCCATAGGGAAGTCGTGGGATCATAGAATGAGAAGTATTGATCCGGGTCAAAGGTGAACAGCTCACCGTTGATGTAGATCGAGTAAGTCAACTTGGATGATTCCATGAATTCGCCATCAACACTCTCACCAGGCACATAGATGGTGATAAAGCTTGCTCAACGAGAGCTGAATCCGCTTGGTTTGCCAGCGCCTCGTCGACGAGGAAAACTACGGTCAACTGACCATTGCCGCCATTGCAAACACCGTCGGATACAACTCGATGAACAATTTCATCCTGTTCTTTAAGCGCATTGTGGGTATGACCCCGTCAAAATACCGCCAGCTGGCCCTCAAGGAACAGCAAAAAGATCAAATGGAATAATTAATAGCGAGCAGTTCTTTATTGCCCCGGGAAACAACATGGGCATGGATGTAGTCATCGGCTTTAAGAATTTCATTATTCTTATGTTTTACCATCTGCTCTGCCCAAAGTGTCTGCCTCATCAACTGGTAGAACGGCTCGAAGAGATAGACAGACCCGCGGTAATTATCAAGGCTCTTTAGTTGCTCCGAGTTTTGAATAAGGTCTGAATACCTTTTTAACCGTGTATCTCCACTTGTTCTCCCATCCTTGTTCTGGGATTTATCTTCATTACTGTAACTTTCAACGTATTTCCACTCAATGGTCAAAAGCACATGTTTGCCTTCTCTCTTTGCAAGAATCAGGGCGTCAATTGAGGTGCAAAGAGCACCCCTTTTGAGCATATCATGCCCTCGCTTTCCATTCAGGTGGTCTGTAGCACTAACTACTTCAAACGAAATATAGCCATCCTTTCCTTTGTCATTCTTGAGAACCTCTACACTGTCAAATTTTGGGTCAATCGACTGTGCTAATGCCAAAACGGCTGCTCGGTTTTTTCTGAGTGGGAACAGATGGTTGATGCAGGCAATTTGCGAGGATAGAATTTGCTCAACTCCTTGAGCAGACCAAGGCAGAGCCACATTCGCCTAAGTTTATCTTCGGCAAATGAAAAAGGTTTTGTATCTTTGCAGAAATTTAAAACTTATTAGAATGGGATTTTTCCATCAGTTGATTGGGCGCCTGTGTCATCATTAGCTGTAGTAATTGTTGATTGCGCTGCGCGCGAGAAATTAAACGAAAATCATAAATAATAATTTAGATACGGAGTTTTGTTTAATTTCTCGGCCGTTAGGCCGATTAAAAACACGATGCGGAATTATGATACACCCACGTCAGGGAAAAGTCCTTTCCAACAACCCATATCTATGAATATGCTGATGAGAATGAATGCTAAAGTGCTGGTGACGGTAATCGCTTTTGTCGCCATGGGGCTGGCAACAGCCAGTGCACAGATTACACAGGAGCAGTTGCGAACCGGAAGTGACGAACAACTGCTGAGGGAATGGACTAAGGTGATTTCCGGTGATGAGTTCGGCGGAAGAAAACCCATGACACCCTATGAGGACAAGACGGTGGACTATCTTGCCAAACAGTTGGGGGTAATCGGTTTGGAGCCTGCCTTCAACGGCAGTTGGTTCCAGCCCTTTGAAATGATCGCGGTCACTGCCAAGCCCGAGGGTGGCAAGCTCACGGTGAGCGGGAAGAAGAAATCGGTGCTTCGCTATCCCGACGATTTGATCATCTGGACAACTCGCGCCACTAAGAAAATCGACCTGAAGAAGGCGGAGTATGTGTTCTGCGGTTTTGGCATTAACGCGCCCGAATACGGCTGGAACGACTACGAGGGCATCGATGTGAAAGGCAAAATAGTGGTC
>JAEEGH010025854.1_pt1 | contig 11742 bp, 6 predicted proteins | sample 9134181 | NCBI WGS metagenome assembly JAEEGH01 (sample SAMN16246544, study PRJNA631951) | gut metagenome | biome: gut microbiome; feature: rumen; material: DP-attached | host: Bos | place: Iran: Karaj | collected 2018-10 | reverse complement strand
TGCACTACGACCCAGAAGTACGTAGGCAGGTAAAGGATAAAGATGAAATCATCAATGACGTTCATTTTACTCCCTATCGTTTGAACCTTGCTAAACTCGGCTTCAAGCTATACGATGATGTGTATTTGTGCGATGCCAACTCAGGAAGTGACACACATCATGTGGAATGGCTGCGTCCTGTCGATGTTACTTTCCACGGTTATTCACCTTATATCATAGGTGGAGAACCTGTTGCATTGAAAGAAGATTTGCATGAAACATGGGTAGCATTCCCATATCACAACTATAGCTCATCACCCAATCCTTCTGATGAAATCATTGAAGGATGGGCAAAGGAGAACCGCAAAGTTCTTTGGAATAATGGACTTTGGGGTGAGAACGGCACATTTGCTGACCGTCTGCTCCAGATTCACCAGTTCCCTGAGTTGTTTATTCAAGCAGAGCATACGGCACAGGTGGATAAGATGGTGAGCCGTCAGGTTCAGGAAGATTTCAAAGACCATTGTATCAACATTCTTGCCTGCTCAACCACAATGGAAATGGGTGTTGACCTTGGCGACTTGGAGTTGGTGATGATGACCTCAGTACCGCCTATGCCTTCTAACTACAAGCAGAGAGCTGGACGTAGCGGACGACGCGGACAGGTAAGAAGTGCTTGCGTCACGTTGTGTGGCTCAGATGCAGTGGGTATCAGGACATTGCTTAACCCAATGGAGAATGTGATACTGCGCACCACCAGCACGCCAACCGTTGATTTGAATAGTGCTCAGGTAATTCAGCGACATATCAATTCCTTCCTGATAAGGGAGTTCGGCGTGTTTGGCATGGCTGGCGGTAGTGTGAATGAACAAGTCATCAGCTATTATACCAACTACGAGATAGTACCCGATGGCGAAAGTAATCACTTTAAGATAAAGAGGAAGGCTGACCATTCTCCCGTCAGTCCCCTCGATGGACTTGGCGATGAGACAGGTACACCATACGAGACATTCAACAACAAGTGTAGTGAAGCCCTCGATGACAAACTTAGAAGGAAGCTCAGAATACTCTTGAATGGTACGATATTCAGCAGTCGTCCGCCTCAATATGTCGTGGCAAAGGCAAGGGAGATGAACGAGAATTGCTATTCTGAACTGGAATTGCGAATACAAGATTATGCTGCTCCATATAAGAATGCCAAGAGTGCCAAGCAACAGGCATTCTTCGAAATGAAGTTCATTGAGCCATTGGCAGCAAGATTGCTTTCTTATTGGGCTACACATCGGTTCACACCGAATGCAAACATGCCAGTTAATGTGATAGAATTCGACATCAACTCAGCTTCACAGAACACTTATTCGCTGATAACGGTGTCAAATCCATCATATCCTTTGCGTACTGCATTGTCGCAATATGCTCCAGGTAATCCTATTGCCCGTGATGGTACGGTACGTATCGTAAGAGGCATACGATATACCAACTTCTTTAAGCCAGAAGTTACTTTCAAGAAACTCTATTTCAACAGAGAACAGGTAGTCATTGATACCAAAGACGAACTGGAGAATCTTGAAAAGTGGAAGGTTTGTGCAAGTACGGAACTTGACCTGTTGCAACCAGCTGAGTTCATTCCTGACATGAATGAATCGGCCAGTCGTATTCTGGATCAGAATGTTTATACTCGTGTCAGCGCACAGTTGATTGGTGCTGACGAGTGGAAACAAGACCGTATTGAGCCACACCTGTTTGATTCACGTAGTAGTCGTGAAAGTGGTAACGGTCAGATTCTCTATTACAATGAGGGAACTGGATTCGGCTATTGCCACTGTACAAAGTGTGGTAAGACCGTTTTGGAAAATTGGCCAGCAGCAGCTTCGAGCGATCCAGAGAAGTTGCCTTATGAGATGAACAATATCCCATCAAAAGATACAGAGAAAGAAAACTATCACTTCTCACTTGTAAGAAAAGGGCCAAAACCCAATCGTTGTATGGGATGCAATAGCACCGATTCTATCAAGAGAAACGTAGTGCTTGGCGATACCATTCAGACAGACTATACTGAGATAAGGATTCGACACTTCAAGAAAGATTGGATAAACAATAAGAATGAGGAGGAGAACTTACTTATCACATTGGGATTGCTGTTCGCTCGCGGACTCGCTGAAGAGCTGAATGTAGAGCGCACAGACCTGGACTTTACCATTACGCCTAATGGTCATATCTGTATCTTTGATGCCAATCCTGGTGGTTCTGGCTATTCTAACCAGTTGGCTGCAATGGATTTGCTGAAGTCTGTTATTGAGCGTTCGCGCAATATCATAGAAGCCGCAGAGCAGTCTGGCAACAAGGAGGCCCTTATAGACAAGTTCACCTTACACTATGTGAATCATATCGATATTCAAGCTGCCAAAGCATGGATTGAAGAAGAAAGAGCTGCACGTAAGGTTCTGCCAGATCCAGTTAAGGCTGTATTCGGTGATAGTGTGACGGAAACATCGCTGGCTAAGATGCAACGTGCATTCATTACTTCTCAAAATGAAGCAGTTCTCTTTGTGGATGACGATTACGATAACTGGGAGTATGATGGAACTGACCATTGCTGGAAGGGTCAGTTCTTCAATCATTTTGCTCCTCACGGCCAGCAGACTTCCTTCTGTGTAGCTGAGTGTTCTGATAATAAGATGACAGAACCAGTTCGTGATATGGTACGTTCTATTAAGGGATGGGTGAACGAAGTTTTACATATCAAGAACCCATTTGCAGGAAACGGTATCTATCCATTGGCATATATCGATGGAAGGTTGTACTTCACAAACAACCCAAATCACATTACCCTCAATGACAAATGGGGTAATGGAACCATCTATTATATCCGCACGAATAACTTTGCAGCAACAGCTGACTTCATTGATACATCGGTAGAAGAAAGTACAACGAAGATATTCAAGCTGGCAGATGGCGATCCAATGAACATCAAGACTTCTGAACTCGGAAAGCTTATTAGGAGTAAGTCTGGTCATATAATAGATTCCTTCATCGATCATTGCAAGGCACATGAAGAAGAAACAGTAATAGTAAGCTATCAAGACGAGCACATGAAGAGTATCTTGTCAATGATACTTACCCTCCAGACGGCAGGTTACTTCATTAAAGAGATTGGGAATCCTTTCTCTATGGAGTTCAAACTGGAGAGGTATGATTCTGATAGTGGCAAATGGGACAGCATGACTGCGAATCTTCCTTCTTCATTCTCTAAACAAATAACTGCAAGCGAGAAAAAGATTGGTAGAGATGAATGGCTTGAAAATCTTTCCAACAGCTGGTTAGAAGATATGGATTACGATAATCAGATAGAAGGTACTATTTTGCCTATTGCATCACAGCCAAAGAACTCTCTTACTCACTGGCGCGTTCTATCATTTGAATGTGCTGGTAAACGACTCAGCATCTATCCTGATGGCGGTTTGATGAACGGTTGGTCTATTTACAATGCACCAGGCCAGTATCATCGATATGATACATCTACCATCACCCACGACACGGAGATAGACCTCTGTCGTAATCAGGAAATCAAGTTTGACGTAACAATTGAAGAGATATAGTTGTATTATGACGATTAATGAGCTTATAAATAACTTTACCGAACATCTGAAGAAATACGGACTGAACGGTGACTCCAAACAGCAAGAGCTGTACAAGTGGGAAATTATTTCAAAGTATCATGATAAACTTGATGCTGACAGCTCTGACTTTGCAAAGAATATATCGGAAATGAATTTCCTCAATTTGTGGTATTCGGGCAATCAACGTACTGCAGTGCAGAATTTCCTGAAGTATGAACCCGAAGAGTACCGTTCTTTGCATCGACTTCTTTATGATGAGACTCAGCCTCTTCAAAAGCGTGTGACAGCATTTATTGATGGCAATGATAGTCTCTGGAACACGAAGATAAAGCAGTATTTTCCTGATAAGGAAACGAGTTCCTGTTGTGACGAGCGTTTAATCAGCTGTTTCCTTGCTGTGAAATATCCAGAGAAATATACATTCTACAAAAATGATGTATATCTCAATCTCTGTGAGTTGTTTGCTGTGGAGTCAAAGAAAGCTGGGCAGAAGTTAGTTCATTTCTATGATTTGTTGAATGAAAGAGTCATTCCAATGGTAAAAGCTGATGTCGAACTTTGTAATATGGTTGATTCGGAGGTTGGTCAACACGGCTATCTAACAAGTTTGCCATTAACAGCACAGACTGTTATATGGAATGCCATGAGACAGGGTAAGTTCAACAAAAAGCAAATATGGCTATTTGTCCCAGGTGAAGATATTCGGAACTTTGACGATATGGTAGATGACAATTATGTCTCAATCTATGAATGGGGCGAAATAGGCAGTCTTGACAATGATGAGCTTCGTGACCAGAAAGGAATCAGGAATGCCCTGAAGGAAAAAGTTGAAGATTACAAGACGAAGGAACCCGGCCATTCTGTTAAGATGCTTTATGACATGAAGCATAATATGATGATTGGTGACTATTTGATTTGTAGGAATAAGGATTTCAACAAGATAGTGGCAGTTGGTGAAATTACTGGAGGATATTATTATAATCCAGACCATCATGTAAACAACCACTGTGTAGAAGCCAAGTGGCGCAGAGGTGAATGGGATATTACTCAAATACTAAAAGAATCCCATGATTCAACATCAGCTGCACCGCGATTGCAAAATGTCACGAAGAAAGACTGGGCACAGAAAATCGTTGCATCATTGGAAAATTTGGAAGAAGAAATAACAGAAGGTCAAACAAATAACGGTTCAGAAACAATGGAAGAATTAGAAATACTCAGACAAAAGAAACAGATTATCCTTCAAGGTGCTCCTGGCACAGGTAAGACTTTCAAGACTGCTGCCATTGCTGTAGGGATGTGTAATCCAGCCTTTTCTGATTTTGAAGACCATCAAAAGGTAATGGATGAGTATGAACGATTGCAGAATGAAGGACAAATAGCGTTCTGTACATTCCATCAGTCTATGGACTATGAAGACTTTATCGAGGGCCTGAAGCCAGAGGTGAAGGGCAATGCCGTAGAGTACAATGTAGAGAATGGTATATTCAAATCCATTTGTGAGTTAGCACAGACGAAAGAAAATGCAGACATAGCAACTTGCATTGACAAATATCTTCAAACCATTAAAGGTTATGAGAATAGAAAGACTATTCCGACTTTGACAGGAAAGTCTGAATTTTATGTGTGGTGGACAGAGGGAAATGACACCATCAGCACACGTAGCGTATTGTCAAAGAGTGAAAAAGGAGATCAGTATTCTCCATCACCTCTGAACATTGAGAAGGTTAAGATGCAAGCACTCGGAGAGGGCGTTGAAAACAACTGGCGACAATATGCCCAAGCATTCATCAATGCGGTGAAGAAGGAGTATGACTTGGAGAATCAGGTTTCTGATAAGCCATACGTACTTATCATAGATGAAATAAATCGTGGCAATGTTTCCAAGATATTTGGAGAACTTATCACTTTGCTTGAAGCAGACAAGCGTAGCGGAGGAGGCGAACATCATATCAGCCTGAAGCTGCCTTACTCTAAGGAGGACTTTTCCGTTCCCTCAAACCTGTACATCATTGGCACGATGAATACTACCGACCGTTCTACTGGAACCATCGATTATGCTGTGCGTCGTCGCTTCGCGTTTGTTACCTTGGAATCAAGAGCAGATGTGATTGAAAACTGGTGTAATGCTCAATCCGTACCATCAGATGTGAAGAAGGCTGCTCTTGCTTTGTTTGCCCAGATTAATGGAATAGGCAGAAATGATAGCAGTTCTTTTATTGCCAAACACAAAGCTTCTGATTTTGAATTGGAAGATTTGAAGGTCGGCCATAGCTACTTTATGGCAAAAGATATGGCTGGTCTCAAACTGAAGATGCGCTATGAGGTAGTTCCGCTTATTAAGGAATATATCAAAGATGGCATTCTCAGGGGAATGTCAGATGATGATAAGTACTTCGAAAAGTGGCAAAATGCTGAGTGCTATAATCCCACGACAACCGATTTCGTGACAGAATAATGCAAGAACACGAAAAGATACCATACGATTCCCTTGCCTTTCAAGAGTATTGGGGTGAAGGGTTACGTCTTCCAGGCCAAAGCAAAGGTCTGGACAGATGGTTCTTTCAGTGGCAATGGCGTAATAGTCCCATAATTGATGACGAACAGGATTCTGACAGGCCGATTGTGACAGAATCTGGCTATTATGCTTCATACGTTATTGGTGCCCAGTGGTTTGATGAAGCCAAAACCATGCCTCTTGTGATAACAACTAAACATGGATGTGACCGTATTGATTTCCTTAAAATGTTCAGTGTCTGCTTTAATAGTGGCATTGAAGCCAAGGAGTTCTCAAAGATATATGCGGTTGACATGGAGCAACCTCGTATCAAAGCCCCGGAACTTAAAAGTGTTCTGAGTCCTCTTATTGTTGCCCATTTTCTTTCTATAGTCAAGGAGATTGTCAAACGTGGACTGAAGAAAGACTATGTTCAGCGTGAAGGAAATCTCAATAAAGTGAAGGGACGCATCGACATATCCCGTAACGAACGCATGAATATTATGAAGAAACGATATGACAAGGTGTTTTGTCGTTACCAAGAATATTCAGAAGACACATTAGAGAATAGGTTAATAAAAAAAGCCCTGGTATTCTCTCAGCATATCTTGCAGAATGAAGGAATTTCTGAAAGCCTTCTTTCTTTGCAGCATACCATACATGAGTGTTTGGCAGCCTTTAGTAGAGTTGAAGATGAAATTGAGGTTTGGGAAGTCAAAGCGATTAAGCATCATAAGATATTCAAGGAATACAATGATGCCATCAAACTTGCGCAGATGATACTACATCGCTATGACTACAGTATCACCAATATCACTTCAGCCGAAGAGGAGTATTGCCCAGTATTCTGGATTGATATGGCAATGCTTTATGAGCATTATGTGTTAGGTTTGCTTCGTGAAGCATATGGGGAAAAGATAAATTATCAGGTACATGGCCATACTGGCTATCCTGATTTTGTTTGCTATTCACCCAAAGTTGTACTTGACACTAAGTACATCCCAAGATTTGAATACGGGAACCTCGATACGTATATTGTCCGTCAGTTGAGTGGATATAGTCGTGATAAATGGATATTTCCGACAAAGCCGGAATCAAATATCCCTTGCGTGATTATTTACCCTGTTGAAGGAGAGGAAGAGAATCCGTTTAAGAACAAACGTCTGGAAGAATTTCTTGATATAGAAGACCGTTGTCTTTGGAATTTCCATAGAATTGCGGTTCCATTACCAATATTGAATGACAAATAACATGCCAACATCCGAGAACATACCAGCTCCAGCCAATCTCTTCAAACCGTCAGAGATTATCGGCATACTCCGTAATCATTTGGCAACTGGCCAAGTGAATCAAAAGGTTGTGTGCCTACGTGGTATCTATTTCAAAGGTGGCTACGTTAATCAGTATTTCCATACTGCCACAGATAGACTTGTAGATGAAAGTACCAGTGATGAACTGTCACTTTCCATGCCTCTGAATCTTCGTGATGACCTTGAAAATGGAAATGTCATTACCGTCCACGGAGTCCTTGATCGTTCTATTACGAACAAGGGGTTGATCCAGATTGTTTTGAAAGTTACAGAAGTCGAGAAGATAAAGGAGTTAGCTGTCTCTGAAGATGAAGTCAAACGCACAGAACTGAGACGTATCAAGTCAGAAAAAGGCTTCAAAAACGTAGATAGCATACTCGAAACCCTTCTGTTCCAAGACAAGCGCCCACAGGTCGCTTTAGTTTATGCTGAAACGAGTATTACAAATGATGACTTTGAGAAAGGTGTTCAAGCAGCACGTACCCATATTGACTTCAAGGAATATAGGGTGTCTTTTGCAAAGACCAAAGCGTTCTGTCAGACACTAAAGCAACTGGACACCATGAATTTTGATGTCATTGCAGTCATCCGTGGAGGAGGTGCGGGTCTTGAAGCATTGGATGAAGTGGAATTGCTTGAAACTTTGGTGAACATGAATACCGCATGGATGTATGGCGCAGGTCATGAGGGCGAAAAACTGTTCATTCTCAATATCGCGGATAAAGCCATTGCTATTCCTCATGCTTTGGGAACCTATTTCCGAGACATTACGGATGGGGTCGTTCAAAAGCGTAATAACTCACGCGCCGCCTTGGTTAAAGAGGTCGAGGCGCAGTTTAAAAAACAACTGGAAGAATCAAATAAGAAGAATAAGGAATTGCTGGCGCAAATCGAAAAGATGACTAAGCAACAGCAGGAACAGACAAAAGCGAACAAAGAGAATATAGAGAAACTTACTGAGCAACAAAAGAAAAACCTCGAAGCTCAGCAAAAGAAAAACGATGAGACATTGGCCAAATTCCAAGCGCAGAGCAAACAGCAGATGGAGCAGTCGCAGAAGCAAAATGCAGCCCTTCAGAAACAACTCGCAGAATTGTCAAAGTCGCAAAAAGAATCTGTGGATAAATTGACCGAGCAGAATAAACAGACTAATACGCTGCTTGAAAAGGAACGTCAGCATAGCAGAGAATTGGAACGTAAGTTAGCCGCAAAGCCAAATTACATGTCCACTTTCATCATTATAGCTATCATTGCTGCTATAATAGGTTTTATCCTGGCTCAATTCTTAAAGTAAATAATTGTCTATATGAAAATAGTTAGTTGGAACTGTAATGGAGGCTTCCGAAAGAAGTTCAAAGAATTATTCGACGCATATCCGGATGCTGACCTTTTCATGGTACAGGAATGTGAGAACCCTGATTATTACAATAGTCGGGAGTACAAAGCTTTATTTCAAAAAGGCTTCCATGTGGGTACTCCTGACTACTCGATGAAAGGCATTGGCGTGTTTTCTCCTAAAGGTAGCTGGCTCCGTCGTGTTAAGTGTAAGTATGGAAATCCACTGCACATGTTGGGGTATGCTTTCTTTGAGATGGACAATACCCAGAAAATGTTGGCAGTTTGGCCGCATGGAAAGTACGTGGAGGAATTGATAGACTTTTTTCAACTCAATGAATCCCTTTTCACAAAGGACTTATTGATAATGGGTGACACCAATAGTTGTTCTGTGTTCAACAACCACCATCCTAAAAGTAAAAATCACGATGTACTGGTGGAATTGCTGAAGGGTAAAGGTCTTGTCGATGCATATAACTATTGCACGGGGGATGTCGAAGGCGAAGAGGTTATTCCTACTTTCTACTTGCAACGTAAAAAGGACAAGCCATATCACCTTGATCGCTGTTTCGTGGCTCCTGAGCGTATATTCTCATTCAAGGTGGCTGAAGACCATGACTATTGGCTTTCTTTAAGCGACCACATCCCCGTAGAGATAGTAATTAAAGATTGACAAGTGGAATGATCTAAAACAAATAAAGTATATCTGGCTAAAATTGAATATTTATGTTTAACTTGTTTCATTTCTTTGCTTCTTTGTTTGCTGCAACGGCGCAGCAAGCTGCTGAAGAGGAACAACGTGAAAGAGAAGAGCACGTTGATCGCATACTTGAAGATTACAACAGCGAAAAGGAAGAGGAACGCCTCTTCTTCCAGCGTCTTGATGAAGAAAGCAAACAGGAGAAAGAGCTGGCTTCACGTAATTGGTATAACAATGAACGAGAACAGTTGGAATGGGAAATGCAAAATGCGGAACTATACGGCTATGACAAAGAGGATATCCAAAGCCGAATGGACTCTCTCGATGGTCAAGAGCAAAGTGAAAGTTGGTATTCGAACGAAGATTGAATTAATTTAGGAGCAAATGAATAATCATATATCCATAGATGTAACTAATGCGAAGAAGTGTGCTGTACCAGAGGAAAAGTTTCGCATAATCAACTTCAATGTTGGAAATGGTAATACTATTGAAGATTTGGTGCACAATGAACCACCATATTTTCATTTCCAGGTATTAAGGCCTGAAAGTAAAGAGCAAGCAGATAAGGCAATTAACTACTTCAAAGAGCATAAAAAAATATATATTGCATTTGCAAATTCTACCGAATTGCTACTTTATCTTGGTTGCACAGAGTCTGTGTATCTTAAATCAAAAGTGGTCACAGACTTCGATACTGAGGTATTAAATAACATTCTTGCACAAGCTGCGCATTGGTTCCGTTTTCATAAAGATGAAGAATAAATAAAGAAAGTATTATGGCAATTACGAAGCAAGAGATTTTTGAACACTTCCAAACATCAACAGTAGTAACTGATGAAATGTGGTCGGATGTTGAGCTTGTTATGGAGGTTTTATACTCTATGTTGCCTCTTTATCAGGAAGAAATTACTGATTACGATAGTTTGCTTCGTAATAAAACTATTATAGCATTTGGATTCTCCTATAACGAGAAGCACTTTCTGAAAAGACATATAACTCCTCATGGCGGCAATTTTAGGTTTACAAAAAACGACAATGAGAATTTCTTTATTGTTCACTCTGGTACGTGGCTATATGACATGCTGTATGCACTTAGAAAAGCCAGAGAAGAGGGAGCAATCATAATAAGTTTTGACCACTTCGTTAAAAATCTTGGTGAGGTATATAGCGAAGATGCGGAGGAAAAAATAAAAGCAGAAGAGCGTAGGATAGAGGCTGCAAAACCGAAAAGTGGCCCGATTTATAAACCCTGTAGTGAAAAGGTTTTAGCTCAAATTCCAAAGGTCTCATTAGATGATATAAGTCTTGAAGATGATGTTTTTCATGTTATAGGCAGGATAGAATATGATTTGTGGGATAACAAAAAGGGTAATTTCCGCACTTTTAAAAAGCAAACAGATGTTTACGACTATATAAATGAAAAGGGCGGTCTGACAATAAAAAAGGAGTCGGAAAACATAACTTGTGTCATCTTTGGTAAAGAACCAGCAGAAGATGTGATAATGGACTGTGCTGATAAAGTCAAACTTATAGATGCGGAATCATTTATAGACTGGCTTAAAGAGCAAAGTCCTATTAATAAAAAATGCAGAGAGTTTAGCAAAAAATATGCAGCATCTGTAGATACAATGCTTCGTCCATATCAGCAGTTTAGCAAAAGGGAGATTTTCAAAAAATGGAATTCTTTCTTTAATGTTATGCTGCAATTGCCTACAGGAACTGGCAAAACGGTTCTTTTTACATCTATTATCAGAGACCTTACTGATGTTAAAGGAACCAAGATTCTGATACTAGCTCATCGTAAGGAATTAATAGATCAGATTAGTGATCACCTGCATTTGTATGACATTGACCATGGCATCATAAGCAGCGGCAGAAAAAGAAATCTTGAAAAATTGGTACAGGTAGCATCTGTACAAACCCTTACTCATGATAACAATATTGAATTGTTGGATGAGTTAAAGCCTAAATTCATAATTATTGACGAGGCACATCATTCTCTGGCAGAGAGTTATACTAAGTTTTGGAAGAAATGTGGTGATTGCTGGAAACTTGGTGTTACAGCAACCCCATATCGACTAAACAACAAGTCATTTCGTAGCCATTTCGATGTCTTGGTTCAGTCTATGGAAATAGATGATTTCATAAGTCAAGGCTACCTCGCCAAGTATGATTACATGGTTGACAATCCACAAAGCAGTCTCAGTCAAACCATTAAATCAATAAAGGAGAAAAGTTCGACAGGCGATTATAAAACAGCAACACTTCTTAAAGAACTGAATGTACCACAGCATATTCAAC
>JAEEGH010025850.1_pt1 | contig 11744 bp, 20 predicted proteins | sample 9134181 | NCBI WGS metagenome assembly JAEEGH01 (sample SAMN16246544, study PRJNA631951) | gut metagenome | biome: gut microbiome; feature: rumen; material: DP-attached | host: Bos | place: Iran: Karaj | collected 2018-10 | reverse complement strand
CATTTTACTACCTCCTACCAACTAGACTTCTTTACGCCAGGAATTTCGCCCTTGTAAGCTAATTCTCTGAAACAAATTCTGCAAATACCATACTTTTGTAGAACAGCGTGTGGTCTACCACAGATTTGGCATCTTGTGTATGCTCTTGTAGAATACTTTGGAGTCTTTTGTTGCTTATTAATCATTGCTTTTTTTGCCATTTTTAAATCCTCCTATTATCTTGCAAAAGGCATACCTAGAAGAGTAAGTAATTCCTTAGCTTCTTCATCTGTCTTTGCAGTTGTAACGATACAAATATCAAATCCTCTAACCTTCTCTACTTTATCGTATTGAATTTCAGGGAAGATAATTTGTTCCTTAATACCTAAAGCATAACAACCTCTTCCGTCGAATGACTTAGATGAAACACCCTTGAAGTCACGTACACGAGGTAGTGCTACAGATACTAACTTATCGTAGAAATCAAGCATCTTCTTTCCACGTAGTGTAACCTTAGCACCGATTGTCATACCTTCTCTTACCTTGAATGTAGCAACGCTGTTCTTAGCCTTTGTTTGAATTGGAGCTTGTCCAGCGATAGCCTTTAGTTCTTCGATAGCAAGTTGTAAGCTCTTGCTGTTATCTTTAACATCACCAAGTCTCATATTTAAAACGATCTTTTCTAGTTTTGGAACTTCGTTGATGTTCTTATATCCGAACTTTTCCTTTAATGCAGGAACGGCTGTATTCTTGTAAAGTTCTGCGATTCTATAAACTCTTTCTGCCATTTTTTAATCCTCCATTAATCCTTATTTTCTTCAACTGTCTTTTTCTTAGCTGTTGTCTTCTTTGCAACCTTCTTAGCTGTTGAAGCTTTAACTTCATCTAAAGAAGCGCCGCAGTGTTTACAAATTCTAACTTTCTTATCTCCTTCCATCTTGAAAGCAACCTTAGTTGTCTTGTTGCAAGCTGGACAGATAACAGCAACATTTGATGCGTCGATAAATCTTTCTTTATCTACGATACCGCCCTTTTCTTGAGCATTTCTTGGCTTTACAAAGTTCTTAGACATTGTGATGCCTTCGCCTTTTACAGCAACCTTTCCAGCCTTAGCGTCAACAGCGATAATTGTTCCTGTTTTACCTTTATCATTTCCTGCGATAATCTTAACCGCATCGTTCTTTTTAATGCTATTCATTATCGTTTCCTCCTATATAACTTCTGGAGCTAGAGAAATGATCTTCATATAATCTTTCTCTCTTAGTTCTCTTGCGATAGGTCCAAAAATACGAGTTCCCTTTGGTTGCTTTTGGTTATCGATGATAACTGCTGCATTGTCGTCGAATCTGATGTAAGAACCATCTGGTCTGTTGATACCGTATGTTGTTCTAACAACTACAGCCTTAACTACATCACCCTTCTTAACGATGCCACCAGGAATAGCTGATTCAACAGCAGCTACGATAACATCTCCGATGTTAGCGCTTCTTCTGAAAGAACCACCCATAACTCTAATACACTTTAACTCTTTAGCGCCAGAATTATCAGCAACTGTAAGTCTTGATTCTGCTTGTATCATGTTATATTCCTCCTACTATTTAGCCTTTTCAATAATTTCTACAACTCTCCAGCACTTATCTTTGCTTAGAGGTCTAGTTTCAGCGATACGAACTGTATCACCAATGCCACATTCATTCTTTTCATCATGAGCCTTTAATTTAACTGTTCTGTTAACGATCTTGCCGTATAGAGGATGTTGAACACGCTCTCTAATTGCAACGACAACAGTCTTGTCCATCTTATCGCTAACAACTATACCAGTTCTGCTCTTTCTAAGATTTCTTTCTTCCATCTTTTAATCCTCCTTACTTAGCAGCTTTCTTTGAAGCAGCCTTAGCTGGTTCTTGAGAGATACCAAGTTCTCTTTGATGAATAATTGTCTTTACCTTAGCAATATCTTTCTTGCAGTTAGAAATTTGCTTTGGATTTTCCAATTGTCCTGCTTTATTTTGGAAACGAAGGTTAAATAGTTCTTCTTTTAAAGAAGAAAGCTTGATATTTAATTCTTCATTTGTCATTTCGAAAAAACTACTTGTTCTCATCGCTATTTACCTCCGCATCTTTCTTAATAAACTTACACTTTAGTGGAAGCTTGTTTGCAGCAAGTCTTAAAGCTTCTCTAGCTTGGTCTTCTGTAATTCCAGCCATTTCAAATAATACTCTACCTGGCTTAACAACAGCTACCCAGTATTCTACGCTACCCTTACCAGAACCCATACGTGTTTCAGCTGGCTTCTTTGTAACTGGCTTGTGTGGGAAGATGTCGATCCAAACTTGTCCACCTCTCTTAATATAACGAGTCATCGCAATACGTGCAGCTTCGATTTGGTTTGATGTGATCCATGCTGGTTCTAATGCTTGTAGACCGAATTCGCCGTAAGCGATTTGGTTACCCTTATTAGCCTTACCTGTCATTCTGCCACGGAATACACGACGTCTCTTAACTCTCTTAGGCATTAACATTTGAGTTACCTCCTTTTTCATTCTCTACTGAGTTGAACTTACCTAGCTTTTCACCCTTGTAAATCCAAACCTTAACACCGATCTTACCGAATGTTGTATTTGCTTCAGCAAATCCATAATCGATTTCAGCTCTTAATGTTTGTAGAGGAATTGAACCTTCATGATAGCTTTCTGATCTTGCAATTTCAGCACCGTCTAATCTTCCAGAAACCATAGTCTTAATACCCTTAGCGCCACCCTTCATAGCTCTTGAAATAACTTGTTTCATGGCACGACGGAATTGAACTCTCATTTCTAGTTGCTTAGCAATGTATTCTGCAGCAAGTTGAGCATCAATATCTGGTTTATTAATAGATTGGATAGTAACAGATACTTTCTTACCTGGAACGATCTTTTCTACATACTTTTGAATTTCAACAACACCTGAACCGTTGTTTCCAATTAAAACACCAGCTTTAGATGTATATATTGTTATATTAATACTATAATCATTGTTTTGAGCTGAAGAGATCTTTCTATCGATCTTGATAGAAGAAATGCTTTGCTCATAGTATCTTGCCTTTAAAGCTTTTCTAATCTTATTATCTTCAACTAGGAATGTTGAGAAGTTCTTCTTATCAGCGAACCATCTAGCGTTCCAGTCTTTAATAACACCGATTCTTAATCCTGTTGGACTAACTTTTTGTCCCATTTGTTACCTCCTAATTAATCAGCCACTTCATCAAGGATGATAGTGATGTGACTTGTACGCTTATTGATTCTTGCACCAGAACCCTTAGCTCTTGCTCTCATTCTCTTAAGAATTGGACCAGCATTAGCATAGCATTCTGCTACGTATAAGTCGTTCTTGTTCATTCCTAAATTGTTTTCTGCATTTGCAGCAGCTGAATTTAGTACCTTAACAAGTGGTTCACAAGCAGCTTTTTGTGTATTCTTTAGAATAGCTAAAGCGTCTGTGTATTTTTGTCCTCTAATAACGTCTAGCACAATACGAACCTTATCAGGAGAAATTCTAATATATCTTGCAGTAGCGCTTGGACGCTTGTCAGCGTTAGCGATTCTAGCAGCAGCTTTTTCTTTAATTCTTGTAGCCATATTATCTTATCCTCCCGAATTACTTTCCAGCAGTGGTCTTTTCGCCACCGTGTCCTTTGAATGTACGAGTTGGTGCAAATTCACCAAGCTTGCAACCTACCATTTCGTCTGTGATATAAACTGGAACATGCTTTCTTCCGTCATGAACAGCGATTGTATGTCCGATCATATCTGGATAAATTGTAGAAGATCTTGACCAAGTTTTAACTGTGTGCTTTTCGTTATTCTTGTTCATTTCTTTGATTCTATTTAATAATCTTTCTTCGCAGAAAGGTCCTTTCTTTAATGATCTACTCATGAGTTACCTCCTATTTGCGACGCTTAACAATCATCTTGTTAGACTTCTTCTTATTTCTTGTCTTATAGCCAAGAGTTGGAACACCCCATGGAGTTACTGGGCTTGGCATACCGATTGGTGACTTACCTTCACCACCACCATGAGGGTGATCGCAAGGGTTCATAACAACACCACGAACAGTAGGTCTTGTACCCATATGACGTGTCTTACCTGCTTTACCTAAAGATACGATTTCATGATCTACATTACCAACTTGACCGATTGTAGCTTTACATTCGATTGGAATATATCTCATTTCACCGCTTGGTAATCTTACTGTGGCATATTTGCCTTCCTTAGCCATTAATTGAGCAGCAGCACCAGCTGTTCTAACTAATTGACCCCCTTTACCAAGGTTCATTTCAATATTATGTACTAATGTACCAACTGGGATATTTGTGAATGGTAATGCGTTACCTACTTTAATTTCAGCTTCAGCACCGCTCATTACGATGTCACCAGTTTGTAATCCTACTGGAGCTAAGATATATCTCTTTTCACCATCTGCATAGTTTAATAGAGCGATATTAGCACTTCTGTTTGGATCGAATTCGATACCAGCAACTTTTGCAGGAATACCATCTTTATTTCTCTTGAAATCAATAATTCTATATTTTGTTCTGTTTCCGCCACCGATGTGTCTAACAGTAATTCTACCTGTGTTATTTCTACCACCAGTCTTATTAATTGATTCTAATAAGCTCTTTTCTGGAACTGTCTTAGTAATTTCACTGAATGTAGAAACTGACATGAAACGACGAGCAGGAGACGTTGGTTTATATTTCTTAATAGCCATTATTCATTTCCTCCTATGATAAGCTCTCGAAGAACTCGATTGCCTTACTATCTGCAGTAAGGAATACAACAGCCTTCTTGTAGTCAGAAGTATAACCTTCAGATCTACCCATTCTCTTCTTCTTTCCGTCAACGTTAACTGTGTTTACCTTAGAAACCTTAACGCCGAAGATATCTTCTACAGCTGTCTTGATTTGTGTTTTTGTAGCACTTTTAGCAACTTTGAAAGTATATTTCTTTGCTTGAATGCCGTCATAGCTTTTTTCTGTTAATACTGGGCTAACGATAATGTCAAAGTTTTTCATTATGCATATACCTCCTCAAGCTTCTTGATAGCATCTACTGTAGCAATACACTTTGTGTTTGCAGCTAAATCGTAAACGTTAATTAAGTCAGCATTGATAACTGTAACGTTTTGTAAGTTTTGGCAAGCTCTTAGAACTGCTTCATCATCCTTTGCCATAACTACTAATACGTTAGAATTAATATCAAAACTCTTTAACATGTTAGCGATTAACTTTGTCTTAGCTTCTGCTAATTCAATTTTGTCAACAACAACTAGGTTAGATGTAGAAACCTTTGCGCTTAATGCACTGATTGTTGCTGCAATCTTCATCTTCTTATTGATCTTTTGATCGAAGTCTCTTGGCTTTGGTGCAAATACAATACCACCGCCTGTCCATTGTGGAGAACGGATACTACCTTGTCTAGCACGACCTGTGCCCTTTTGTCTCCAAGGCTTCTTTCCACCGCCAGATACTTCTGTTCTTGTTAGTGTGCTCTTTGTTCCTTGTCTCTTGTTAGCAAGTTGAGCTACAACTACTTGATGAATTAAAGCTTCGTTATATTCTTGTCCGAATACTGCTTCGTTTAATTCAAGTGGCTTCTTTAAGTTCTTGCCATTCATATCAAATACGTCAATCTTCATAAGTTACTCCTTAAGCCTTAACGCTTTGCTTAACTACAACGATACCGCCCTTAGCTCCTGGGATAGCTCCCTTGATTAAAAGCAAGTTACGTGCTGCATCGACTCTTGCAACAGTTAGATTTTGAACTGTAACTCTTTCATTACCTAAATGGCCAGCCATCTTCTTGTTTTTGAAAACTCTAGATGGAGAAGAGTTAGCGCTCATAGATCCTACGCCTCTGTGGTAACCAGAACCATGGGCCTTAGGTCCAATGTGGTGGTTCCATCTCTTAACTGCACCGGCAAATCCCTTACCTTTAGATGTACCAACTACATCAACATGATCGCCTTCAGCGAAGATGCTGCAGTTAATTTCTTGTCCAATTTCGTAGCTGTTTACGTCGTCGATAGGTAGTTCCTTAAGAACTTTCTTTGGAGCAACGTTAGCTTTCTTAAATTGTCCCATTACTGGCTTAGAAACGTTCTTTTCCTTAGCATCACCAAATGCTACTTGTAAAGCGTTATAGCCATCTTTTTCTTGAGTCTTCTTTTGAATTACTGGACATGGACCTGCTTCAACTACTGTTACAGGAATTACAATGCCGTCAGCTGTAAAGATTTGACTCATTCCTAATTTCTTTCCAATGATTGCTTTATTCATAGATAAAGTTCACCCTCCTATATTTTTTTGCCCCGTAGGGCTTCAATGTCTTTGTGTTTGTTAGATCTTCTTGATCGTCATTTCGATACCAACACCAGCTGGTACGTCTACTTCTGTTAATGCATCGATAACCTTCTTAGATGGGTTGTAGATGTCGATTAATCTCTTGTGTGTTCTTAATTCGAATTGTTCTCTGCTATCTTTGTACTTATGTACAGCACGTAGAATTGTTACTACTTCTTTGTCTGTTGGTAGTGGAATAGGTCCAGATACTTGAACTCCACTTCTCTTTGCTGTTTCAACAATTTTTTCTGCTGCAACATCGATTAGATTGTGATCATAAGCTTTTAGCTTGATTCTGATTTTTTGTCCTGCCATTTTTGCATTTCTCCTTTTTTTACCTAACTTTTATTATCACGCTGCCGTGTGTTTCGCACTTGCCGTTTTTAAAAAGTGGCTATAGCCACCTCCGTTAGTCGCCCGATTTTCACAGACTTTTGTCCACGTGAGTTCTCCGCTTTTTCCCGGTAACCTCCCGCTTCATCCCTCGACTCGTGCTCGATTAGTTTATATATATAGGGCGTTGTGTGTCAAACGAATTTGAAAAATATTTTTGTAAAATTTGTGTAAAATATTAAAATTTCTATTGTTTTTGATCAGAAAATATGGTCCCGCTACATTCACGAGACCATTTATTTTCTTTAAAAAATTACTAATTAGCTATTAGCAGCTTCGTTTAATTTTGCTACTAATTCATCTACGTCAACACCGTGAACTTCAGCTGCTTGAGCGATTGTTTCGCCTCTAGCAATTGCACAACCAAAGCAGTGCATTCCAATGCTTAATAAGCATTCAGCAATGGCATCTGAGTTTCCGATTTGAATAGCATCACCAATAAGCATATCCTTTGTGATTTCTTCCATATCTATATCCTCCAAAATTTTTTTTACTCTATTACGAATTTGTATATTAAATATACAATTCCGGCTACAACTGCAGCACTTGCAATCGATACTGCTGCTACTTTCAATGGTGATAATGGAGCTAATCCATCTGCCTTTCCGTTTCTACCATTTACTATGCAATAGTATTGTTTACTCTTGTAATTATACACTAATACCCACACAGGCGCTAATAAATATTTGTAAGTTTTATTATGATATTCAGTTTTTACATCTAAATAATCTAATTCATCATATGAATATCTACCTAAAATACTTTGTCTTATTAGGTTTTCCATAATGCCTGCAGCCTTCTCCCAGCTCTTATCTAGGCCTGTAGAATATCTTTCTGCAGAAAAGCCAGCAACATATTGAGGATTATATAATTTCGCGTTATTCGAATCAAAGCCCTTAATTTTGGACAAATTCTTTTGTGTTAAGTAATTACTTACCTCTATCTGAATATCATCAAATTCATCGTTATATCGGCCCGAGTCGATATACCAATCGGTTACGACTACAGTATGTCTTTCTTTTCCCGTACCAACAGTAACGGTTCTGTGCACGCCATAACGGATTGTATACGTTGAAAACGTATCTGCATCAAAAGTAAAGATTGGAACATACACGCCCTTCATGCCCTTTTCTTCTGCTAATTTTTTAAGATTATTAGGCGACATAGAACGCTTTTTTAACCACGCTTTAAAACTTTCTTTTGCAGCTTGCTCGGTTATAGCAAATGGCAAAATAGCATTTGGCTTAATACCTGGAACATCATCCGTATGCATAATATTTGTAGTGCCACAGAATGGGCATGAAGTAGCAGTCTCATAATCGTTTACCGCAAACTCCGCACCGCAAGATCTGCACTTTAAAGATTTTGCTTCTCCCCATGGCGCATATGATGTTTCTGAATTTGGTGTATATGGAATTTCAAATGCACCAGTAACATTTACTAGTTCTTGTAAAGAACTACAATGAGTGCATTTCAACTTCTTAGATTGTGGGTCGTAGTGTAATACGGACCCACAATTTGGACATTTATATATCTTTCCCTTTATAGCTTCTTTTTTGGCCATTAAATCTTAGTTCCACACTCTGGACAGAACTTTGCCTTACCAGTTACTTCTTTGCCGCAATTTGGGCAGAATTTTTTAGCTTGTTCAAGCTTTGTTCCACATTCTGGACAGAACTTTGCTCCTTTCTTAATTGCTGCTCCGCAAGATGGGCACTTTTCTGAAGCGCTATCTTTGATTGGAGCTGCTTGATTGCCGCTTAGAGCGTCTTGCATTTCTGTAGCAAACATCTTGCCCATTCCAAGACCAGCACCCAAGCCGATTCCCATACCTGACATATTGCCTGGGTTTTTGGCAGCATCACGCATAGCAGCAATGCTTTCCATTTGAGCATAGCCTTGCATACTTCCGTTCATAACACCAACTGAAGTTCTCTTGTCCATCATCTTCTCTACTTCTTCTGGTAAAGATAGGTTTTCGATGTATAGTGCATTTAATTCGATGCCAATATTAGCAAAATCATCTCTTAGACGATTCTTGGCAGCATTTGCTAATTCTTCATAATGCATAGATAAATCTAATGCAGGAATCTCAGATTCAGCAATTACATTAGATAAAGTTGATGTAATTACTTTTCTAAAGTAATCATCTACATGAGCAGTAGTTAACTTACCCATAGCTCCGCATAATTCATCCATCGCCTTTGTTGGAGTGCCAACAGAGAATGAATATGTACCAAATCCACGTACTCTTACCATACCAAAGTCTTGATCTCTCATCATAACTGGATTTGTTGTTCCCCACTTCTTATTAATGTTTTGTTTTGTTGAAATGAAGTAAACATCTCCTGTATATGGACTTTCCCAAGCAAACTTCCAATTGTATAGAGTTGTTAAGATTGGAATGTTCTTAATATCTGATAGTTCATATGTACCAGGTCCGAAAGCATCAGCTATCTTACCTTCTTGAACAAATATAGCTTTTTGGCCAGGATTAACAACCAAAACAGACTTTCTCATGATTTCTTGTTTTTTCTCTAGTGGATATTTCCAAACAAGAGTATCTGAATCTTGGTCTTCCCATTGAATTACTTTTCTAAATTGATTTTTTAGCCATCCCATCGTAATTTACCTCCAAAATGTAATCATACTCATTATATTTATACTAAATAATAAAGTCAATATTGGCCCCTATTTGCCCTCCTGACAGCAAATAGCGCGACAACTTGTCACACTCACTTTACAAAAATTTGACAAAACCCGGCAAAAATCCCTATTTTGTACATAAATTTGCGATATAATGCAAACAATTGTCACATTTTTTAATTTACCTTTAAGTTTGGGGGCAAATTTTTGCCAAATAGAAAATCTGAAAATCCGAAATTATATCGATAAATACTACATTTCTCTATAAAGATGAAGGAGCGCCACACCTATTGCGTAACGCTCCTTCAAATTATATGATAAGGGGGAAAATTATGAGCTAATTTATGTTTACACGCATAGTATAAATGCATTTTTGTGCATTGTCAATCGATTTTAGCGAATTTTTACATAAAATTGCGACTTGTTGTCACAAAATCTACGTTTATTGCCAAAAACATGGCATTTTAGAAAATTTGCTTCTAATTGCGCTTTACATTTCTTTGTCACACTTTAATCACAAAATGGTCAAAAACTAACCAATAACTGGATCCAAAATCTCACTTTCGCCTACTGGAGAAATGATTAATTTATGAGGTACACAAATAATACTATCTCCCATTTGAGAAATACGCATATGTGTACAGTCTTTTGAATGTGAGCAATCTGAATCCTCACATGTTATGTTTCTAGTAGCTAAATCTACCCTAATTATATTAAAATCTTCATCGTCTTTTAAAGAAAAGGTTATTATATAAACACTTTGAGATTCTTTTTCGAACTTTATATAATCTTGATTATATGTAATTGTATCCGTATCAAAGTTATATTCGCATACCTGGATGTTATCGTATTTGATTACAAAGGCTGTAATTTGATCATTCTTTCTTGAAATAAACACGATTAAGAATAAAGTTACAATAATTAAAGCTATGATGGAATATACTAATATATCCCCTTTCTTAAAGAACTTATTCTCTTTTTCTTGTTTAATTCTGTCTATGCCCATTAAATTGCCTCATAATTTGCTAGAATCTTCGCATTTACATCATTTGTATATACTTTGTATATATCCCCATCTTTTAGGGCTATATAAGCTTTAAAATTATTTTTAGATATAAATTCTTTAGCAGTGTCTAAATCCATAACCATTAAAGCAGTAGAATACGCATCAGTATAAGATGCATATAGATAATCATTTTCGCCATCAAATGGAATTACACATGTAGCAGATAAATTATTATTCTCAATTGGATATCCCGTATAAGGATTAATAATATGGCAATATCTCTTGCCGTTTAGTTCGTAATATTGCTCATAGTTTCCAGATGTAGAAACATACGCACTAGTTAAAGAGACTTGCATATAATAGTTTTGAGAATCTTTTGGATCTTTTAGCTTTAGATCCCAAACTTGGCCCTTCTTGTTTCGCTCTAATAAAGATAGAGATGATGAACCTAATGTTATATATCCATATTCAATAGAATATCTTCTACATAATTCAGTTAATCCTGCAGCAGCATAACCTTTGACAATGCCACCTAAATCTAATTGCATTGTATATTCTACACCATCAATCGTAATAGATTGATTTGGTTTATATACATAATACTTGCCATCAGCTTCACTTAAAGTCACTTGAGAGAAATCAGATATAGATAAGAATCCTTCAATATATTTTGTTTCTGGCAATTGTTCTTTAGGATTCTCTCTATCATATGGTTTAGCTGGCACATATGTAGTATTTATAAATCTATCCGTAAATCCCCATAAATCGCTCAACAAATATAGCGCTGGATTATACGCTCCATTTGTATTTTCATATGCCTTCTTAGTCATATCCAAAATATCGTATGTAATTTTTGAGATTTCTATAGTTGTATCCTTATCAGCCTTATTAAATTTATCAATATCACTATCTTCTTTATAAACAGATAATGTCTTTTCTAATGAATATAAAGCACTTTGTGCTTGTCCCCAACATGCTTCAATGACGGTATTTTTATCATAAGACACGTTCATAGTGGTAATTGTAGAGAAATAATCAAAGGTAGATAGCGTCTGATTTGTTAAATTCGAGCACCCCACCATAGAAATCATTACCACAATTAATATAAGTATTAATAAAAAAGCCTTTTTCATACACAAATATTATATACAAATAAAATGGAAAATCAAAAAATAAATAAAAAAAACACGACCTAAGTCGTGCCCACATATATAATACACCTAAAATAGAAGCAAGATAATAGGAAGAAAAATACAAAGAAATTATACTCTTGGATTTTCATCCTCGAGTGACAACCTCAGTTTTCACTAGGTTTGCCTCGACTAGTAAGTAGCTTTTC
>JAEEGH010025847.1_pt1 | contig 11745 bp, 5 predicted proteins | sample 9134181 | NCBI WGS metagenome assembly JAEEGH01 (sample SAMN16246544, study PRJNA631951) | gut metagenome | biome: gut microbiome; feature: rumen; material: DP-attached | host: Bos | place: Iran: Karaj | collected 2018-10 | reverse complement strand
TTGTGATTCTTTCGTCAAACGATAAATCAGGTCGGTCTTATCGATATAGACGCGTCCATCCTGACGGATGCGCTCGAAGTCGGCGATGCCTGCGGTGTAGAGTCTCATGGGTTCCATGGCAATGTCCTATTTAGGTTGACGATGCAAAGATAGAAACATTTTTTTAATCCGCAAGGATTATTTTATTGAATTATTTTCAATAGTAATTCATTGCGCAACGTTTTGTGTTTGCCAAAAATATTATGAACATCGAAAAGCACGAAATAAACGAAAGTTTTTCTTCCTATTTTTTTCGTGCTTTTCGTGTTTTTCGATGTTTATCAATCACCTTCGATTATCCACTTTCTCACCATCTTCGTCGGTTCTTCCGTGGGCCACCTTGACCCCAAAAGATATATATTTTTCAATACAACCACAACAAAATACACAATTTGCTAAAACAGTGTCGTTTTTTTTGTTATATTGAAAATATTTTTATTTTTGCTGTCCGCTAATCAAATGACAAACATAAATAAATTAATACGTATCATGAAAAAACTTTACCCTATCAGGAAAAGGGCGTTCCGAAATGCCTTTTTCGTCCTGCTGTTCATGGCATTTGCTTCTGCCGTGACAGCCCAGAATCAGGTACCAACGGGTGCCATCAACGGTGTGTTCACCATCAATGAAAACGGTGACCGTGTTTATTTCTCACAAGGCAACCTGCAATACCAAGCTAGCACCGACACCTGGCGGTTTGCGGAGCACCAGTGTGACTATACGGGTTACGACAATGAAAACGTCTCGCAAAGCTACGATGGTTGGATTGACCTCTTTGGCTGGGGTACCAGCGGATACAACCACGGGGCCACCTGTTACCAGCCGTGGAGTACAAGTACAAACAGTAGCGACTATTATGCTTACGGCAGTTATGCAAATAATTTGTATAATCAGACTGGCCAAGCCGACTGGGGCTATAACGCCATCAGCAATGGAGGCAACCAAGAGAACAGTGGATGGAGGACACTCACCCAAGCTGAATGGGATTATGTGTTCAACACCCGCAGCACAGTGAGTGGCATCCGGTATGCCTGGGCTCAAGTGAATGGAGTGAACGGAGTGATGCTTTTCCCTGACAATTGGAACAGCAGCTATTACATGCCGAATAGTAGTGGCAATTATGAGAGTAATCAGCCTTCGGTTAACCAATGGATTGACCTCGAGCAGCGTGGTGTGGTCTTCCTTCCCGCCGCGGGCTACCGGTACGGGACTTCGGTTAACGATGTCGGTTCCTACGGCAACTACTGGTCGGCGTCGTACGACGATAGCTACGACGCCTACCGCGTGTACCTCTATGGTAGCAACCTCGGCACCAGCTACTACAGCCGCTACTACGGTCTCGCTGTGCGTTTGGTTCGCCCTGCCCAGAACAGTATTCTCGGCATTGAGGCCACCCCCGTCCCGGCGGTGGGCGGCGTGGTGAGCGGTGGAGGCGCCTATCAGCAAGGCGCCGACTGCACGCTCACAGCGACGCCCAGCGCAGGCTACGAATTTGCAGGCTGGGTAGAGAACGACGTGGTGGTTTCCTCGAATCCTTCTTACACCTTCACGGTGACTGCCGACAGATGGCTGTTAGCCATGTTCCGCAGTAATGACTTCCATGTAGAGAACGGCACTCTTAATGGCTCATTTTCGGTTTCGGGAACCAACAAAGTTAACTTCTCACAAGGCAACCTTCAGTACATTGGCAGTGCAGCGACTCCTTATTGGAAGTTTGCTGAACATCAGACAAATTATCTTGGATACAACACCAACCAAGGCAGTGAGAACCAGAAAGTGGACCGCGACCTATTTGGATGGGGTACCAATGGCTTCGACCATGGGGCTGTGTGCTATCAACCATGGAGTACCAGCACAGAATATAGTGACTATTATGTTTGGGGTGATTATAACTATAATCTGTATGATTATGATGGGCTGGCAGACTGGGGTCATAACGCCATCAGCAATGGAGGCAACCAAGAGGATTATGGTTGGCGTACGATGACCAATAACGAATGGAGCTATATTTTTTCTCGTAACACAGCTTCGGGTGTGTGTTTCGCCAAGGCCAACGTGAACGGTGTGAATGGTGTGATGCTATTCCCCGATTTGTGGAACAGCAGCTATTATTTGCCAAATTATGTGAATCAGACAAGTGCCGGGTATAACACTAACACACTTGATGCCGACCAATGGAGCATATTGGAACAACACGGTGTGGTCTTCCTTCCCGCCGCGGGCGGCCGGTACGGGACTTCGGTCGAAGATGTCGGTTCCTACGGCGACTACTGGTCGGCGTCGTACAGCGATGGCTACAGCGCCTACTACGTGTTCTTCTATGGTAGCGACCTCAGCACCTTCTACTACGGCGACCGCTACTGCGGTCTCTCTGTGCGTTTGGTTCGCCCTTCCCAGAACGGTATTCTTGGCGTAAAGGCCACCCCCGTCCCGGCGGTGGGCGGCGTGGTGAGCGGTGCCGGCGCCTACGCAGAGGGCGCCGAATGCACGCTCACGGCGACGCCCAGCGACGGCTACGTGTTCTTCGGCTGGGTCGAGAACGGCGTGGTGGTTTCCACAGACCTGTCATGCTCCTTTACGGTGACAGGCGACCGATGGCTGGTGGCACAGTTCAAAAAGCCTTCTTCCATAGTTTTTTCCGACGCCATCGTTGAGGCGATATGCCTCGAGAATTGGGATGACGACCACGACGGATTCCTCTCCTTTGAAGAAGCCGCTGCGGTGACATCAATCGACCTGGTCTTCAAAAACAACACCGAAATTACCTCATTTGATGAGTTGCGTTATTTCACAGGGTTGGAGTCCATCACTGCCCAAGCGTTCTCAGGATGCACTAACTTAGCGTCGGTGACCTTACCCGAATCACTCACTAGCATCGGTCAGCAAGCGTTCCTTAACTGCAAAGCGTTGAGCGAGCTGACAATTCCGAATTCAGTAACCAGTGTTGGGAACCAAGCCTTCATGAACTGTACGGGTCTTGCTTCGGTGACGATAGGTTCTGCGGTTTCCCAGATTGGCACCTTCGCTTTTGCGGGCTGCTCCAACATCCAAGCCATACATGCTCTGGCGGTCACGCCTCCCAGCGTCACTGCCAATGCGTTTTCCATGGAAACCTCCGGTGTTGCCTTGTATGTGCCATGTGATGCCATCGCCACATATCAAGCACATTCTGTTTGGGGTTCCTTCGATATTCAAAACTCACCCTACGAACTGGCTGTCCTTTCCGAAGACGACACTCAAGGTACCGTCAACATCGAGAAACATGCCACCTGCGACGACATGGTGTGCATCGTCAAAGCCAACCCCAACCTGCACTATGGCTTCAGCTGCTGGCTGAAGGATGGCGAGGTGGTCTCCACCGAAAGGGTCTATACCTTCGAGCTGGAAGAGAACACCACGCTGGTGGCTCGGTTTGTGGACAACGAGAGCATTACCCCTCATTGGGTGGCCAACCACAATGCCTATTCGGGCAACATGTCGGTCACCTACGTGGTGCAGATTGATGGCGTGGAACAAGCTTCATCCGCCCTCGAATTGGGTGCCTTCTGTGGCGACGAATGCCGTGGTAGCGTCATTGCCGAGTACTTCCAGCCTGCGGATCGCTACATCTATTATCTCACCCTCTTTGGCAATGACGGCGATGTCATCAACTTCCGCCTATTCGACCATAACAATCAACAAGAGCTGACACTGTTCTGCGAAACAGAACTGACTTACGTTACCGAAGGTGATTACATGTACCCCGACAATCCATGGGTCATCAGCTTTTTCTCCAAGGTAAACATCAATGCCACGGTAACCCCTGCTGGCTCTGGCGAGGTGACTGGCACGGGTGAGTATTATCCGGGTGAAACGGCTGTCCTTACCGCAACGGCCAACGAGGGCTATGCCTTCAACTGCTGGAAAGAGAACGGCACTGTGGTCTCCACCGAGACGGAATACAGTTTTACCGTGATGGGTGCCAGATACTTAGTGGCTTGCTTCGACCATGTGCAACAAACAGCACTTAACGAAGGCTGGAACTGGTGGTCTTCCTATATCAAATTGTCTGACATTGATGGCCTTGCCCAATTGGAAAACAGCCTCGGCAGTTCAGGAGTCCAGATTAAATCAAGAAACGATGGCTTTGTGCAATATTCCAACTCCATGTGGTTTGGCGAGTTGGAGGATGTGGGAATCGTCAACGAGCAGTTCTATATGGTGAAAACTTCCAGCGAATGCCAAGCTTCTGTGGTCGGTCAATGGGCGCAACCTTACAATCATCCTATCACTCTTGCCAGCGGATGGAACTGGATAGGCTATCCCAGTCACCAAAGCATCAGCTTGGGAACCGCCTTATCAGGCTTCACTCCTGAGGATCATGATATGATTAAAAGCCGTTTCAATGCTTCCACTTATTACGTCAACGAAGCGGATGGCACGGGAAGCTGGCAGGGAACTCTTAAAACCATGGAGCCGGGCATGGGCTATATGTATGACTCCAAGTCATCTGGAACCAAGATCCTGACCTTTGTCCAAGGTCGTGGCGAGACGGCTGAAGCAAATCTTTCCATGGAGAACAATTTCTTCAAACCTTCAGTCGGTAACTTCGCTGATAACATGGTGGTTATGGCGGTACTTGACATGAACGGTGAAGAACTGCGGGGCGAGCACTACGAGCTGGCAGCCTTTGCGGGCGATGAGTGCCGTGGTAGTGTCAAACTCCTTTATGTCGATGTCATCGATCGTTATGTGGCCTTCCTGATGGCCTTCGGAGAACAAGATGACCTCCTCACGTTCCGCTTTACCGACGGCACAACTACGGTCACCGCCGCCGAACGCGCCATCTTTGCCGCCAACGACAATAAAGGTTCGCTGAAAGATCCTCTTGTCCTTCATTTCCGTGGCTCAGGCGTTTCCGATGAGGTGACTCCCGAGGTGTCAGTCTATCCTAATCCTTCCAACGGGGCCTTCCTCGTCGAGGGACAAGGACTTCGTCTTGTTGAGGTGTTCAATGCTTTCGGACAGCGTGTCTTTGCTTGTGAAGCCAATGAAAACATCCAAAAGGTTGATCTCAGCCATTGCGCTGTCGGGGTTTATCAGATCCGCGTGGTGACTTCAGATGGTGTCGTAAACCATACCGTTGTCAAACAATAAAAACAACTTGAGCCATGAAACAATGCGTTCTTTTTTTGCTTATAGTTTTGTCCAGTGGTTGGCTGTACGCCAACCACTGGACTCCCGTTGCAGGAGCCTATCAAAATACGGCTACCATCACAGGCATCATTGTAATTGATGGGGTGGAACAACGTACAAACACCTTGGAAATCGGTGCTTTCTGTGGCGACGAATGCCGAGGCAGTGCTCTATTACGTTATCTCAGTGCCATCGACCGCTCCGAGACTTTTCTTACCATCTACGGTCAAAATGGTAATCAGATGACTTTCAAGCTTTATGACCATGAATCCCAGCAAGAGTTGGATCTGAATACACCCGAGGCGGTCACCTTTGTGGTGGATGATATCGTCGGAGATCCGATGGATCCCTACGTGCTGAACTTCACCAGCAATGGTTCCCAACCTCAACCCACCGGCGTGGTCATTGAACTCGCCGAAGGCTGGAACTGGATCAGTAACCTGCTCACCACTGAGACTTCTTTAGAGGATGCACTGGTTAATCTCACTCCTGCTGAAGGTGACATCATTAAGGGTCAGAACAGTTTTCGCAAATACGAAAATGGCCATTGGGAAGGAGCCTTGAATGTGTTGACTCCCGGAAAGGGCTACCTCTACATGAGAGAAGGCGAGGCCACCTCGTTCACCTATCCTGAAAACGAGTCGAAAGGACTAAGCGTGCTCACCATTTCTCAAGAAGAAGTAAGGGCGAACACGGCCTCGTTGCAAAGCGAGGTGATGAGCGACAATCATGCTCCGGTAATTGTCCGTGGCGTCTGCTGGGGCACCAACCCGAATCCAACCGTGGAAGGTGCCCACACCACCGACGGCTATGGCTATGGGCGTTTCACCAGCACCTTGACCGACTTGGCTCCTAATACCACCTATTATGTGCGGCCATACGCCATGACACTGAACGGTGTATGCTACGGCCAATCCATAGAGCTGGTCACGGAATCTATGCCATAACCATCTTTTTTTCCGACTATTGTTTATACACGGAGCTGTCACCTCGTGGCAGCTCTGCGTTTATGATTGTCCGTTATCACGCCGCCTTCTTCAGCATGGCCTCGCAACGGCAGATGATGTCGTTGGCAAGCCGGATGCCTTCAGCGCCGAGGGCACGGCTCAGCTCTCCATCATATCCCATGTAGATATGGAGCGTTTCGTAGGCGGCATTGAATAGCGCAAGCAGTTTCTTGTCACGTTTGCCTATTTCGTTTCGGTAATCGTTGACATCGGGGTGTGAGCGGGATTTGGTTTTCACTTGAAACACCGCATCTATGATCAGCAACACGCCGTTCCATAAAGTGTTGCCAGCCATCCTGACGTATTTGCGGTCACTATAGAGCTGTGTCTCGAAATCGAGTTGGCCGTGTTTCTTTAGAATGTTTTCAGCGTTCTCAACATAGCGGCGGGCTTCGGCAACAGGGTCCGCTACGGGTTCAGGAATGATTTTTCTCATTTTAAAAATGTTTTAGTTTATTAATGGTAATCGTATTAATAGTGCCGCAAAGATAATGTATATTTTTCAAATAGTCAACATTTATGAAAAAATTTATGAAAAAAAATCATAACTTTTCTTCATCGAAAAAGAAATCCGTGAGATACGTGAGATACGTGGAGCCCCACTCTCCACGCCTAATTAATAAAACATTGCCCCTCTCAATTCTCAATCCTCAATTTTCCACTCCTTCACCGTCTTCGTCTCCTGCGAGAACGCAATCCCTATCTTGACCACCGGCTTGCCGCTGTCCTGATAGGGTATGGCGTAGTCCTTGGAGTTGATCTGGTCGAGGGCTTTTTGCGCCGCCTCCCGCATCTTGATTTCCATCACGTAGGTGGCGTCGGGCATGAAGACCACCACGTCGGTACGGCCACGAGCCACCTTGACTTGGGTAAAGGTGCGGCAGTTGATGATGGAGAAGACCACATAGGTAAGCACCTCATAGTAAGCCTCGTATTTGGTGATGTCGTCCAGCTCTTTCTCCCCGAATTCGAGATAGGGGATGGAGGCGAAGAAGGCCTGCATCGCCTTCATGGCCGCTTCGAGGTCATGGTTGAAAAGATGTGCGTAGAAGTCCCCGGCAAAGCCCCTTGAGTTGGCGTTCATAATGTTCATCATTCGGGTGAGGAAGTTTTCAAGGAAACCCACTTTGACCTCGGCGTTTGGGAAGTCTAGAGTATAGATATCGCGGATGAAGTCATAGCTTTTGATGGTGAGGTATCCGCTTTGGTAAAGGAGGGGCAGGGCAGAGGTCATGCCCTCGGTGGGAACGTCGAACTGAGTGGAAGGCACTTGGAGCTGAGGCAACGACAAGAGATTGGTGTTGAAGCGTTTCATCTCCTCGAAGAGGAATGTCGGGGTGCCGCTGCTGAACCAATAGTTGTTGAGGTCTTTGCTCTTCAGGGCGCTAATGAGGCTGTATGGATTATAGATGTCTTCTGACTTTTTGCCGAAATGATATCCATCATACTGTTGTTTTAGCATCTCATACATGGTTTCTTTGCTGCAACCATATTCATCAGCCAGCATTTGAACATCTTGGTCAAACACTTGGTGAAGCTCTTCTTTTGTGATGCCGCATAGGGCGGTATAAGCAGAGTCCATCGAAATGTTAGTCAAATTATTGATGGTGGAGAAGATGCTAAGTTGGCTGAATTTGGTGATGCCGGTGATGAAGACAAATTGTTCGTCCTTGCCGCAGATTTTTACATACTGATAAAACTCCTGCATGATACGTCTCACTTCTTCCAGCTGGTCAGGTTTGTGCATATATTCAAGCAAGGGAGCGTCATATTCATCGAGAATCACCACGGTCCTAAGTCCAGTCTTTTCATGGGCATTTTGTATGATTTGTTTGAATCGATTGCCTGGAGTGCCTTGCGTTTTTTCCAGACCTATCATCTTTTCATGTTCGTCCAATTGGCTGTGCAGCTCCTCAGTGATTTTGTCAACGCTGCTTTTGTTTTTGCAGGCGCTCAAGTCGAAATGAAGCACGGGATGTTGTTTCCATTCCTTTTCCAATTCATCAATGGCGAGTCCTTCGAAGAGGTCTTTCCTTCCCTGGAAGTAATATTTCAGCGTGCTGCATAACAGCGATTTGCCAAACCTGCGTGGGCGACTGAGGAATACGAAATCCGACTCTTGTGTCATTTTATAAACCAAGTCTGTTTTATCTACATAGATTCGTCCACGTTGTCTGATTTTCTCAAAATCATCAATTCCAGCGGTATAAAGTCTCATGCCTTCCATTGCAGTATGTATTTTCTTTCCGCAAAGATACATATTTTTCTATAAAACCACAACAAAATACACAATTTAATTAAACATAGTCCCTCTCAATTCTCCTTCTACCGAGGTTAAACGCCTAACCTCACCCCCCGGCCCCCTTTCCACTGTGGAGAGGGGGAGGGTTCTACCCTGGGCCTACCGAGGTTAAACCCCTAACGGGGTAACTCCCTCTAAATTCTAAATTCTCTTTCTTTGTCGAAAAAGAAATCCGTGAGATACGAGAGATCCGTGGAGCCCTTCCACCCGTCCATCCACCCGGGGGTGTTTGAGAAGTTGACACCGATATTGCAGCGTTTATAAAAAAATTTTTTTATCTTTGCCGTGTCATGCCGAAGTCTAATCTAAGGCGAAGGCATGACATACATATTGGAAGAAGGCGTTTGCCGAGCTTTGTTTTTGGAGGCTTAGAACCTGAGAAATTCTAAAAATGTAACACAAAAACATGGCAGGAGTAGATGCCCACGTACAAAAGCGTGGGTGTCCCATCTGTTTGTTGTGTTACATGGGTTTCTCAGGACCTTAAGCCGCTGACAAACAGACAAGGGACCCCCGCTTTCTTTTTGTATGTAGCAACAATGAAGAAATGTTACATCAAAAAGTAAAAATATGAATCAAAACCTACTCCAAAAAAGGGCGTTCCGTGCCGCCCTGCTCACCCTGCTGCTATGCGTGGCGGGAGTGACGAACTTGAAAGCACAGGTGCCACAAGGTGCCATTAATGGCGTGTTCACTATCAATGAAAACGGTGACCGTGTTTATTTCTCGCAGGGTAACCTGCAATACCAAGCCAGCACAGACACCTGGCGGTTTGCTGAAAACCAATGGGATTATGTTGGAGCTGACAATGCCAATATTTCTGAAACATACGATGGCTGGATTGATTTGTTTGGCTGGGGCACCAGCGGTTACAACCACGGAGCCAACTGTTACCAGCCGTGGAGTACCAGCCAAAGCAATAGTGATTATTATGCTTACGGATATCCTGCTTACAGCCTTAATGATTTGACGGGATTGGCCGACTGGGGTTACAATGCCATTAGCAATGGAGGCAATCAGGAGAATAGTGGTTGGCGAACACTGAGCTGGAGTTATGGTGAAGTGAGATATGTGTTCGAAAACAGAAATACCTCGTCAGGCATTAGGTATGCCAAGGCTCAGGTTAACGGTAGGAATGGAGTGATACTCTTCCCCGATTCGTGGAATGTCTCTTTTTATCAACCCAATAATGCCAACATTCTAGCTGCTGCATTTAGTAGTAATGTCATCACGGAATCCCAATGGGTGAGGTTGGAAGAACAGGGTCTTGTATTCCTTCCTGCCGCTGGCGCACGGTATGGGACTTCGGTTTACAGTGTCGGTTCGTACGGCTACTACTGGTCAGAGTCAGGCTACGGTCAAGAAGCAAGTAGCACCTACTTCTATGATGGTTACTTCTATATAGGCCCTACTGCAAGTCTTTCTAATGGTTTTTCTGTGCGCCTCGTTTGCCCTGCTGAGAATTATTCCTTCGGCATCAAAGCCACTCCCACTCCCCCGTTGGGCGGCGTGGTGAGCGGTGCCGGCGCCTACGCAGAGGGCACCGAATGCACGCTCACGGCGACGGCCAACGCGGGTTACGAATTTCTTGACTGGGTCGAAAACGGCGAGGTGGTTTCCAGCGATGCCACTTTGACGTTTACCGTTGACTCCGACCGATGGCTTGTGGCACGTTTCAAGAAATCCAACTCCATCGTCTTCGCCGATATGAATACGGAACGACTCTGCCTTGACCATTGGGATAGCGATGGCGACGAACTTCTGTCGTATGAGGAAGCCGCTGCGGTGACGGATTTGAGCACCGTGTTCAAGGGCAACAGTGCCATTATCTCTTTCGATGAGCTGCGCTATTTCACTGGGTTGACTACCATACCCGCTCAAGCTTTCTTCAATTGTAACCAGCTCCGTTCTGTAGCCTTCCCCGAGTCGCTGACCAGCATCGGCTCAATGGCCTTCCAAAACTGCACTAATTTGAAAAATGATTTGGTGCTGCCCAACAACTTGACCACCATCGGAAGCAACGCCTTCATGAACTGCACCAGTTTGACTTCCGTCACTATTGGGTCAAGCATTTCGCAAATTGATAGCTACGCTTTCGTTGGTTGCTCCAACATCCAAACCATACGTTCTTTAGCTGTCACGCCTCCTGCGGTCACTAACATTGTATTTGATAATACTGATGCTGCCCTCTACGTTCCTTGCGAATCCCAAGCAACTTATCAAGCTGATCCTGTCTGGGGCACCTTCACCAATTATCAAAACAAAGCCTTCGAGTTAGTGGTAGAGTCTGAAGACGCATCCCAAGGCGAAGCCTCCATTTTGAAATACGGCGACTGCGACGACCCGCTGTGTACCGTCTCAGCTAATCCTATGCCGCACTATGGCTTCAGCTGCTGGCTCAAAAATGGTGAGGTGGTCTCCGCCAACCGTGTTTATAACTTCAACATTGAAGAGAACACAACCTTGATAGCACGTTTTGAGCCGAGCGAAAACATCGCTATGCATTGGGTGCCTAACAACGAATTCTATGAAGACTACATGATGCTGACCGGCGTGGTGAATATCGACAGCGTGGAACAGACTTCCACCACCCTCGAGTTGGGCGCCTTCTGTAATGACGAATGCCGCGGCAGTGTCCTGGCTAACTATTGCCCGCCTCTCGACCGCTATGTGTACCAACTTCCTGTCTATGGGAACAACGGGGATGTCATCACCTTTAAACTTTTTGATCACAATAGCCAACAAGAGCTAACGATGGAAAGACTTCCAGGTGTCATGATAGGTGACGAAAACAGCAGCACCACTTTGAATTACTTCCCCTTCTACACCTTTTACAGATACTCCATCGCTGAGCAACTCTATCTCGCTAACGAGCTGATCGAGGCTGGCATGAACACCACTCCTATGGCCAGCTTGAGCTTCGAAGCCACGTTCGAGACGGGCTATGAACAGAAGAACATCAGCATTTGGATGGCCAACGTCAGCGACGCTCAGCTGACCAGTACTTCCCACAACACCGCTGGCATGACCCTTGTTTACACGGGCAACATCACCCCTGTGATTGGCTGGAATGAAATTGTGTTCAACCAGAACCAGTTTGCTTGGGACGGATCTTCCAACCTGCTCATCTGCGTGGAAAGAAACCATGGGGATTATAACACCGCTATCAGATAGAAAAGCCATAATGCTGGATTCAATGCTATGGCTTATAGATATAACGAC
>JAEEGH010025839.1_pt1 | contig 11748 bp, 6 predicted proteins | sample 9134181 | NCBI WGS metagenome assembly JAEEGH01 (sample SAMN16246544, study PRJNA631951) | gut metagenome | biome: gut microbiome; feature: rumen; material: DP-attached | host: Bos | place: Iran: Karaj | collected 2018-10 | reverse complement strand
TCTTTGCGGAAAAGTATTCCGAGACGTTCAAAGAAGCTCTGGATCCGGTCACCATATTGAGTTTATCGGTGGATGTCGATGCTTTCTATGAATCACGGCAGAACCTTGCGAATACACTTTCGTCTACAGCCGCTCTTTTGAAAGAGATGAAGGACGAAAAGATCTTAGGGTTAAAGAAAAACCTTCAGGACTTTCAGGATATGATCGAAACGAAGTCCGGGGAATTATGGAAGAGCCTGAGTGAAGAATCCTTTAACACCACGAAAGAGAAAATGGAAGGGAATCCCCAGACGAATGCGATGTTCGTCAGGCGCTATGAAGAAAACCTGAAGGACTACCGTAAATTGGCGGAAACCTGGCAGGCTTCCCTTGGCATCATCTCTGAGATCCTGAAATCGGATCAATATAACGAGCAGGCAGGAATGAAGCTGAAAGAGCTTCTGTTGGAAGCGGTACAGACCTCCGGTGACCAATCAGACCTGCAGGAGCTGATGAAGGAAGAGCTGCAGCGGCAGGAGGCTTTGCAACTGGCGCTCAGCGAAACGAAGAGCATAGATCAGAAGGTTCAGGATGAGAATGCCAAAGCGGATCAAAAGACTGCGGCTGAAAAAGAAAAGGAACTCAAAGAAGAGATCAGGACGCTTACGGAAAAAAAGGAAGAGCTGGAAAAGGACATCAAAGATGAAAAAGATATCGATAAGAAAATCCAGCTCAATTACATAAATGCAGCGGAGAAAGGGCTTGTTCCGCAGAACCCTGTCGATAAGACCAGCACCGAGCAAGGTCTGGAGAGTAAGAAAACGGATTACACCAAAAAGGCGTCGGAGCTTTTAGAGGCAGAGGAGGTGCAAAAGAAGGAGTATGCCCGCGAATATCTGGAAAAAAGGGATGGAGTCACGGAACCTGAACTGTCGGCTTTATTAGATACTCTGATCAAAGAAAGCAAAATATTTGAGACGAAGGCAAAGGACGCCGAAACAGCCGAAAAGAACAAACTTCTGGAGGAATTAAATAAAGCCTCGGATTCAAAGGAGATCCGGGCGGTGATGATCAGGATAAAAGATTATTTTCCCGAAAAAACGGATGAAACAAAGGAGATTGCTCTCACCAGCCCATTTTTTGAAGAGCATCCCCATGCGGCCAAGCTTGTGATGATGCAAACGCTGCTTCGCAGCATGGAGCCATCCAACCTTTCCGCCAGCGTCACGGTTCTTTATGATGGGCTTGTTTCTTCCGAAGAATACCAGAATGAGTTAAAAGTGCAGCAAAGGGCCGGGATCGATGACGAGCTTGACATAAAAAAACAGCAGCTTAAGGATTTAGAAGCTTCCCGTGAAGCATTCTTAAAGGACAGCCAAGAGGCGATCAAAATACAAGGCACGGAGGTCACCGAGCGGGAAAAGACAGACAGTACGCTGGCTCTTATGCTTTCGATCGATAAATACAGGATGACCCAGTTGGAAGAGATTCCCCGCGTGCATCTTTCGAAGCCGGCCGAAACGACTGCTCTTGGGCTTAGAATGGTCCCGCACTTACGAAATCTGCTGAGAAAAGACTTTTTTTCCTCCTGGACAGCAAAAGACAGAAAAGAGATCGAAAAAAGGATCCTTGCGGGGCTTCCCGACCTTTATGAAAAGGACAGGAAGGAATTATTCGAACAAAAGGACGTTGAGGCGCTGGTCGAAAAGGTCACGGAGCGATTGCGTGCAGCGGATAAGCTGAATGATATCCTGCTGGAGGATGAGGACTATAAAGCCCATGTGCTTGACGCGCTTGTCGCAGGACAGCCATACCTTTCCAAAAAAGATTTTATAGACAAGAAGAGAAACATAAGACAGATCGCGGTGAAGAATGCAAAATGGCTTCTGAAGCAGGATCCGAAATACGCGCAGAAAACCGTCCGGATCGGGCTCCTGAAAGGCCGTGATCTTTTCAAAAAGAAAAAGGATGAGAACGCTGAGAGCGGTAATCCGGCGGTAAAAGCCATGGAGAGGGTCAATCGGATCGAAGATCTGAACCGCCTTGTAAAAGATGCCTTCGCATCTGTTACCAAGGATGCTCCGCAGGATTATTACACGTTCAAAAATAAGCAGAAGGATCAAAACAAAAAAGAGGCGGAATACAAGAAGCTGTATAACGACTATCTTCAAAATTGTATCAACGAAGCGAAGGCTGCTTGCGGGAAGAAAGATAAGATCGGCAGATCACTGTCCTTCAATGGGGATAAATACAGCACCTGGTCCTCGATCCTGAAATTGCTCAAAGAACATACGCAGGAATACGGAGCGAACCAGGCTCTCATAGAACATACGGAAGCTATGGGCGACAGCCTCTATATGGAAGATGAGGCCGGTTATCTTGCCGGTCTGGATATGGCCAGAGCGGCGTGGAAACCCACGGAAGCTCCGAAAGAATCTGATGCTTCAAAAAGATTTCATAAACGTCTGGACAAAGTATTCCAACAAGGGGAGGAAGACTTTTCCCAGCTGTCCGTCGTTCTCTTAAAGGATGAGCGATTTTTGGAGCACATCTATGGGGATTCGGAGGACGAATTTCAGATGTTTCTTGCGCGCGTTTTGCCGGCCTTCCGCGCGGTCACAGAAGAACTTAGTCAGCATTACTATTTGGATCAGTACCTCATCGAAAGGGAAAAAGAGATCGCGAATCTGATCGTTGAAGGGGAAACGGAAAATGTGAAAAAGACGCTGGGCCTGGACCAGCTCGATAGGACTATTGAATCGACAAAAATAAAGAAGAAGTGGTATCACAGGACGAAGACTGTCAAAACCCTGGTTCGGGAAAAACTTGGGATTTCTTCGGATGCGTCCAACGGCCCGTTATATATGGAACTGGTCTCCTATATGGGAGTGACCGCTTTGCTGGATGATCAGGCGGTAAAGGAACAAAAAAAGCGGCTGGATACCAATATTAAAAATATGAAGTCTGCGTATGACGCCGCTTGGAAGAATCTGGGGAATAATTCACCGATCCCCAACGACGTTCTTTATTCAAGGGTCCTTCAAAACGAAAAGAAGGTTCTTGTCCGGTCCTCTGTGGAGCAGTACAATAATAACCTCCAAACCAGGATCGAACAAAGGATTGGAGCACTGATCGACGACTATAAAGCAAAGAATCAAAAGGAACTCGAAAAAACGGAAGGCGAAGAAAAGCTCCTGCAAAACATCGCAAAAGAAAAGGAAAAAGGGCGGAAACTCTACAACGATCTCTTTAACGAGAGCAATACCTTTTCGTTCTTCACGCTGAAGGATCTGGATGCGATGAATCCGTGCAAGGAGATCAAGGAAATGCTTACTCTGGCGGTGAACAGCGCCATGGAATTTTCATCGGATCCTTTTCTCGAAAACATATACAGGGCATATCTGGAGAAGATGGTTGTTTCCGCGCAAAAAGGTGACACTGAGCAGATCAAAGACGACCTGGGAACTCTTTTGCGCTTCAAGTGCTTTTCCGTAGCGGCAGACAAGGTGATCACAAGTCGGAAGGATATTGCCGCTACAGATCGTTTCGCATTAAAGAAGGGGCTCTTCGAGCTCTATGGCTCTCATATCTTTTCGGATTATGCCAAGAACGCACAAGATATGACTGAGGGCGTGGAGCATTATATGGCGCTGCTTGAAAACCTTCTCGGGAGAGAAAAAACAAGGCCGGGGACCGTGCGCTACCTCAAGGATGATCAGGAGGGCTATGGCGTCTCCAAACCGATGAGGGATGAAAAGCACTTCAAATTCAAAATACTCGATATCATCGACAAGAAAGACCCTCTTATGAATAGCTGGAAGACCCTAAAGAAAGATATGGAACGGATTTCGCGCGAGGATCTGTGCATGATCGCCTATATCATGCAAAATCTGGACGCAACCGCAACATTGAAAAGCGCCGTTAACCATGTGCTCGACAGCGAAGAGGAGCCGGCCTTCCTTTTGGAAGACAGCGCCGCCGCAATGTATTATATCCGGGAAGAAACGTTAAGTCCCGAGATGCTGGGAGTCGACTTCCAAAGACTCGAAAGATCGTTAAGCGATCCGGTCAAAGCGCATAAAGATCTTGTTTACGCTGCAAACCTGCTCAGTGAATTAAAGAGGATCAGGGCGAAAAAAAGGAAAATGGCGGCTGAGCAGAAAACGGACGTTTCGTTCGACACAGATCTGATCACCGCCGACATGGAAACAGCCAACAAAACCTTCTCCAAAACCGTCGGGGAACTGGGGCAGAAAAAAGAAATGTCCAACAATGATAAGCTGTGGACACTTTATACGGTCCTCCGTTCTTACAGCGACACGTTTGACAGTTTCAAAGAGGCGATGGATCTTGGCCGGATCATTCCTTCGAATAAGCCGTATCTGACCAGTTTATTTGAAACATATGTTATGCTGCAGGAATACTTCTCCAAGGAAGAAAAAGACCCCGATGTCGTAAAAGCGCTCTTCAGTACCCCCTTTGCTGAAAGACTGGGGATCATTGACCTGCTGGGCTTCAAAGACAAGCAAAGAGTGTCGACCCTGATCGATAAGGAAGTCGCGATGGAGAAGAAGCGGGAGGAGGTCGATAAGATCATTCAGAACTTTGCTTATGATAAAGCGGGGCTTTCGAAACGTCCGGAAAGAAGGATCGTGGATTCGGATGAGGAGCAGTTCCCGAAGGAAGTTGTAAAGTCCGTGAAAATGATCGACCGCTGGGTCGCGAAGCATTACTCGCACCGTCGCGGTGACTCGGAGTCAGACTTTACACTGGAGATCTTAAGCCATCCGCTCCGGGAACGGATGCTTGCGTATTATCTCATTGAGAACGAAAAGGAGGATATTCCGACCGAGCTGGACGCAGCGGTTGCAATGCAGGGATATGTGCCGAATCTTTCGCGGTTCTCAAAGAATATGACGAATAATTTCTTTTTACGTGTTGGGAATTTTTTCAGAAGGATCGATGTTGTTGAAGATCTTGAGCTTCTGGACACTGTCGGGAAATACTCGACATCGAAACTGGAAAAATGTTGCCGGATGCTTGACAATAAAGCTCTGAAACTGGATCTGTATCTGAAAGATGGTCTGGAAAGCAGAAAGACCTATGAGGATCCAAATCTCCCCGCAGAGGTGAAACTCCGGCAGGCCTGCTACGTCGCTTTATTGGAAGAAGTATCAAAATACCGGGTGATGATCAAGGAAAAGAGCAGAAAGGAGATAGAAGGATCAAAAGATATTTCCCGGCAGGAGATGCGCGTGAAACAAGCGCTTCGCAGGCTGGTACGGGCAAATAATGAGGTAAAGCGTATCGGGCTCAAAGATAAGCTTACCGATACCTTCACCGACACCGGCGTGAACCTTCCCTGGAGCCTGGACGAAGAGAAACTGGAGTATCTGACACAAAGCGGCGGATTTCTTTCGATTGCCGGACTTGTGTTTAACCTGCCATGCGTGCTCATTGCCGCAAAACCCTTTCAACATGCTGAGGATCTCAGCCTTTCCGGCAAGCTCAGACATGGGTTTGATATCGTTGAAAAAGCCGGATATGCTATCAGCCGCGTCAACACCTACTCTTCTGCGGTGGCGAAGATACCCGGGGTCCAGAAACATAGTGCGGGGATCATAGCCAAGACCATTGGAAATGCTGTCTCAGCAGCCGGTTCCACGGTCAAGGTTGGCGTCGCGATCTATCAAAAACATGAATTAAATAAAGCAAAAGACGAGGCGCTTCAATTTGCAGAGCAGGTGGAAGAAAAGAAGAAAGAGAAACAAAAAGAAGAACAGAAGGAAGAACAGAAGGAAGAACTGAAAGAGGAACGTAAAGCAGAGCAGAAACAGGAAAATACAAAGGAAGTAGTGACGAATATAGTCAACATGCAGAATCAGGCGCTAACGAACGAGCTCGTCGGAAATGCCCTGCGTGCTTTAACAAGCACGGCCGGTCTTGCTACCATCGCCGGCTGCTGGGTCCCGTGGTTAGGGACGGTGATCGGAACGATAAGCGACGCGCTCATGATGACCCGTATACTTTTTAACGCCCTGGCTGATTCTCAACAAAGGACAAAGACGATCGATGATTACATGAAGATGGACGACCTGGTCAAAGAGGTAAGGTCGAAGATCTCAAAACTGGACACAAAAGAGCAGGCGAAGTTCGGTTATCCGGGGGTGGGAAGCTTTTACGAGATCTCTGACGAATTGATCAAGGATTATCTCCGCAAGGAGGTTTTGCGGCAGCTGCATTTCGCCACGGCGGAAGAATTTTTCATCGATATCGGGCAGCGATATGCCAGGGTGCTCTATCAACTCATCTTCTTTGATGAAAACGGAAACAGTATCCTTGCCAGTAACGAAGCGGCCATCAATGCGCGTAAACCGCTTTGCGATCTTTTTCCAAACCTGAAGTTTTCTTATCCGGAAAATATTGGTGATCTTCCGCATCCGCCGGCTGAGCGGATCGGACGGGATCTGACCAGAAAAATAGTATAGGAGGAATCGATATGTTAATAGAAAATGATTTCAAACGAATCAGTGTGCTGCATAAGCTTCAGGAATCGCTGAAGCAGACCGGGGTTGCGAGCCGGATGATCCAAAAAGGAGAGGAGGGCAGTCCCTTCCTGATCCTGAACTGTACTTTTGAACGGCCTTCGGGAGACCTGCTGCCGGCCCAGTTCTATTTCCCGGAAATGGAATGTGCGGAAAATGTGTGTTATTTTTCGGCACTGATAACGATCAAAAAGGAGATCCCGGAAGAAGAGAAGGAGACCATCTCAAAGATGGTGGAAGAGGCAAACGATTCGCTTCTTTGCGGGGTGTATTCCATTGTCCCGGAAATGGGTCTTGCTTATCGTTTGACTGTTCCGATCTTTGAGGAACTGAGCGAAAATGATCTTTTTGCCACCATTGATATAGCAGCGGCTCACGCCCTTGCGTTTTCCAATGCGTTCATTACGGTATTGAACAAAAAAGAATAAATAAGAATGTAATCGAAAGTGGCCTTGAAAGCGGGGGCGAAAAGAGGTGGAAATATGAGTGACCAAGAATATAGACTATCAAAACAGATCAAAGATGACCTGAATAAAATGAGCGCGGAAATGAAGAAATATAAGCTCAGGGGTATGGACTTGGATTACAGGGATGTTCAGGATGTGACGAGAGCGGTCGCCAACCATGCGGCTAAAAAAAAGACACAAACGCATCCGCAGTTGCCATATCGCCAGGACCTGAACATATATCAAGAGTTGAAAGAGCAGCTCATGATCGATGATGATACCCGCGCAAAACTTATGAAAAGGAAACGGGTCCCTGCGTTGGTCAAGCAGGCGGATGACGAAAAAAATGCGCTCCGGTCCAAAGCGAATGCGAACATTATTGTAAAGGTCTTCAAGGGGATCAGTAAAAAAGCTAAAGCTGATGCTGCAAAAAAGCTTGCAGAGTTCGATGTGACAAAAAAACTGCTGGCAGACAAGCGGTATGAGGACCCGCTTCAGCCTTCACAATACACTGACTACGAGGATGATCTGACAAGGGTATCCCAGCCACGGCAAAAAACAAAGAAGCCGGAAAAGAAGCCGGTAAAGAAAACGGAGATGAAAGGGGATTATGATCTGGACCTTCAGAGGGCGATCCAGGCCAGCCTGGAGGATCAGAAGAAGAATAAAGGCAGGGAAAAGAACAAAAAGGAGTTCGAGCCGGAGATAGATTTTTATGATGAGACTTCTCAATATTATGAAGAAAATATTGACGCTGACTTTGAGCAGAAGCAGATCGAACGCGCGATCATAGAAAACTATAAGGCGAACTACTGGGCAGACAATCTGTATCAGCCCGTGAAGCACACGATACAGCAGAAACCGCCCAAACAGGCCCGCCCGAAGGAAGATGTCATCAAGGAAAGAGCGACTGCGGAAAAGAAGATCGCGGAGCTTAAATCCAAGCAGAAAAAAAATTCTGCCATTTTCCCGTTCATGCCGATCGATCTTTATGAGGCAGCTATGCAGCGAAATACGATGACAGTAAACGGGCAGTTTCTTCCGACCCTTACGCCTGCTGATATCCAGTATTATTATTTCCTGGATGAATGTGTGGAGGCTTATCTTATCATCAAAAAAGCGGATGAAGAGCTCTACAGCCAGGCTGAAGCAAAGCCTCGCGAAAAACGAAAGGAGAAGCACTTCGCGAAGCTTGCCAATGTTAATAATCTGAAGGAACTCTATCAGCATCAGGGCACAAATAACTGCTATTGCTGCGCCGGAACCGCACTGATCAACCAGTTCATGCTGCATACCGGAGAAATGGGAGCGCGGGAAGAGTTTTACACGCAGGATGAAATGCGAGAGTACGTACCGGACTACCTGACGAAGGAAGAGTATAAGGATCTTTACGGAAATAATGATAACTATGAACTTGAAAAAAAGGAGATCGATGAATTTTGCGGCAAAGATGAGAAAACGGGCAAAGTTAAGGCAACGTTCGGAAACATCTATGACATTGGTGATTTTTTCCTGAAGGATAGAAAAGACCTCGCAGTGATGCGTTCCACCTTCAGCTTTGCCATGGTACGTAAGAATGACAACAATTACAGAACGATCCAGGCGAATATGTATGAAAAGTTCAAGAATACGATCGAAGACACGCTGAAACACGGACAGGCCCTGGCTCTGCGGGTCACAAATCACTATGTCACGATCATCGGGATTGACGGCGATAAAATAGAGATCCTGGATTCCCAGAATGACAACGCGTCAAAATCGGAGTGGAAAGATATCCGCAAATACATCGGCTATGACCATAATGTGGAGCTGACCTGGCTCAGGAAGCTCAATGGTCACGAAGACGCGGAGAATCTGGCGAAAGAGTTTCGGAATCTGGAATATAAGGACGGGATATTTAAGCGGCTGAATGTGGGCGCCGCGTATGACGGAGACATTGCGCATAAGCTCGGCGTCAACGTATCCAAAGAGCGTCATGAAAAGGAACCCGATGTGGGCGGCTATGTACAGGAATCCGTATATGTACACAAAAAATATCGGGAAATAATACCTGAAATTGAGCAGGGAGAGATGAAGAATGATCAGTAAGAATTTACCTGAAACCGAAGATTGCTTATGCTTCCTTCTGGATCCGGAGACGGCGGAATGCTTTGAAGGATTATATTACGGTGAACCGGGAGAACTTGGGAACAAGCTGGCGATCGGCGCGCTCCTTTCCCCGGAAGCGGAATGCGAACCCTGCGGCCTTGTCGTCTTTCATGTGGAAGACGATGTGCTTTCGATCGAGTGGGTCCATGTAAAAGAAGAAGGTATGGAATATAAGATCGCCAGAAGGATGCTGAATACGCTCTTACAGTTTGCGAGCGGCATCGGGATCCATGAATACGCTGCGCTTGTTCCGGAAGAACAGGACTGGCTGGTCCGGCTGTATCGGGATTATGGGTTTTCGTTCGGCTCTGAACGATACGAAACGATCCGCACAACGCTTTCTTCGTACCATAACCGCAAAGAGGCAACCGAGCCCGTGACGGCGCTGAAGGATATACTTCCCGAGGAGCTGGCTGCGTTTACTAAAAAAATAAAGGAGAAAGACTTGGCGTGCCCGCTGCCTCTTCCCCTCAATAAGCGAAGCTACCTGCCGGAAAGCACAGCGCTCCTGATCGATGGCGAGATCCACGCTATTCTTCTGCTGCAAAAAGAAGAAAGAGAGGGGCTGCCGCCGCGGCTTACCATTCCCTGGGTCTATTCGGACGAAAAACAGGTGACGATCCTGATGCTGCTTTATTCGCATACGGCATATCTTCTGAACGCGAATTATCCCGAAGAAACGGAGCTTACCTTTGCCCTTGTCGAGCCCAGGTTTAAGCCCGTTGTGAGTAAACTGTTCCGTGATTACAGCTCGTCTTATTACTTCTACGGACACAGGTGAATAGTTTTTCCGAATCTCCCCTTGGCGGATGTTTATGGCACATAGATCGGCCTGACGAAAGCCGGGGGGAGTTTTTTTGATATGTTTGACGAGATGGCTATGTTAAGTGACATATAAAGGATAAGGAGAACCGATCATGATCATTGGCGACATTGATAAGGGAAAGGCATTTGACTGGGGAAAGACATCCACGGATTATGCAAAATACAGGGATATCTATCCACAGGAATTTTATGACTGCATTTTGAACCTCGGATTATGTAAAGACGGGCAGAACGTTCTTGACATCGGCACGGGAACGGGCGTGCTGCCGAGAAATATGTACCGTTACGGGGCAAAATGGACGGGTACGGATATTTCTGAAAATCAGATCGCGGAGGCAAAACGGCTTGCAGAGGAAGCCGAAATGGAGATCACATTCTTTGCGGCGGGAGCGGAAGAAGTGGATTTCCCCGAGAACACATTTGATGTGATCACGGCGTGTCAATGCATCTGGTATTTTGATCATGCGGTTACCGCGCCGCATTTTTCCAAAATGCTGAAACCCGGCGGGAAATTTCTGATCCTGTACATGGGGTGGCTTCCCTATGAAGATCCCGTTGCGGGAAAAAGCGAGGAGATCATCTTAAAACATAATCCGGATTGGACCTCGTATGGAGATACCGTTCATCCGGTTTGGGTGAGCGAGCACTATCTTGATCTCTTTACGCTGCAGGCGCAAAAGGAATTCAGGGTGGATATTCCCTTTACCAGAGAAGGCTGGCATGGGAGGATGCGCGCCTGCAGAGGAGTGGGCGCTTCGATGACACCGGAGGCTCTTACCGCCTGGGATAAAGAGCATAAAGAGATGCTGGAAAAGAATGCTCCGGAGCGCTTTATGGTAAAGCATTATATTTCCTATGCCGAGCTGATAAAAAACGGGGAATAACGGAAGAAAATAATTGATAATGGCTTATTTTTTTTTGATAAAATAACTATGTATGTGGTTTGCCGGGAAACCGGTTTGAAAAGGGGAAAAAATGAAGATCACCAGAATTACGGAACACAACAGGGAAGCTTTTTCGTATCTGTTTCCGGAGAATTATGTATTCCGGGAGGATCAGGCTTTGCTTGGTGCGGTAAATGAAGAAAAACGCTGGAACTTGCGGGCAAGATCATCAAAGCGCCGATAAAGGTCCTTTCCTGCCTTATTAACGGGACGAATAAACTGTTTGGTTCCAAGAAACGCTGGAAGATGAAGTACAGCCTCCGGGATAACTGGAAGAGCATCGATGACGGACGGAAGATCTTCCGCCGCTATTTAAAAGGTTCCTGCGTCATTCCGACAGCTATTTTTGAAACCCTGACAAGGGGATCCCTGCCATGTTCGGGCATAAGTTCAAGAGCGGGGTCTATAAGCGTTCCACCAGATGGACCAAAGACGTCTTAGAAGACGGGAAGAAGGTCATGAGGAGCCTTGGCCTTGGAATGCAGGAAAAGGATCTGTACCGAACTAAGGAACTCAACACAACCGAATAGACACGAAAAACGACCGAATAGACACCAAAAATTGAAATCTCTTTCCGATTCTCTAAAATGTGAGTTATCCGGATAAAGCAATCTACCATAAAAACAAAGGAGGTTTCAGTTATGGATAAAAAGCTTATCGGTATTATATCTGCGATCATTGCAATGGTATCAGGTGTTGTTTTCATTATCTGGGGAATGGCATTTAATGGTTGGAATATTGCCTGGATCGTGTTTATTCCGTGTGGCGTAGCAATTGCAATCGTAAGTATGATCGGGAATTACACGCGGCAGAAAAAAGAAGAAGGCAAAAAGTAAGCGTATAGCGGTGCAGGCCCGTTGA
>JAEEGH010025838.1_pt1 | contig 11748 bp, 8 predicted proteins | sample 9134181 | NCBI WGS metagenome assembly JAEEGH01 (sample SAMN16246544, study PRJNA631951) | gut metagenome | biome: gut microbiome; feature: rumen; material: DP-attached | host: Bos | place: Iran: Karaj | collected 2018-10 | reverse complement strand
CTCGCGGTCCAGCTTGCGGTCTTCGATCGCCTGGCGGGCCTCACCGATGTTCTTCTCGGCGATGGCGCGCAGCAGGCCCTGGTTCTCGAGCTCCTTGTTGATGGAGTCGAACTCGCGGCTGTTGGAGATGTTCTCCAGCTGGCTGCGGTATTTCTCGATCTCGGCGTCCAGCTCGACGATCTGCCGGCCTGCGGCCTCGATCGTCTGGTTGTATCCGTCGATCATTTCGCCGATGCGCTCGGACTTGGCCCTCAGGCCGGCGAGCTCCTCCTCGAGGACGGCGACTTCCGCGGGAAGCTCGCCGCGCTGGAGCACCAGCTCGTCGATGGCGACGTCGGCCGCCTGGAGTTCGTAAAGTACTTTCAGTTTCTCCTGTGTGCTCTGTTCGGTCTCTGCAAACGATTTCTGCAGGGAGACGAAAGTCTCGCGCTCATCCATCGGGGTGGGCACTACTTTCGCGGTTTTCTTGGTGGTAGCCATATATACTTTCGGTTGTTTTTATTGCGGTTTTTACAATTTACAAAGTTAAGAAATATTTTTCTTAATCTCCATCAGTTGGGCCCTGATTTCCTTCAGCGACTCAATCGCCTTGACGCTCTTGTCCACGGGGCGCCGGTCGGCCGCCAGCTGCAGGGCGGCGCCCTCCAGGGTAAGGCCGCGATCCTTCACCAGATAGTGGATCTGCTTGAAGGTCTCGACGTCGGCGGCGGTGAACTGCCGGTTGCCCTTGGCGTTGCGCTGGGGCTTGATGAATTTGGGGAAAGAGTTGGACCAGAAGCGCACGAGCGAGACCGATTCGCCCAGGATGCCGGCCACTTCGCCGATTGAGTAGAAGAGTTTCTCCATATGATTTAATCCATTGATTGCTGCGTATTTACGGACATATATAGCATATTCGCGTACTCCGCCGGCGTGACGGAAGCGAAGAAGTATCCCACGGGGTCCATCGCCTTGCCCTCCCGGCGCACCTCGTAATGCAGGTGCGGGGCGAAAGCCTGGCCGGACATACCCACGTTGCCGATCCGCTGCCCGGCGCGGACGCGCTGGCCGGCCGACACGCTCATACTCTCCAGATGGGCGTACACCGTCTCATAGCCGCCGGCGTGCTGGATGCGCACCGTGTTGCCGGTGGCGCGGTTGTTTTCGGCGGAGGTGACCGTGCCGTCGCCCGTCGCCAGCACGGGCGTGCCGCGCGTGACGATCAGGTCGAGACCCTCGTGGTACACGTAGGCCTTGTAGAAGGGGTTGATCTTGCGCCCCGCCGACGCACCGATCTGCGGATAGGTGATGTCCTTGATCGGCAGGACCATAGGTGGCAGCACCAGCTCCTCGTCCGAGAGCGCCCGGAAGATCCGGGCGAAGGCGGAATCCACCGCCGACGTCCGCAGCAACAGGCTGTCCGCCTTGTCGCGCGTGTAGTCGACCAGGCGGCTCACGGGAATCGAATCCGCCAGCTGGAGGGCGCTGCGGTCCGCCATCGGATCCAGGCTCGGGGCGCCGGAATGGAAGACCAGGTCGTATATCTCGTTGTCCTTGTGCTGCAGGTTGGCGATGGCGTCGCCCACCAGCTGCTCACGCTCCTCCAGGCCCGGATAGAGCCGCTCGTACATACGGATCTCCTGGCGCAGGCGGCGCTCCGTGTCCGTGCGATAGACTAGGGCGAAGGCCAGGTACACCAGCACGGCCAGGGTGAAGGTCAGCAGGAAATACACCACGATGGTCAGCACCGTACGGCCGACCTTGCGCGGTACTTCACCGAAATGGAAATTCTCGGCGTCGAATATAAAAAGCCTGCGTTTAGCCATCGGTATTCCTCTTGCTGCGCCGCAGCAGCTCCGTCGTGCTGGAACGCTTGCCGACCGGCGAATCCTCGCTGCGCTGCTCGGTCATCGAACGGAACTCGTCCACCGGCATCTTGAAGTCCATATAATTCATCGGGTTCACGCGGTTGCCGCGGTACACGACCTCGTAGTGGAGGTGCGGGCCGGTGGACTTGCCCGTGGAGCCCACGTTGCCGATCAGTTCGCCCCGCTTCACCTTCATTCCCGCGACCACGGAGATGACGCTGAGGTGCGCGTAGCGGGTCTGGTAGCCATAGCCGTGGTCGATCACGATCTGGTTGCCGTAGCCGTTGGACTTGAACTCCGCCTGGACCACGACACCGTCGCCGGTGCAATAGACCGGCATGCCGGACGAGGTCGCGAAGTCCTGCCCTCCGTGGTTCTCCCCGCCGCCATAGACGGGATCCGTGCGGTAACCGAAACCGCTGGACAGGTGCACCTTGGTCGGGTCGGGCACGATCGGGGGCACGCTGGGCACGCAGGAGATCATGTCGCCGGCTTCGCGGGCGAGCTGCCCCACTTCGTCCAGCGCCTTGCTCCGGATGTAGACCCTCTTGGTGAGGTTGTCCAGCCAGCGGACCGACCAGCCCAGCGAAGAATTGGTCCCGAGCCGGTCGATCTCGGCGTAGCGGTTCTGGCCGCCCAGACCGGAATTCTTGACTTCTTCGGGAATGCTACCCAGACCGTAGATCGAGCGATACACCTCGTCGTCCCGCTGCTCGATGCCGGTCAGCGTCCTGTCATACAGGTCCAGCCGCCCTTCGAGCATCTCCATCTTCGCCTCCCAGTTCACGGCCTCGCGCTTGAGAATCGCCGTCTTGGGGAGGTCCCAGTGGAACACCGAGGTCCAGAGCCAGAAGTACAGGAACACGAAGCCGGCGGCGGCCAGGACGGCCACCGCTATCTTTATGTGCTTGAGGTACTTGAACTCAGTCTTTTCCTCATACAGCAAGGTATCGGGATTCAGTACGTACTTCGGCATAGGGGTGCAAAGATAGTTTAATTCCCTTTAAATAACAATTTCAATCGGGCTGAACCTCATGCCATTAGATATTATCATCGCAAGTGCGCGCCCGTGCGTTTTATTATTTGCCTGAAAATTGCTACTTTTGTGGTTCGATATTAATTTGCAGAAATATGACTTCCAAGGAAATCAGACAGAAATTCCTCGACTTCTTCGCATCGAAGGGCCACGCCATCGTGCCGTCCGCGCCGATGGTCGTCAAGAACGATCCGACCCTGATGTTCACCAACGCCGGCATGAACCAGTTCAAAGACATCTTCCTGGGCAACGACAAAGCCCCCTGGCAGCGTGCGGCCGACTCCCAGAAGTGCCTCCGCGTCAGCGGCAAGCACAACGACCTCGAGGAGGTGGGCCACGACACCTACCACCACACCATGTTCGAGATGCTGGGAAACTGGAGTTTCGGCGACTACTTCAAGAAAGAGGCAATCGCCTTCGGCTGGGAATTCCTCACCGAAGTGATGCACATCGACAAGGCAAACCTTTACGTCACCGTCTTCGGCGGCGATGAAAAGGACGGCCTGGCCATGGATACCGAAGCCTACAACTTCTGGAAAGAACACATCGACGAAAGCCGTATCCTCAAAGGGTCTAAGAAAGACAATTTCTGGGAGATGGGCGAACAAGGTCCCTGCGGTCCCTGCAGCGAGATACACATCGACTTGCGCGACGAAGCCGAAAAGCAGCGCATTCCGGGTCGCGACCTCGTAAACAAAGACAATCCCCTCGTCATTGAAATCTGGAACCTCGTGTTCATGCAATACAACCGCCTTGCCAACGGTACACTCGAACCGCTAAAGGCCAAACATATCGACACAGGCATGGGATTCGAGCGCCTCTGCATGGTCATGCAGGGCAAGAAATCCAACTACGACACCGATGTCTTCCAACCCCTTATCCAGGAGATTGCCCACATGTCCGGCCGCGCCTACGGCCAGGACGAGAAGGCCGACATTGCCATGCGCGTCATCGCCGACCACTTGCGTGCCGTCAGCTTCAGCATCGCCGACGGGCAGCTGCCCAGCAATGCCAAAGCCGGATATGTCATCCGCCGCATCCTGCGCCGTGCTGTCCGCTACGGCTACACTTTCCTCGGTTTCAAAGAGCCTTTCATCAACAGGCTTGTCAACACCCTTGTCAGCCAAATGGGCGGACAATATTCCGAACTGGTCAGCCAGCAACAGCTTATCCAGCGCATCATCCTCGAAGAGGAGCAATCATTCCTCAAGACCCTCGCAGGCGGTATCAAACGCTTCGACGACTATATCGGCAGCCACACCGGCAATACCCAGACCATCGACGGGGCTTTTGCATTCGAGCTTTTCGACACCTACGGCTTCCCCATCGACCTCACACAGCTTATGGCCACTGAAAAAGGCTGGACAGTGGACATGGATGGATTCCAACAGGGTCTTGCCGAGCAGAAGAACCGTTCCCGTGCTGCAGCAGCTGTAGAGAACGACGACTGGGTCGAGCTCATTCCCGGCACCACCCAGGAATTCATCGGCTACGACAGCCTCAATGCCGAAGTGCGCATCACCCGCTACCGCCATGTAAAGGTGAAAGACAAAGAGTTCTACCAGCTCGTTTTTGACCGCACACCTTTCTACGGCGAAAGCGGTGGACAGGTGGGCGACCAAGGCACCCTCACCCACTCTTCCGGCGACATGATTCCCGTTATAAACACCAAGAAAGAGAACAATCTCATCATACACATCGTAGCCAAGCTGCCCGAGCACCTCGACCAGCCCTACAAGGCCGAAGTGGATAAATGCCGCCGCTTTGCCATCGAGTGCAACCACACCTCTACTCACCTCCTGCACAAAGCCCTGCGCAACGTTCTCGGAAAACATGTGGAGCAGAAAGGCTCCAGCGTCGATGACCAGCGACTGCGCTTCGACTTCTCCCATTTTGCCAAACTCACACGCGAGGAAATCCGCGAAGTGGAAAAACAGGTCAACATCGACATCCGCCACGCCATAGCCCTCGAAGAGCACCGTGCCATGCCCATTGCCGAGGCTCAGAAACTCGGTGCCATGGCTCTCTTCGGCGAGAAATACGGCGACCATGTACGCGTCATCAAGTTCGGCGACAGCGTGGAGTTCTGCGGCGGCACACATATTTCCAACACGGGTCATATCGGTTCCTTCCGCATCGTGAGCGAGGGAGCCGTGGCAGCAGGCATGCGCCGCATCGAAGCCGTCACAGGCGCCGCAGCCGAGATGTACAACAACAATATGCAGGACCAGCTCGAAAGCCTCCGGGAACTGCTTAAAAACCCCAAAGACATCATCGCCGCAGTGCAGCGGTTACAGGACGACAACGCCGCACTCCATGCCCAGGTCGAACAATTCCAGAAAGAGCAAATCAACGCTCTGCGCCGCGACTTCGCCGCACAGCTGGAACAGAATCCTCTGCTGGTTCGCAAGATGGACGGTGACCTCAGTCAACTCAAAGATGCCATGCTTTCCCTCGCCGCGCAATATCCCGACATGGCAGTGGTGCTCGGCAGTCTCCATGGCGGCAAACCCGCTCTTCTCGTGGCACTGGGACAGAACCGCATCAACGCCGGCCTCAACGCCTCCACAATCGTCCGCACTGCAGGCAAAGAGATGCAGGGTGGCGGTGGTGGACAGCCCGCCTATGCCACTGCTGGCGGCAAGAACCCCGACGGCCTCGACCAAGCCATGCAGGTGGCTGCCAAACAGATTGGATAGAACACACCTCCTGTGTCCTCACCACAGCGACTGGTGCTGACAACACTTTGGTATTGCTAAAATATTGACTGGGAATCGGCCTAAAAACCGACTCCCAGTTTCATTTTCCCCAAATCGAACAGCACACTTCACTTCTTCTCGCTTTTCCCATAACGCCAAATACACGTAGAATTTTACTATATCAAGATTTTTTCATATCTTTGCATTTGGTTTAGTGTGTCCAAAAAGCAGGGACAAAAGCCGCAACGCAATGGTCCCCACGCATTTGTTCACTATTTTATATATTATATAAAAACGACACGATATGAAGAAATACACCTTGTTACTAATGGCAATGCTGCTTACTGCTCCAGTGTTTGCTGCTGGAAAGCAGTTGTCGGCCATGTTCGGCTACTCCATCTTCTACCTTCCGGAGAGCAATCAGCCCTACGTGGAGACCTATTTCAATTTCGATGCCTGGTCTCTCAACTTTGTGGCCGACGGCAGTGCAGGGTACCGCGCCACTGTGGAAATCACTATTGTTGCACGGCAAGAAGACACGATTGCTTATGTGAAAAAATACGACCTCCACAGCCCTTATACGGACAACCCCGAGTCCACAGGCTTTACCTTCTTCGACCTGCAGCGTTTCGGCCTCCACAGCGGATTCTACGACCTTGAAATCACCCTACGCGACAAGGCATCGGACAACGCTCCGCTTTCCTTGGTGGACAAGCTGGTGGTTTATTTCCCTGAACAAAAGCCCTCCATGTCAAACATCCAGCTGATGGCCTCCGCCACCCCGACCGAGACACCCAACATGCTTTCACGCAGCGGATACGACATGGTACCCTATATCGACGACTTTGTACCGGCAAAGGTGACACACCTCCATCCCTATTTCGAACTGTATAACCTCAGCCGCGAAATCGGCGACAAACCCTTTATTGTGAGCACTTACCTTGAGCAGAAAGAAAACGGACGCCGTATCCCCAATATTGGACAGATGACCCGCCATCATTCTTCTGGCCTCAACACTCCGGTATATACCGACGTGGACATTTCCAAACTGCCATCAGGCAACTACAACCTGATAGTGGAGGTACAGAATATTGAAGGCGAACCCATTTTCAAGAAAAATGTGACCATCATGCGCTCCAATCCCATTGTGGAGGATGTCACCATCGGCGAAACCGAGGTGGCAACATCCTTTGCCGCCCTCATAACGGACGAGAAAACGCTGGACTACTACATCGATGCCCTGTACCCCATCTCCTCGGTCTACGAACTCAATATTGCCAAGAAACTGCTCTCGCAGCCAGGCCTGCAGGAAAAACAGGCTTATTTCTACCGTTTCTGGAAATCTCGTTCCCCCCTCGACCCCGAAGGAAAATGGCAGACCTATCTGACCAACCTCACCTATGTGGAAGAGCATTTCACCTATCCGCTCACTCCCGGCTACCGAACCGACATGGGACGCGTTTATCTGCAATACGGCCCGCCGAGTCATGTACGCGACGAGAAGAACTTTGTGGGTGCCTTGGGCGTTCACCGCAATACTGCAGATATGCACAACCTGAACTCCTATGGCGAAGGCGAGAACCTGGCAGACCAAGGCCACATCTACTACCTGCCTTATCAAATCTGGCGCTACAACCAGATTCCTGGCGACTATGAGAACCGCGTATTCTTGTTCTGGGACGAATTCCGCAGCGGCTACTACAAATTACTCAACTCTAATGCCATGGGCGAAGTGCGCACTGCCGGATGGGAACGCATGCTGAGCCGCAACTCCATGGACGAAGGCTCTATCGGTGAAGTTGGAATGCAGTTTAACAGGGGATTCTGAGCGTTGAGATATTGGCTGAGCGACATATTGTTCCTTTTTGCATACTACGTAGTGCGCTACCGTCGGAGTGTAACGCGCAACAACCTGTCGCGTGCTTACCCCGAACTTGGCGAATCCCGTCGCAAAGAGCTGGAAAAGGCCTACTACCGACACATGTGCGACCTGCTTATCGAGGGCATCCACAACCTGTATGCCCGACCGCAAAACATCATGAAACACTATCGCTTTGTGAACCGGGAGGTTGTCAACCGCTACTATGAGCAAGGTCAGAGCATTGTTTTAATGTCGTCGCACTACAACAACTGGGAGTATATGATCACCTCGCTGAATTTCCAAGTGATGCACCACGGCGTGGGCGTAGGGAAGCCGTTGCAGGACAAGTCTGTGGCCAGCTATATCACCCGTCGGCGCGGACGCTTTGGCACCGAGATAGTCGACCAGACCAATGTGCGGCAGGTCATGGATTTCTACCATCAGCACCATGTGCCCGTGGCCTATATGATGCTCAGCGACCAGTCTCCCAGCAACGAGCACAAGTCGTTCTGGACCATGTTCATGAACCAGGAAACCCCTTTCCTCTACGGAGCCGAGTACTTTGCACGCAAATACAACATGCCTGTCATCTACTACTCCGTGAAGAAGGTATCGCGGGGCTACTACGAGGTAACGTTCACCCCCCTGTGCGAAAACCCCGGCGAAGTGCCGCAATACACCATCACGTCACGATACGTAAAAATGCTGCAGGACACCATCAACGCCCAGCCGGAATACTGGCTGTGGTCGCACCGCCGCTGGAAACGCATCCGCCCGCAAGACGTGGAATTAAAACCATTGATTACCGACTAAACAACCCACTATATACATGACTACCGCCGTCGTAATACTCAACTGGAACGGGAAGAAGATGCTTGAACGCTTTCTCCCATCTGTCACCGCCCACACACAAGGCGATGCCGAAGTGATTATTGCCGACAATGGCTCGACCGACGACTCTCTCGACTTTGTACGTGTCCAGTACCCCGGACTCCGTATTATCGAGCTGGACAAGAACTACGGTTTCGCCGGAGGATACAACCGGGCGCTGCAGCAGGTAAAAGCCGATTACTATGTGCTGCTCAACGACGATGTGGAGGTGACTCCCGGATGGATTGAGCCAGTCGTTGCACAGATGCAGCAACACCCCGACACCGCCATCTGCCAGCCCAAACTGCTCATGTACGACCAGCGCGACACCTTCGAGTATGCCGGTGGCGCAGGCGGATTCCTCGACAAATACGGCTACCCCTTCTGTCGTGGCCGTATGTTTACTTCGCTGGAGCAAGACAACGGCCAGTACAACACTCCCGGCGAGATATTCTGGGCCTCGGGGGCTGCCATGTTCATCCGTGCTGATGTGTGGCACCAACTGGGCGGACTCGACGACGACTTCTTTGCCCACATGGAGGAAATCGACTTCTGCTGGCGGGCAAAAAACGCAGGCTACCGCGTGGAATACTGCCCCCAGTCAACGGTCTTCCATGTCGGCGGCGGCACCCTGCCCAAGTCCAATCCCCGCAAGACATACCTCAACTTCCGCAACAACATGGCGCTCCTCTACAAGAACCTGCCGAAACGCCGGCTGGCATGGGTCATGTGTTCGCGCATCGTGCTCGACTACGTGGCCGGCTTCAAATTCCTCATGGAACGAAAACCCAAAGAATTCAGTGCCGTAGTCGATGCCCACAAAGCCTTCTACAAATGGCTCCCCCAACTGAAAAAGAAACGCCAAGGCCTCAAACAGCAGTCCCGAGTGTCAGGCATGTACCAAGGCCTCCTGCTCATAGACTACTATCTCCTTGGCAAAAAGAAATATTCCGACCTAAAATTCAAATAACCCAAACATCTAACCCATCATGAGAAAAGTACGTGTTCGTTTCGCACCCAGCCCCACAGGCCCCCTCCACATTGGCGGCGTGCGCACAGCCCTATACAACTACCTCTTCGCTCGCCAGAATGGCGGTGACATGATTCTCCGCATCGAGGACACCGACCAAACACGCTTTGTCCCCGGCGCCGAGGACTATATTATCGAAGCCCTCGACTGGCTGGGCATCAAGTTCGACGAAGGCGTCCACATCGGTGGCAACTACGGCCCCTACCGCCAGAGCGACCGCAAACCCCTCTACCGCCAGTATGCCGACCAGCTGCTGCGCGACGGCTGGGCATACTATGCTTTCGACCGTCCCGAGGCTCTCGATGCCAAGCGCAAAGAATACGAGGCTCAGAAGAAAACCTTCCAATACGACTGCACCACCCGCCTCTCCATGGAGAACAGCCTCTCCCTTCCTGCCGACGAAGTGCAGCGCCGTATCGACAACGGCGAGCCCTACGTGGTCCGCTTCAAATTCCCCGAAGACATGGACATCACCGTCCACGACCTCATCCGTGGCGACGTCACCATGAACAGCCGCCTGCTCGACGACAAGGTGCTCTTCAAATCCGACGGCATGCCCACCTACCATCTCGCCAACATCGTCGACGACCACCTCATGGAGGTCTCCCACGTCATCCGTGGCGAAGAATGGCTCCCCTCGGCACCCCTCCACGTCATGCTCTACCGCGCCTTTGGCTGGGAAGACACCATGCCGCAGTTTGCCCACCTGCCCCTCCTGCTCAAACCCGACGGCAACGGCAAACTCAGCAAACGCGACGGCGACCGTCTCGGATTCCCCGTCTTCCCCCTCGACTGGCACAACCCCGAAACCGGCGAAGTCTCCTCCGGCTACCGCGAGCGCGGCTATCTGCCCGAGGCTGTGGTCAACATGCTGGCGCTTCTCGGCTGGAATCCCGGCAACGACCAGGAGCTCATGACCATGGACGAGCTAATCAAGCTCTTCAGCATCGAGCATATCAGCAAAAGCGGTGCCAAGTTCAATGTCGAGAAAGCCAAATGGTTCAACCACGAATACCTCCAGAAGTGCTCCGACGAGCGCATCGCCGAGATGTTTCTCCCCCAACTCAAAGAGCATGGCATAAAAGTTGAAGCCACCGAGTCCAACAATTTTCAATTTTCAATTTTCAATTTTCAATTTGTAATGAAGGTCTGTGGCATGATGAAAGAGCGCATCTCCTTCCCCTCCGAACTGTGGGACCAGACGCACTACTTCTTCGTCGCACCGACTGAATACGACCCCAAAGCCGTCGCCAAACGCTGGAAACCCGGCATGACCACCCACATGGCCAAGGTGATTGAAATACTCAATACCGTACCCTTTGAATACGACGCCATCCATCAGGCACTCCTCGAAGACTACATCAAGGGCAACGAGCTCAACATGGGACAAATCATGAACTCCCTGCGTCTCGCCGTCGTAGGCACCACCGTCGGCCCCGACATGCTCACCCTCGTCATGACCATCGGCAAAGAGGAAACCATCGCCCGCGTCCAGCGCGCCATCGCCACCATAGGCGAACCCCAAGAATAAAAAAGAAAAGAAAAAAGATTCAGAACAATCAGAATACTCCGAATACTCCGAAAATTCAGAATACTCCGAAAAATCAAAAAACCAGCAATACAATGGAAATCAATCAAGACCTCAACAAACCCGTCGATGACAACTCCATCGACACCATCGAAATGAAAGAAGCCCAAGAGCAGCACCCCGCCAACCCCGAACCTCTCCCCCAGCCCGAAAGCCCGGAACCTCAGCCAACCCCCGCCGTGGACAATAGCACCTGCAATAGCAAGAAAAACTGCTGCCACACCTGGATAATGATACTCAACATCATCCTGCTCCTCGGCCTCATCCTGCTCTACATCTTCCACTTCACCGGCTTCGGCACCAAGAGCAAGCACAACCCCAACGCCGCCGCTCCCGTCGTGGCAAAGGACGGTGTACTGAAGATAGCCTATATCGACAGCGACACCCTGCTGGCAAAATACAAGTATGCCCTCGACCTGCAGGAAGAGCTCAACAAATACAAAGAGGCTCAGGAGAAGAGCTACCAGCAGCAGATAACCCAGTTCCAGAAAGACTACCAGACCTATCTGCAGACCGGCGAAAACATGACCCTCAGCCAGCAGCAGGCCACCGAGGCCGAGCTGAAACAGCGCTCCGAGAAACTCAGCACACTCGAAGCCGAGCTGACCCAGAAAATCATGCAGAAACAGATGGACTCCAACATCGAACTCCTCAACCGCGTCTTCGCCTTCATCCGCGAATACAACGCTGAGAACCAGCAGTTCGACCTCATCATGCGCAAGACCTTCAACGACAGCCCCACCATGTACATGAACCCCGCCATGGACATCACCGACGAAATCATCGAAGGCCTCAATAACGAATACAAATCCGTCAA
>JAEEGH010025836.1_pt1 | contig 11749 bp, 13 predicted proteins | sample 9134181 | NCBI WGS metagenome assembly JAEEGH01 (sample SAMN16246544, study PRJNA631951) | gut metagenome | biome: gut microbiome; feature: rumen; material: DP-attached | host: Bos | place: Iran: Karaj | collected 2018-10 | reverse complement strand
TTGGTCACACGGCATCGGAATGTATCGGGTGCCAAAGCTGCGAGAGCCGCTGTCCCTTCGGCGTGGAGATCTCTTCCCGCATGACGAAGACGGCGGAACTGTTCGGGATCTGACCGGCGATGCCTTTACACGTACCATGTATTATGAAATCATAAAGCGGAATAGCGATCCTTTTATTCGACGTGCTTCTGGCCGGACTTTGCATATTCCGGGTCGTGAGAGCTGTGCGCAGCCGTGACACATAAATCACCGTGTAGACAAGTATGTAAGAGATGCGAAGTAACCACCGGAATGCTATAATGAGTCTGGAGTTTAGTTTCGGGGTGGTGGTTATATGTCTTCTAATTCAAGTGATAAGCAGATCTCCGGTTCGAGATCTTTCAGGTTGAAGGACAATGTGGGAAGGATCCTCGGGGTTGTTGCAGCTGCTTTCATGGCTGCGGGTGTATTTACACCGGTCGTGAGTACAACTATGTCCAGAGGGAAAACAGATACAGCTACATGGGAGCTGTTTTATAAGTCACTCGAATTGACTTTTATCTCTTCACATACCTTTGTGATCCTGGCATCGGTTGCGGCCATAGTGCTGGCTGTTGTGTATTCTAAAGGAACGAAGATAGCATACGCTTTGTATTCTTGCTATGCAGTCTATTTCGGTTTATATGCGATTTTGAAGATCGATGATTTTATCAGTCATTCAAGTGGCGGGATAATGAGAGAAGGCCCTGTTACCTATCGATACAGCGTAAAGAACAGCATGAATAAAGCATATGGCTACTATCTTATGATAGCTGGTGTTGTCCTTGTAGCCATCGCCGCAATCTATATGCTTATCAGTTTAAAAGGAAGCGAGAAAACAGATACTCCCGCTTGATCACTCCTGTCGGAAAACTGTTGAGATGCAACATGACGTGTTGCAGAGAATGAAGAAAGAGCACGTAATAGTTGGTGGAACTGACACGCAACGTGTGGAATAATGGTCTTACCAGATGGCCGATGGAATAAAACTTGATCAGAGGTAAGACCATGAGTTTAGGAACGAATATCAGTTATCTACGTAAACAGAAGACGATGACGCAGGAGCAGTTTGCTGACCTGCTGAAAGTGACGCGTCAGACGGTCTCGCGCTGGGAAACAGACGAGGTCGTACCGGAGCTCGACCGGCTTGTGGAGATCTGCGATATCTTCTCATGCAAGATGGATGAGCTCGTAAGAGAGGATCTGTCCGCGAAGGAGAATATGATCTATTCGGAAGTGACGAGGCGCACGCTCCCCGCGTTCCGTATGGCAAGATATGTGATGATCTCTCCCAACCCCGAGGAGGATGTTATAACGCATATGCAGAACTGGGGAAAGACGAGCGGCCTTCTGGCGGCCGATCCGAATGCGAAGCTGATCGGATGGGATTTCCCGTTTGTTTCTCAAGAACAGCAGATGCGCTTCAATATGCACGGCTATGTGGCGGCGTATGTGCTTCCGGAAGGCTTTGAAACGAACTGTCCGGGTGTGGAATACGCGACGAATGCAGAAGCGGAGTATGCAGTGATCACGGTCACGGAACCGCACATCCGCCCGTTTGAGAGGATCCCGAATGGCTACAAACGCATCTTGGAATATCTCCAGGTGAATGAGATTAAGGAGAAGATGCCGGAGGGTATCGTCGCGTGCTTCGAGTACGAGTATGACAAGGACGGCGTACACTACATGGATATCTTCATGGCGATGGAGGCGTGCTGAGTATGAAGTTGATGAAAGCCGGCACTTCTGATGCCTTGATCCTGGTCGCGATCTCGAAGCATGCTTTTGACAGCGATGTCGAGGTAGGATCGCCCTCCGCAGGAGGTCCTCCCGGATACAAGTCCACTCCGTTCCACATGAAGATGGCCCGGCTGGGTAACCTTTACAAACTGGTGGATGACCATGGCTTGATCGTGGGCGGAGCGGTGCTTTTCCCGGAGCAGGATAAACTTAATGTCGGAAGGATATTCGTATCTCCGGAACACTTCCGGAAGGGCTACGGGGTATTCATGATGGAAAGTATCGAATCGATGTTTTCCGATGCAAAAGAACTCGTCCTTGATACCCCGATCTGGAACAGAAGAACGAATGCTTTTTACACGAAACTCGGGTACACGGAAGTTCGCCGGGACAGAGAATTCATTTACTATTCGAAGAAGAGATGAAAAAAGAGAGCCACTTTAGGGTGGTTCTCTTTTCAATTACTCCCAATCAATCGTTCCTGTCGTGAGATGGTCCCTTTTCTTATGTCGATGCTATAATAAAGAACACTAAATGAGGAAAGAACGAAAGAATAGGTCAGTGTATGGTAATCCGTGAAATGAGAGACAATGAGAAAGATCTGCTGCAGGATTTTCTGTACGAGGCGATCTTTATTCCGGAAGGCATGGAACTGCCACCGAAGGACATTATCGAGAGACCGGAGTTGAAATTGTATTACGAGGACTTCGGATCCGGCGAAGCGGACCATTGCTTTGTGGCCGAGGATGACGGTAAGGTAGTGGGAGCGGTCTGGACCCGCATCATGGAGGATTATGGGCATGTGGATTCGCAGACGCCATCCTTTGCCATCTCCCTGATCAAGGAATACCGCGGCAAAGGAATCGGCACCGAACTGATGAAAAAGATGCTGGAGCATCTGAAGAATCAGGGTTTCAAAAAAGCCTCTCTGGCGGTCCAGAAGAGTAACTATGCGGTAAGGATGTATGAGAAAGTCGGATTCCGGAAAGTGGATGAGAATAACGAAGAGTACATCATGGTATGCTATCTCGGAAAGGAATAAACATGACAACAGCAGCTCCTGGTAAAACAAATTGGAGTCAGTCTGTCGGCGGAAGCACTCGCCGATGAAACCGTTCCGGATCTGACGAAGAAGATGATCCGTTGTGCCGTATCGGGAGAGGGATTCGGCTTGATCCCGTATGAATCGAAGACTCCGGGAAGAAACCTATATTCTTTTCTTCGGAATTAAAAATGTAATGGGTAAGTGATCACGTAATTGCCATAAGAAACAATTGATATATAGACAAATATGTCCTATTACGCTATAATTTAGATATAACAAGACAGATATGACTAGAAAATGATAGGCGAGTGGTGATGAAAATGATCGAAGAGTACGCAAGACTGTGCGAACGATTGAAACAGTATCGCATCCATTATCCGCTCACACAGAGTGATCTGGCGGAGAAGTCGGGTGTGTCAGTAAGAAGCATATCCAGATTTGAAAACGGGGAAGATATCAGTTTGTCGAATTTCCTGAAACTACTTCGAGCCTTGGATCTTGACGACCGCTTGATCGACATGATTCCCGATCAAAGTAAAAGACCTTCCTATTATCTGGAGAAGGAAACTAAACGAAGAAGGGCGTCTGCAACCCGTGACAAAAATGGGAGTGCTCCATTTGTGTGGGGGGATGAGAAATGATCAATACGGCAGAAGTATTTCTCTGGGGGACAAGGATCGGGATCATTCATCAGGAAGATGGACAGGCGTATCTTTCTTTCGAATTTGACAGGGATTTCATAAGAAGCGGAATCGAACTGTCTCCGATCAAGATGCCATTGAGCAGCAGGGTTTACTCTTTTCCGGAACTCGCGGGAAGTGCTTTTCATGGAGCGCCGGGCTTGATCGCGGATTCGCTTCCGGATTCTTTCGGAAACCGGGTGATCGAGCGCTGGCTAAATGAGCAGGGCCGCTCGCTCAATGATTTTAATTCTGTAGACAGACTGTGCTATACCGGAAAACGAGGAATGGGTGCTCTGGAGTACCGTCCGGCCAACGGACCGGAGATATGGAAAGAGGATTCCGTCGATATTGCGAAGATGGTGGACTTTGCGTCTGATGTGCTGAACGACAAAATGAATCAAAAATTACGCATCCAGGATGACCCCGGATACGGACAGTTGATCCAATTGGGAACGTCGGCAGGAGGAGTAAGGGCGAAAGCATTGATCGCTTGGAATGAAGAAACCGGCGAGATCCGAAGCGGACAGATCGATGCAGGAGATGGCTTTGAATACTGGCTTATGAAGTTCGACGGCGTAAAGAAAAACGGTGATCACGAGCTGGAAGATGCAATCGAATATACGAGGATCGAATATGCGTATTCCCTGATGGCGAAAAAGGCCGGCATCAAAATGAGCGATTGCAGATTATGGGAAGAAAACGGGCGCTTCCACTTTATGACAAAGCGCTTCGACCGTGTCGGAAATCAGAAGATCCATATGCAGACTTTCAGTGCGCTGATGCATATCGATTACAATCTCCCCGGTCAATCGAGCTACGAAGAGGCAGCTGACATTACAATGCGGTTGACGAATTCCGCTTCTTCCGTGGAAGAACTCTATCGGAGGATGGTGTTTAATGTGCTTTTGGTCAATCAGGATGACCATGTCAAAAACATAGCTTTCCTTATGGACAGAAAAGGAAAATGGAAGCTCGCTCCGGCATATGATCTGACATTTGCGTATAACCTGGAGAACAGGTGGCTGCGTGCACATCAGATGCGGGTAAACGGAAAGACGAGCGATATCACGTATGACGATCTGATCGAGTCAGGAAAAAGTATGGGGATCGCAGCCCGAAAGTGCACAGGAATCATTCAGACGATCAGAAGTGTGAAAGAGGATTATATTTCGCACATGAAAAATGCAGGTGTGAGTACAAAGACGTCAAAAACACTGTTCGCTGTCTTGCCTTCGATCTGATGAACTGTAGATAAAATGCCGATATCTTTCTTTTTTCAGGCGTCCTTATAGGGAGCCCAATCGACGTATCTATCGTTTTTCTCGATCTCGTCTTCGGGATCAAACGGATTGATGTAAGACTCCACCCTCCAAAGACCCCATGGCCAATATTCGCGTATGGCAAGACGATTATGATAAGAAATCGATTGAAGCGATCTTGCTTTATTAACTTCGCGTGTGAGTATCGATTCCAGTTTGTCGATCGTCTTATAGAAGGATTTCTTTTGAAACTCTCCCACCGAAAACCTTACACGTCTCAAAGCAGAATCGACTTCAATATACACGTAGATATCCTGGCCCAGACGGCGGTCACAAGTGATCTTCTGAATGTGCAATCTGTCACAGAATTCCTTCATGTAATCATATCGCTTCTTCTGTTCCGGGTTGCGTGCCGGATCACCCTCGAATACAAGATTCCAGGCCATATCCTACCTCCAAAGTCGCGAGCCGGTCACTTCACGACTTACGTCATTGCTTTGCTTTCCTTGTCTCACAATTGTATTCTTCGAATTCTATCAAGATTGTATCATGCTTGGCAGAATCATGCTAATGCGGTCCTATTATTCTTCTTTATACGGAAAAGCACTGGGGGCTATATTTCGTTCTCTAAAGCCTGATTTTCACTGCATCTTTTCGCGCGCGGATTTGCGGCAAAAGAAGAGGCTGCCCGATGGACAGCCTCTGTGTTTGTGCGATGTTTGATAGTTTCCGATGCTTAATCACCGTATTCTTCTGCCGGATCTCTCAGCGGGATATTAAGCATAAGACAGTAGTTTCCGGCTCCGTCTATTCTCTTGGCGACAGAGTATGTCGAATAGATGGAAGACTCATTATCACCTGAATCGAACTTCTTGAGCGAAGTGCGGCCGGTCAGCTTCATCAGGGCTTCGCAGGCGGCATTATATATTTCTTCCCATCTGGCACGGTCTGAAGCAACGATCGTTAATGTAACGTGGCTTCCTAATTTCAGTGTGCCATCATCATCTCGCTCGATATGAGCTCCGATAGTAGTGATCTCTCCATCCGGGTTGGGCGCAGAATCCGCATTCCAGTAATAGTAGGAATAGGCGGGACCGACATCCTGAGCGTACTCAGTATCCGGTTTTGTGATAAATCTCTCCCCATAATTATTCAAAGTGGTATCCTTCGGCGTCCTGGAGATTTCGATGATGTTTTGCATCACTTCGTCTGCGCTCTTTCCTTCGAACGAGATAAAAACGGTTCCGGAAGGATTCGTCTGGTCCGAATTACCGAAGACATTCGTTACCGTGTTATCTTCCTCAGACATTTCAGCGGTCGACTCAGTAGTGGTTTCCTCTGATTCAGAAGTCGTATTCTCCGGGACGTCCTTAATACCGTTTCCGGTGACTCCTTCGATGCTTTCCGCGACGTTATCTTCCGTCGTCATTTCCACTGCGGCATTTTTCGAAGATTCTTCTTTCTTATCTGATTTATTGTTGGTGGTGATGAGGACCACAGCGACTGTCGCACCAACCGCCAGTACAGCTGCACAACTGATAATTACTTTCTTGATCATAATACCTGTTCCTTTCCTTGCTGCTTCGGAAGCGATCTTTTTTCCTGCTTCTACGGAAGCGGCCTGCATAGATGATGATGCGGACAGGCGGAGTAATGAAGCGGGCACGGGTTTGATAACGACCTGCTCGGCTTCTTTGTTGAATAGTAGTGTTAAGAAAGGCACCGGCATAGCAAATAGCTTCGAGTTACTTTCTTCTTCATATTTCTCTACCTCCTTTTTGATCTTTTTTCTGGCATAGCTCAGACGCCACAGAACGGTTCCCTGAGGGACTCCCAGTGCTTCTGCGATCTCTTGGGTGCTCATCTCATTAAAGTAGAATAAGATGATCGTTCTTCGGACATCCTCTGACAGGGACCGGTCGATAATATCCATAATGATCCTGCGCATCTCCGCTGATTCCACGAGTGAATCCGGCAGAAAGTCTTCGGGGACGGTCTCGATGGTCTCCATGACCTCTTCGTCCACGTTTTCTGTTCTCGCCGACCTCATACGGTTCAGGCTTTTGTTGGCAGCGATCTTTTTCAGAAGAGCGATAGATTTGCTCGTGTCCTCGAGATTCCCATACGATTCAATAAAGGATACGAATGTGTCCTGTACGACATCCTCGGCGTCGGCTTCATTTCGAAGAAGCGACATGGCGGTCCAGTACACGGCGCGATAGCCCTCGTTATAGATCTTTTCGATTTCTTTCTCTGTCATTTTTTTGCCTCCTTCATATCCGCATCTACTTACTTAACACATGATGGACACGGATTATTGGGTGGTAGAGAAAAAATTTTTCTTTTTTCTCAGAAACAGTATATCAGTGTTCGAAAAAAAGAAGAATATTCTTATACCTTTGTAAAGATCTTCTCTGCAACGCGGTTATCTGTGAAGTAAGTATAGAAAAGACCGGCTCGATCGATTATTGATAATTTCTTAACAATTCAGGCATAACCTGCCAAATCCCGTTTGCTACCATGAAACTATAAATTGTGGCAAGGAGGGATTCATCATGAAGAAAAAAACTACTCTTTCCAAGATAATAGCGATAATTCTGATGCTGGGCATCGTGATCTCATGTATGGCAGCATGCTCCGGATCTTCCAGTACGACGAAGAAATCGAAAAATAAAAAAATGGACACGAAGAAAACCCGCAGGACCGAAGAGGACGATGATCCGGAGCCGGATGATGACCCGACTGAACCGGACGATGATCTGACCACACCGGATGATGACGACAAAGAACCGACCGAACCGGATGATGATGACAAGGATCCGACCACACCGGATGACGACAAGGCACCGGTGGAACGGAGCACGAAGATCATGCCGACAGAGGCTGCTTCGGTGCAGTACGAGCAGTATACGAGCCCGGCAGGTGACTTCACTATGATGCTTCCGCAAGGGTGGAAAATCATCTTTGAAACGTCTGATTATATTCACCATTATTTTGTTGCGTACGATCCGCAGAATCCGTGCAGACGTATTGTCTTGCAGCTGCTGATGGAGGGTGTTTATGATTCCCACAGCCAGTCCGTCATGAAGGCTTACGGCGAATACGCACCAGTCTTTTCTGATCTGTCGGCGGCCGGTTTTTTCCAGGCACTCGGCACCGAGGAAAACGCACCTTATCTGATTCCTGAATCGGTTTTCTATAATTTCACACCAATTGAGAATCTGGGGACGGGACCTTATGGAGGAGATCTGGTGCTGGGTACATGCAACGCGGCGGACGGTACGTTGATGGAGATGCTTTGCACGGCGGATCTTCAGACCACATTCCTCGCGCAAGATGTGACAGGTGTATATGTGCACGTGTTGATCGAACTGACGGCGAAGGCAGAGGAGTTCCCGGAATGGGAGCCGGTCCTGACCTATTGCCTCGGAACGGTGAACTATACGCAGGAGTTTATTGACGTGCGGAACCGCCAGTGGAAGCAGTTCATGAACGCAGTTTCTGAGTCCATCAGGATTGGAGAAGAAATCGCGGATATGATCTCCGAGGCCTACTGGAGCCGCCAGAATGAGTACGATATCATTTCACAGCAAACAAGCGATGCGATCCTGGGATACGAGAGAATCGAGGATATCGAGACAGGTAAGATCTATCGTGCCGATCCTTCCTTCCTGGACGGCTACGACGGCACCCGCTACCAGAAACTCGACGAAAACTCTGAACTTTATAACCGTCCTGTTGACGGCTATATCTCTTGGGAGTGAATCTTTATCCGATTTATGTCCTTTGTAAGTCGGATTTATAACTGATAGCGGAGATCTCAGTATAGATAATGCCAAAAAGACCGGCCAAGGTTTCCCTCAGCCGGTCTTTCTTCAGTCATATGAAATTGTGTGACTCCCTCGACCTTGTTCCGGTTCAATTGTTCCTGCTGGTTCTTGTTCTACACACCGTATGCAAGAATTCCCAATCCTGCCGATATCACGATCAGAACGATCGGCGACATTTTCTTCTTCAGGAATTCGCGTGAACCGAAGAAAACTGTGGCAAGCACTGCTGCCAGCACCAAAGGCAGGAAGTCTCTGTCTTCCTGAAACATCGGCAGGACACATGCTTTTCCGATCATAAAAGCACCTGTCGCAAGAATGATTCCGATAATGCAGGGTTTCAATCCGCGTAGGATCGCCTTTACAGATTCCTTCTCCAGAAGCTTCTTAAGAAGCACCATGATCAGAAGGATGATCAGAAATGCCGGAAGCACAACTGCAAATGTCGCTAGAAGGGCACCCGGGATACCGCCTTTTTCATAACCTACGTATGTAGCCAGATTTACCATGATCGGTCCCGGAGAACTCTCACTGATCGCGATCATATTTACCAGCGCTTCTTCATCCATCCAACCGTATTCAAGGACCACATCGCGGATCAGCGGAATTGCCGCGTACGCGCCGCCAAATGAGAACAGTCCGACTTTCAGAAAACCAATGAGCAACTCCAGAAAAATCACGGTTTTTCACCTTCTTTCTTCGGCGGCGGCCCAAACAGAAGATAAACCACCAGACTGATTACCCCTGCGATCAGCATCAGGAAGATCGAGGAGAAGTTCCAAGCGAAAATATTGATCAGCATCATGGCAACAAACGCTGTGATCAGGATCGTGCACGGAAATGCTTTTTTCGGCATTTTCTTCAGCATTCGGAAAGCTGCGTCGAGGATCAGGATCCCGACTGCAATACGTATTCCTCGAAAAGCACTGGCGACCCATGTGATCTCGAGAAAGTTATCCAAAAAAGCAGCAATCAAGGAGATGATTGCGAAAGAAGGAAGTACAACGCCCAGTGTCGCCACGATTGCACCGAGAAATCCTTTCTGCCTATATCCTACAAAAGTCGCGCAGTTGATTGCGATCGGCCCCGGTGTTGATTCTGCGATCACTGTCACATTCATCATCTCTTCATGTGATATCCACTTCTTTTTCTCCACGCAGATATTCTCGATCAGCGGGATCATGGCATACCCGCCGCCGAATGTGAAAAGACCTATCTTCAAGAATGTAAGGAATAACGACAGAATCAATGCTGTTTTTCTCCGTTTTTCAGGATCATGTTGATGCGGTCCCATTTTTCTTCTTTATAGGGAAAAGCACCGGGGGCTGTATTCCGTACACTAAAGCCTGCTTTTTCATAGCATCTTTTCGCGCGCGGATTTGCGGAAAAGACATTCAAGTGAACAGCGGCGGCTCCCGTCTTTTCAAAAGCATATTGCGCGGCAAGATGCAGCATCTCCTGCGCCGTGCCTTTCCCGCGCTGCTCGGGATCGACGACGATGAATTTCAGCATGCCTTCCATCGATTCCTCGTTCTTTCCGTAAAGGAAGAACCCGACGATCCGTTCGTCCTCGTTTTCCGCGGCAAAAGCACTGTCGCCTTCTTCTCTCTGTCTTTTCAGAAAGCCCTCGAATTCTTTTCTTTCCATCGGAAACCCGATGCGGTTTGCACTCCACATCGCATACGTGCGCTCATCCGTGATCCAGTTTCGGATCACATCGAAATCCTTATCTATATCAAATGCTCTCAGTTTCAAAACAAAAGCTTCCTTTCACGTATAATGAACTTCATTATAACGCAATTCGGATTGGCTATCGCTCAGTAAATGCCTTGATTGCTTTGGACCGACCGCCTTTTGTTCCTGCTGTTGGATCGATATCACATTTTGTGATTTCGATAGTAATCTCATCTCTTCGACACCCAAAGGAACCTTTGATTATCCTATGTGCAACGCGATATAATGATTTCAGTAGGAATAGGAAACGGTCACGAGGGAGCGATCCCGATCCGTGCTGTGGATGGTGAAGAGATCGAGTAACAGCGAAGATCCCGTGCACCTTTTTTGGGGACGCAGGGTCATATAATTGAGTGAGGGGGGTCAGTTATATGAAACAGAAATTGAAACTGCTTCTGATGATGTACGGAGTCTGGTTATGTGCGGGCGGACTATTAATGCTTTGCATGGGATTTCCGATGCTGTTTGTAAAAAAGCCGTCGTACAATACCGGATCTGCCGGGATCGCCATATGTGCATTCGGATTGCTGATTATGCTCGCCGGTTTCCTTCTGGTCCACCGCCTGCGTGTCCGGGATATCAAGCGGGGCATAAACCGTTCCCGCGGCTGGTATGTGGCAATCGGTATTTTTGCGGCGATCATTATTTTCACTTGTATAGGAGTCTCTTCAACCGTGAAAAAAAGTGATCCGGCTGCTTCTCTTAAAGAAAGACAGATCACAGATATGACGCCTCTGGCACAGAAAAACGGATTTCTCAGCAGGTCTTGGGAATCATACTGGGACCCGACTGAGGGACCCGATATACATGCTCTTGAAGAATACAGAGGCAAAAGCTGGCTTATTGTTAGAACATCCGGATATGAGTCAGGTTATGTGACCGGGCAGGATGCAAAACCGGTTGCCTGGTCTGATGCGCATTTCTGGGCAGGCTTCTATTGGCTCGATGTCAAACCGACCGAAGAAGAAATTAAAGACATAGATATACTCGTTATCTGCCGTTACAACAAGGAAAGTGCATCATATGAGAAGACGTCCGGTGGATTCGGGGGATGTGTCTGTACGACAGAGTTTGTGGATATGATGTTTATTGATGTATCTACGGGTCAGGTCATCTATGGCTGTCGTATCGGTACGCCTCTGCCCTCTGCGGTAACAGGAGCCATCAACTACGAGGTCTCAGCAGATGATCTTGCAAACACTGCCACAGGGCTTCTGGACAGAGAGTATTGATAAAAGCGAACTGTTGCAATAAATTAAAGGATAGTGGGTTTAGGCGTAAGCGAAGTCGCAGCTAGTGATTGATAGGATTTTTCTTATGAACGATAAGGTTTCAAAGTGGTATGAGGATACCAAAAACGTTGATGAAATGCTGGACTGGAGGCCTGCATTGAAAGAATGGGAAAAATCAGTTTCCAAACTTTTTTCTCCTGGCTCAAGGATA
>JAEEGH010025835.1_pt1 | contig 11750 bp, 12 predicted proteins | sample 9134181 | NCBI WGS metagenome assembly JAEEGH01 (sample SAMN16246544, study PRJNA631951) | gut metagenome | biome: gut microbiome; feature: rumen; material: DP-attached | host: Bos | place: Iran: Karaj | collected 2018-10 | reverse complement strand
GTTTGACTCGGTTGTGTCAGCGATTGCCCGGACGGAACGTGGTCGTGCTAGTGCGATTGAGGCGATGATTGACCAAAAATCAAAAGACTATGCATCGATTGCCTATCTTGATGACAGCGAAAAAGAAGAAAAACTCTTTGAGAATCAGGCCAAACTTTTGAAGCAGCCGATTTGCCGGAACGGAAAGACAGATGCCACGGTTGGAATGGCACAGAAAGTCTGGGAAGGCTGGAAGTAAATTCCGACTTACAGCGGTAACATAGATGCTGAAATAAAGTGGGCACGACAAGGAAAGTGCTCAAGTTCAGCAGGACAGTAAAATCTTATATTCCTCGACCAGTTTTTCCATTGTGAAGCGTGCGTTTGCTGGGCTTGTGCTTGGAAGACATGTGCAAGTGAGTTCGAATTGTTTTTCGTAAATGTCTGCACAGTGTTTTTTCCAAAGGTCTGATGCCGTTTTCCCGGTAAAAAAGACATGACGGATTTTTGATTTTTCTAAAATTTCGGTGAAATCATTTGGAATTTCTTGTTTTATGGAAGAATCTGCTGCTCCTTCAATCTGACAGCGGGAGAGAACATCCCAAAGGGCGAGATTGTGCCGTAAAATAAAATCTTTTCGTTCAGCGATGGCGGATTCTGTGTCTGGGGCATTGTTTGGGAGCGAAAGATTTTCGTCAAAGACAGCTGAAAGAACACGCCAGAATCTATTTTGCGGATGCATGTAGTAAAAGCCGACTTTTCTGCTCGCCGGGGAAGGCATGGTACCGAGAAGAAGCACGGTGCTTTCTGGTGACCAGACTGGCTCAAGTGGATGTTTGACGACTGTGTAGGAAGATTTTTCCATGTGGGGATTATAGCATGAAAAAACAAAAAACTTCTCGATTGCAGAAATTGTCTGTTTTGATTTTAAAATTGAATTATGGAAAACGAGGATATTACTCCGATTTTGGTTGAAAGCAAGATTTTTCTCATTTGTGATAAGCAGGTTATGGTGGACAGAGACCTTGCGGAGCTTTATGGGGTGGAGACGAAAGTTATTAATCAAGCTGTAAAACGAAATTTGGAAAGATTTTCGGAAGAATTTCGATTTCAGTTGACTTCAGAAGAATATGATTTTTTGAGGTCACAATTTGTGACCTCAAAAGTGGAAAAAGATCGTTTAAGGTCACAATCTGTGACCTTAAACAACGGAAAAGATTCTCTAAGGTCGCAAATTGCGACCTTAGACGAGGAAAACGACAGTCTGCGTGGTAAACATTCAAAATATTTTCCTTATGTCTTTACCGAGCAAGGGGTGGCCATGCTTTCTGCTGTTCTGCGAAGTGAAACTGCTGTTCAAGTGAGCATTCGCATCATGAACGCTTTTGTTCAGTTGAGACATTATGTCAGCTCGCAAATTGTCAAAACGGACGACAAGGCGGAACTTGCGGAAATCCGTCGCATGCTTTTGCTTCATATCGACCATTGTGACAAAAATTTTTTTGGAACAGGACAGAAAAATCAGTCAAATTATTCAAGTGATGAACAATCTGATTGAGGAACCAAAATCAGAGCGAAAAATCGGATTTGCGAGTGATTGATGCAATTAGTTGCAAATTACGACCTGTTAGCAACTGCGGCAGAGATGTCATTAAAAAGAAAACAAAGGGCGGGGGTAATTTTGCACTGACTTTCATTGTGAAATATTTTTTACACCAATTTGCATACTTCCCGAATATCTTTTTCAATTCGTGAAAGAAGTTCTGCTTCAATGGATTTTCCGAAGTTATTCTCAAATACAGCTTTTTTGTTCTCAGGGCAGGTGTTTTCTTCAAAAAGAGCGGAAGAAGGGATTCCGAGAGCGAGTGCTATTTTATCCACCATCTCAGGTTGAGGCCAGGATATTTTGTTTTCTATTTGATTTATGTAGGCAATACTTTTTTCTACAGCGTAAGAAAGTTTTTCTTGGGAAATGCCTTTTTGTTTTCTGTAGTATTTGAGATTGTTCACGAATGTTTCTCTGATTGAGTTCATACATTAAGAATGACGATTTATGTTGATTAAAATTACAGAGCAATATTAAGAATTGTTGATTTAATATTGATAGTTTTAATAAAATAATGTAATAATACTGTATAAAATCAAGGTTTCACAAAAATAAGTGAAATCTTAATCTATTTTAATGTACGAATCATAAATCTAGGAGGATTTTATGAAAAAAGTGCTTGCTGTAGTTTTTACAGCTATTATGTCAGTTTCTGTATTTGCAGGCCCTCTGGGAAATTTGGGGAAAGGTCTTCTTTCTTCAGATGAGGCGAAACCAGCTACAGGAACTTTGCCTGATAATGTCGAGCTTTTGCCAGTTGTTTGGAATCTTCTTTATGCAGAACCTGCTGAAGGTGATAAAACAGTTCGACAAATCAAAAATTTTGGAAAACTTGATGTCATCAACAATGAATATCTGTTTACACAAGTTCTGATTTATAAATTTGGACTCGGACTTCAAGGTCAAGAAACAAAGGTAAAAATCACTGGAAACGGAAACTCATTCACTGTAGAGACTTTGGATATGAGGACATATAATGTCGATAAAAAAGGACAGAAAGTTACATCAAAAAACAGTGCGAGAGACAACGAGCAGAATCCAAAATCTAGCTGGACAAAAAATTCCGCAAATGTTGCAAAAGAACTTGAAGAACGCGCTGCCGCACTGAAAAAAGACGGTTATGAGCAGTGGCTTGAAAAGGCAACCTATAATCTTACAGTATATGCTGCAGTTGGACGCTTCTCAGCTAATCGACTCAAAGCAAAAAAATGGTACGGCGAGCATCCTATTGAAGGAAAAAAGGTTGAGAAACTTTCGTTTTATGTTTCAAACATTGACGAGAGCAAAAAAGCAGGTTATGCGTATAAGCTCGAAGGTATGACTGTTCTGAACAAAGCTGAGGATGTGCCACTTATTACTGTTTACAGTAATAATGATGCTTATATTGATGTGAAAGATGATCAATTTATAGAAATTTCTGGCACAGTTGAAAAAGTGGATTTTTCTAGCGATTTTGAAAAAGATTATAAAGTAAAGTCTATAGTCATTACAGAATAATTCTTCTATATTTTCTCTCAAGCGCAAGGGATTGTAGGGGCGGCGTAGCCGTTGCTTAGAGAGCGCAGCGAACGACGCAATGCAGCGGTAGCGTAACCCCGAAAAGCCCGACCGCCGCTTGTCGGCGGTTGCGCCCAGCTGTTCTTTTTTTCCTTTTCCTCATCTCTAATTCCTAAATTTCCATTTTTATGCTACACTACCCGCATGGAATTACCAGAAATCATGCAGCAGCAGGTTTTTGCTGTTGCAGGCGATACACTCAATCCTGAGAAATATGCTTACAAAATCAAACAGGGGCTTTTGGAGCACGGATATACGGTTTATGCCGTTGGTAAGGAGCTTGCCAGCTTTAACGATATTCCGGGCGACATTGACATCATCGATCTTTGTATCAACCCGGTGAAAGGTCTGGCTCTCATCAAGGAATGTAAAAAGTCCTTTAAGTGCATCGTGATTCAGCCTGGTGCGGAGAGCGAGGAGCTTCTTTCTTATCTCAACGAGAAAAATCTTCCGTATATTGAGGGTTGCGTGCTTGTTGGGCTGAGTCTGTATGCCAGGGATAAGGTGAAAAATGGCAAATAATCCACAAATTTCTGAGGCTTTGAGTCTCATTGATCGTTTAATTCCTCTCGTTGAAGAGGCAGAAGACAAGCTTAAGAGTGCACGCAATTGGAGTATTCTTGATATTCTTGGTGGCGGTTTCATCGTTGATTTGATAAAACACCACAAGCTTAACGGTGCAGCAAACCTCATGAATGAGGCGAACATGCTCATGCAGAGATTGCAGCAAGTTCTTGGCTCTGTCAGCATTCCAGCTGATTATAGCATGATGATTGGCGGTTTTTCGACTTTTGCTGATTTTCTTTTTGATGGAGTTTTTGCTGACTCTTACATGGCTTCAAAAATTTTTTCTTCTCTGGATGAAGTTCGGCGGCTCAAGGAAAAGCTTCACATTCTTAAAAATCAGCTGAGGAATTTCTGATGGCGTATGGTGATAGTCTGATTTCCGCTGAGGAAATGATAATGACCGCATTCACGAACATTGAGCGTGCGGAAGTCGAAAAAAACAACAAGCTTCTCAAAACCTGGCGGGTTACTCTGGAGTCAATCCGCTCGAACGCAAAGAACGGAGAGAATCTTGGCGTAAATCTTTATTCACATTCCCGGATTATTGATTTGAAAAACGGAATTCTTCTTGTTGAGGCTGACCACCCTGCCTGGATTCAGACTTTACGCATTTATCAAAAGTATATTATCACAGGGCTAAAACGGGGTGTTCCGGATGTAAAAATTTCTTCTCTGGCATTTCGTCTTCGAGGCACAAATGTCGAGCTTCATTCCCAGATAAGCGAAGAAAAAATTCGTTCGGAAATGGAAGAAAGAATTAAAAAAGAAGAAAAAGCAATTCAGGAATTTGATGAAAAAAATCGGACGGTCTCTAGCGATTCCGTTACAAATGAAGAAAAATCTTCTCCAAATAAAGAAATTCCCGAAAATTTGAAGAAAATTCTTGACAGACTAAAGACAGATATATTGACCGACAATAAGTAAATTTGTTAAACTATTTGCCACTACCAAATTTTTGCGAGGATAGAGGAAGTTCTTGCAAAATTGCTCAAATTTTTTATCAAAATTTAGGGTTATCCCCAACAGAATAAGGAGAATGTTCTATGAAACGAACATACCAGCCAAGTAAAGTTAAAAGAAACAGAAAATTTGGATTCCGCGCTCGCATGGCAACTCGCGGTGGTCGCATGGTTCTCGCTCGCCGAAGAGCAAAGGGCCGCAAGAAGCTCTCAGTTTGTGACGAGCACAAAAAATACTAATTAACTTGTCGTGCTGAGGATTCAGCATCTCATGTAATGGAGCAGGTTTTATGAAGTCAGCAGGTTTTACGCGCGAAGAGCATATCAAAAAGCCTAATGATTTCAGAAATCTGTTCAAAAACGGGAAAAGGGCAAGCACTGCGGGAGCGAAACTTTTCTTTCTCCCAAACGGCTTGGATTTCAACCGTATCGGCTTTCCCCTTCCCCGCGGTTTTGGCAATGCAGTTCAACGCAATCAGGCCAAACGATTCAGTCGCGAAACCTATCGTAATTTTAAAGCACACCTGAACACCGGATATGATATACTTTTTTTGGTGTACCCCCCTTCCGAGAAAGACTCGTTCAGCACGCGGTGTGTTCAATTTCGTACATTGTGTGAAAAAGCTGGTCTAGTCAAAAAATGAAGAACGCACTCGTATTCATTTTAACTTTACCGATTCGCTTTTACCGAAAGTTCATCTCCCCGCTCAAAGCCCCTTGCTGTAGGTTTTATCCCTCATGCTCGGCGTATGCTTTGGAAGCCTTGCAAAAACATGGCCCGGTCAAAGGAATGTACCTTTCAACAAAACGGATTTTAAAATGCTCTCCCTTTCACCCTGGCGGTTACGATCCGGTTCCGTAAAATTTAATAACAGCGAAAATTACTGCCATTAATTGGCATTAGGATGTATAAAAATGGAAAAAAACACTGTATGGGCTATCGGCCTTTCTACTGTTGTTTTGGTCGGTTTCTTTGCGGCACAGACTTTCTTGTTCCCGCCAGAGAAAAATCAGGCTCAAAACGAAGAGCAGAAAACCGAAATCGCTTCAAGCGAAAATTCTGTGAATGCATCAGAGGTGCAGAATCAGGCTGTTGGTTCAGATTCTTCTAATTCTACAGAATCTGAAAGTATAATTTCTGCTTCGGACAAAGTTGCGGCAGGTGAATCTTCTGAAAATATTAAAGAAGAAACATTCACTATCACAACAAATAAAGTAGCTGTCACATTCACGAACCGTGGTGGCGACATCGTTAGCTACGAGCTTATCGAAAAAGATGACCGTGGCACACTCAAAAACCGTGATGCGGACACAGGCAAGGGAGTCGAGCTTATCGAAAACCTTTCTGCAAAAAACCGTGCGTTTGGTCTTTCCCTTGGTGGAGCTGAACGCCCAATCATCAATGACATTTTCACTGCAAAAAAACTTGATGACTATTCAATCGGATTCTTCAAAAAATTCACTTCAAAAAATTCAGACGGAACTACAAGCGAATTCACTCTTGTCAAAAAATACACCTTCAAGCCTAACGACTACACATTCAAACTCGACATCACAATCGACGGCGATGAGAATTTCAAAGGACTTGATGCTGGCGGAGCTGCTTACACATTGCGAACTGCCCCACAGGTTGGACCGAAATTCAATCCGAAGATGGATCGCTACGAATACCGCGAGCTTGTTTCTTTCAACGGCGAAAAAGTAAAAAAGACCCGCTTGGGCAACAAGCAGACAAAAAACTACGAGCGTGACTGGGTTTGGACTGCGATGGCTGGAAAATATTTCGAGTTCATCGTTTACCCGGAAAACAAAAATTCAATGTCTAGCACGGTCGTTTACAATTCTGAGATTGAAGTTGGCGAGTATACTAACGCTCAGGTTAAAATGACTCGAAAGGTAACTGATACAAAAGAAACTACCGATAGTTATTATATCTACGCTGGTCCACGAAATGAATCAGAGCTTAAGAATTATGTCTCTGAGGACAAAAACGAATGGGGATTGAGCGGAGTTCACTTCAACGAGAGTTTGCAGACTTCAGGCTTCCTCTACTGGCTTGAGGTTGTACTTAAATTCTTGCTTGAGACCATCAACAAAGTCGTTCACAACTGGGGCGTTTCAATCATCATCGTTACGATTATCCTGAAGATGGCTCTTTTCCCAATCACAAAAAAGAGCCTTGAAGGTACCCAGAAAATGCAGAAGTTCCAGCCAAAAATGCAGGAGCTTCAGGCAAAATACAAGGGTGATCCTCAGAGACTTCAGCAGGAAACCGCAAAGATGTACAAGGAAATCGGCTACAACCCGATGAGCGGTTGTCTTCCTATGATTTTCCAGTTCGTAATTTTGTTCGCTATGTACAACCTCTTTAACAACTACTTTGAGTTCCGTGGTGCTTCTTTCATCAGCGGTTGGATTGATGACCTTTCTCAGGGCGACCGAGTAGGTCCTGTCTTTGAGCACGGTCTTCCGTTCTTGGGCTGGAACCAGATTCGAATCTTGCCTGTGATTTATGTAATCTCACAGCTTTTGTTCGGAAAAATCACTGGAAACGGCGGAACAGCAGGCGCAAATTCAAACCAGATGAAGATGATGATGTACGGTATGCCGATTATGTTCTTCTTCCTCTTCTACAATGCACCGGCAGGTTTGCTCCTCTACTGGACGGTCTCAAACATCTTCCAGCTCGGACAGCAAATCGTCATCAACAAAATGATGAAAAACAAAAACGACGAGCCAAAACTCAAATTGGTTCAGAATGGCAAATCTAAAAACAAACGATAGTTAGTTAAAAGGAGAAATATATGACTTACGAATTTGAGGGCAAAACCGAAAAAGACGCTATTGAAAAGGCAACAATTGAACTTGGTCTTGAAAGCGACCAGTTTGATGTTGAAATTATCGAGACACAGAAAAAGACATTGTTCAAATCTGGCTATGTTAAAATCCGTGTTCACACTGATGAAGCAAATCCTGGTGTAAAATATGACGATGATGTTGATTCACCAAGCGAGACTGCAAGACGAGTTATGGGAAACCCAATCCCACAGGACGAGTTCGAGCAGAAGCTTACAACTTTCATCTCAGAAGTAATCACAAAGATGGGCTATGAGGCATCTGTTGAAATCATGTTCCGTGAAGAAAAGAAAATCGGTCTTAAACTCAGCTCAGACAGTTCTTCAATCCTTATCGGACGCAAAGGAAAGAACCTCGACGCTCTCCAGCTTCTTGCAAATGTTTACGCAGGTCACCTCGGTCGTGAGGATGTACGCGTAATACTCGACACAGAGAACTACCGTGTACGCCGTGAGGAGAACCTCGTTCACCTTGCTTATACAACCGCTGATAAAGTTCGCACAAAGAGAACTTCAATCCTTCTTGAGCCGATGAATCCGTTCGAGCGCCGCTTGATTCATACAACTCTCAATGATTTCAGCGACATCGAGACAAAGAGCGAGGGAGAAGGCTTGTACAAACAGGTACGAGTTATCTTCAAAGGAAACTATTAAACAAAAATTACATCCTGTAATTTTTGTTTATACGAGAAAATTCTGTTCACCTAACGGTAAACGCGGTAAATATCGTTGACTTTGCCGTTTGAATTTTCTCTCTTGACTCTTACCCCACATCCATGTGGGGCATTTTTTTAATAATGATGTTCTTAAAACTGAAGTTTTCGAACAGGTCAAATGTAACAACATTTTAGTAAAATCATTTTAGTTATATGAAGAAATTACTTTTACTTTTTACAACTACCCTTCTCGCTACGGGCTTGCACGCACAGATTGTTTCTTCGGAACTTCTTGAGCAGGTCAAAGAAAAAGGGATGCTCCAGAATGTCTTTTTGAACGACGATAAGGTTGAGCTTACCCTTCTTCCTCAGACTGAGCTTTCTTCGCTTGCCGTTACGCACTGGGATAATGAGGAAGCACCACGGCTTACGACTGAAAAGCTCTTCTATCTCGATAAAAAATCCCTCGTTTCGGAAAATGAACCGCGTTCTTCTATTACGATAGATAAAGTTTCAAAGGTAATTCGTTCGATATCCACGATGAAAGGCACTGAGTATTACTCAAACCGCCACAAGAAGTGTGAGACTCTTTATCATGATGCATATCTGGTGGCTTCGCCAGAAGACAAAACCCAGATTCCAGATGATACGGAAGGCTCGGCTGACGGAAAAACGCTCTACTGTATGCAGGACGATAATTCTTTTGGAAAATGCTACTACGAGCTGGAATATCATCAGCGTGAGAAAGAGGTCAGCGTGTGCTTTGACAATTTCGAGTCGCTTAAATTCGCATTTATTACGGCGGCGAAACCTCACAATGTCAAAATCAATCTCGTTGTCGTTGATGAGGGCGAGCATTTTCTGGTATATCTGATAGTGCAGGCCTACTATCCGAGAGTTTCTTTCCTCGAAGAAAAGATGATTGATTCGTTCAATGCGCGAGTTGATTCGATTTATAAGTGGTTCGTTAAAGAGATGGGGGCTTCCCGCTAGCGCGGGCCGGCTGTTCCGCACTTCGCTAACGCTCATTCCTTCGGAACTGCTTCGCAGGTGCTACATAGCCTAGCCCATTTGCTCAAAAAATGATAATATTTTCAAATTAGACAATAGGAGCTAAAAATGAAAAAAACATTATTTGCGGCGGTCTTTGGCTTGTTCGCAATAGCTTTTGGAGGATGTAAACCTATGGACAAATCATTGGATGCAATTAAAGGCAAAGACGGCCTTTTCGCACTCATGGAGACAAGCAAAGGCACTATCGCACTTGAGCTTTTCTACAAAAAAACACCGCTCACAGTAACAAACTTTGTCGGTCTTGCAGAGGGAACTCTTGATGCTGCAAAAGGAAAGCCTTTCTATGATGGTCTTACTTTCCATCGTGTTATCGCTGACTTCATGATTCAGGGTGGTGATCCGGAAGGAACTGGACGTGGTGGTCCAGGATATCGCTTCGCTGACGAGTGCTTCGATGATTTGAAGTTTGACAAACCTGGCTATCTTGCTATGGCAAATGCAGGCCCGGGAACTAACGGTAGTCAGTTCTTTATTACACATGTTCCAACTGACTGGCTCAATGGAAAACATACAATCTTTGGTCAGGTCGTTAATGCTGACAGTCAGTCTGTTGTAAATGCAGTTCAGCAGGGTGATAAGATTGTAAAATTAACAATCGTTCGTCAGGGTGCAGATGCAGAGAAATTCACAGCTACACAGGCTGATTTTAACAAACTCAGTGAGGCAGTAAAAAAAGCAAACGAAGAAGCAAAAGCAAAGAAAATGGCAGCTTTTGTTGAAGGTTGTGAAAAGGATCCGAAAGGAATCTACTACAAGGTTCTCAAAGAGGGTTCTGGAAACAAAGTTGGTAAAGGCAAGAACGTATTCGTTGAGTATAAAGGTTACCTCGAAGACGGTTCAATTTTCGACGCTTCTTCTGGAATGATTAAGGGTGCTCACGAAGGTCTTTCTTTCAAGACTGATGGCGGTCAGATGATTCCTGGATTCGACATCATGGTTCAGGATATGAAAGTTGGCGAGACTCGCAAAATAGTTATTCCGCCGGAGCTTGCTTATGGTTCACGCGGTGTTCCACAGGCTGGAATTCCAGGTGGCGCATACATCGCATTTGATGTTATGTTGAAAAGTTCTAAATAAAACAAAAAAAAGCTCCCGGCGTGAACATGGCACTAGAATCCACGGTTGTGCGATGTTGAAATTGGACTCGCTTCGCTCACCCGCACAAAGTGGATTCGTGCCATAACCACGCCTACGCTTGTTTTTGGTCTATTTTGCTTTTGTTCAACATATCAACTGACATAAAGGTATAATAGATAGTCCTTAGGAAGATTGGGAGGGCTATTAGTAGCGTTAGGATTGGGATTTGCTTTTCTTGGATTGAGATGATCAGAATGTAAATCATTGATAACGCTGAGCTTATCGACCAATAGTAGATGTTGAGTTTCTTGTTTTTAACAGAATTGAATAAAGTAAACGCAGTGATTAAGTGCAGCGGGTTCAAAAACAGAAACTGATAATTATTTCTTAAAAGTGTTTGTTCCGAAAAAATGTCCTGAAATAAAATTATTGTTCCGGAAATTCCCGCAATAAACAAAATCAAAAAATCGATAATTTGTACCGTCTTGAAAACTGAGTTCAGACAGATTTTCTTGATGAAATAAGCAATCGTCTGGTAGAGGGTCAACAAAAAGAAAAATCCACTGATACAGAGTAGAATTATAATTAACGAAGGTTCATTAGTTGTTGTGCTGTTTAGGTTCTGTGACTCTTCTTCTGAAAAATCTGTTTTTTCGTTTTCCGAAAGAATTAAATAACTATCGTTAATTTTTTTATAACTCAAATTGTGCTTAGTAATTTCTGAAAAAGAATAACGCTCGGTAGCTTCATTGTCTCCAACCATTCGGTAGCAATCATGCAGGATTTTTGAAATATGAGTTTCTGAATTGTCTGAGAGAATATCGAAATCATAATAATAATTTGGCAGTGCCTTGTACATTGTTGCCAGAAAGTTAAAAATGTATTCTATTTCTTCCGGAGATAAATCCAATTTGAATTCAGTTAAACTAACATTCGTTCGTTCGTTTTGTTCTAAGAAATAGGTAAAAAATGGTCTTACAAGGATTCTTGCCTTTTTGCTTTTAAGAAAAAACTTCAATCCGAAGAGTTCATCGTCAAAGTCATCAAAATGGGCAAAGTCTACAACCTGGTCAAAATCATTTTCTTTGTCGTAAAGTCGGAGACAGCTTTTAGAGAAAAACGAGTGCGACAAATCATTGTAATTGATTGAAAGAAGCGAAATGGATGCTTGCTTTGAAGGTTTTTCTGGAAATTCGACTGCGTTTGCAAAATTCGGCGTAAAAAATAAAAAAAATGGAATGAGAAAAAATCTTTTTATATTGAAATGAAACTTTCTTCTATATTTATTAAGCATTTTGATTATAAATGGAGGGGAAAGTTTTAAATTGAATTTTGTTTTAATTATCCCCTTATTTATATTTTAAGCGAAAATTCCCTCTATTGCTAGAGAATTCGTAAAATGATAGAATTTGTTTAATTA
>JAEEGH010025834.1_pt1 | contig 11750 bp, 12 predicted proteins | sample 9134181 | NCBI WGS metagenome assembly JAEEGH01 (sample SAMN16246544, study PRJNA631951) | gut metagenome | biome: gut microbiome; feature: rumen; material: DP-attached | host: Bos | place: Iran: Karaj | collected 2018-10 | reverse complement strand
GAATGGGAACGCGCATGTGCGTTCTCGTTTCGCCAAGCGAATATGAACGGGCGATGCGGCTGGTCGCAGATCTTGTATTAGGAAATGACAAGTGTGATTAGGGAAGACATTGCGGCGCTATTGACTGTTGGGTAGGTCGAATGGTATAATATTGATGTTTTGAGACACTAATGTTGTCCAGATATTAGTGTCTGGAAACGTTAATCGTATGGGAAACGAAAGTGTAAGTTATGGAAGATAACGACATAAGGCTGTTGTTGGAGGCGTCAAGTCGCCTGATAGATGAGGTTTCGCTTGATTTCAGGCGATACCTTTGCAGTCGTATAGAGTGGGATGACAGGCTGATCTGCATCAAGGGACCTAAAGGATGCGGTAAGACGACGCTTATCCTTCAGCACATAAAAGAGACGTTTGGTGCGAATGGCGAAGCGGCGGTCTATCTTTCACTTGACCATATCTGGTTTGCGTCTCATGATGTCTTGGATGCTGTCGATTGGCTTCATGCGCATGGATGGACTCATGTTTTTCTTGACGAAGTCCACCATGCCGAGAACTGGGCAAGACTTGTCAAGACGATATATGATTCCTATCCGAAGCTACATGTCGTGTATAGCGGGTCGTCGGTTTTGCAGTTGACGGCTGCGCAGGCGGATCTCTCCCGCCGCCAGGCGGTTTACAGCCTTGCCGGACTTTCCTTTCGTGAGTTCCTGAAATTCGAGAATGGGATTGACTGCCCTCCATTGTTGATGGAGGACATTACGTTGCATCATCGCACTGCGGCGCTGGAGATAACTCGCGGGCGTAAGATACTTCCGCTTTTCGAGGATTATCTTCGGCGCGGATACTACCCGTTCGGCAGAGAGGCGAAGGTTCAGTTCGCACAGCGCCTCGCGGCTGTAGTCGGCACGGTGCTGGACGTCGATTTTCCCAAGGTCGTCGATGTCTCCGCGTCCACCGTGCGCAAGACAAAGAAGATGCTGATGATCCTCGCTGCGAGTTGTCCGCAGACTCCGAACATGTCGGAACTCTACTCCGAACTCGAGACCGATCGCAATGCCGGGGTCAAGATGTTTGACGTGCTGGAGAAGGCGGAGCTTGTGACGTCCGTCGCACTCGAAGGGAAGAAGGCGAAGCTGAAAAGGCTTGGCGTTGCGGAGAAGCTGTTCCTCGGCGATACGAACCTGATGTTTGCCCTTGTCGCAGGTCCAGACTCGGGAGCAGTCCGCGAGACGTTCTTCGCAAACCAGATGCGCGCGGCGGGTCTGGGATTCTCGATTCCGCCGGAAGGTGACTTCAAGGTGGCAGGACGTTGGCTTTTTGAGATTGGCGGACGAGGCAAGGGGTTCTCGCAGATTAAGGACATCCAGGATAGTTTTGTTGTCAACGACGGGGTTGAGATCGGCATCGGCAGCAAGATTCCGCTCTGGCTCTTCGGGTTCCTGTATTGACGGCGACAGGAGTAATCGTTGTATGTCGGCAGGCGAAAGGAGTAGATGAAGAATGCAGATTATAGACAATAACGTTGAAGCACAGAAGGGCGATGCCCGTGCAAAACGCCAACTCCGGTACCATGAAAACGAGATAGCACCGCGTCACGGGAGACGAAGCGGAATGAGAGGAGAAATGTTACCAGTGTGCAAGTGTTGCCAATAGCCAATTCCAATAGCCAATGGGGAAACTTTATGAGACCTGAAACAGAGAATATCAAGGAGACTGAGGCGAACGTGGGTGGCTCTGGCGGGCGATCCTTTCTCAAAAAGTTTTTTCTGCCTGTCGTTGCGCTTGTCGTTTTATCAGTTGTGGCCTATGTGAACAGCGGCAAGGTGCCACAAAGTGTAAGCAGTGTGGTGGCTATGGTAATCGTGCTGCTGATTCTCGGACTTCAATTCTACAGTGTCGCAAAGTCCAAGCCGCAAAAGAGATTGGAGGATCTTGGCGATGACGACGGTGGAATCGACTGGCAGGAAAGGGATGAAGGCGTTGCCGTCGATGTGGCGATGGTAGATGGATGGGCTGTTCTTGTCGATGATTGCGCCGTGTTTGAGGCGAAAGAGATCGCACAGCGGCTTGAAGAGTCGGGGATTCGTTGCCGTGTCGAAGTAACACATGAAGATCGCTCCCTTCTCTACAGTCGTGGCGGTCTCAGAACGCGAATGTGCGTTCTCGTTTCGCCAGGCGAATATGAACGGGCGATGCGGCTGGTCGCAGATCTTGTATTAGGAAAGGACAAGTGTGATTAGGGAAGACATTGCGGCGCTGCTTGAACTGGAACGCAAGATTCAAGCGAAGACATCGCGATTGCGCAACTGCATATCTTGTGTACGGGGCGGTTGCAGATGGATGCCGAGCCGTGAATGACGGCCATTACGACATCGTCGTTAAACTTATGCCAGTAGACTCACTCGAGAAGATGCGCACTATCCGGTTCTGCCAAGAAGTTTTGCTGCGGGGATTATGGCGTCGAAGTATCCCGAACCCTCGACATATGGGGCGAGTTCGCCCTCGTACACCAGCACGGGACGCGCCGACATGCCCTTGCGGAGCGGAAGTCTCGCAAGACGATTCTGCATTTCCTGGATGATTGACTCGTCTATTTCGCGCCTGCGCTTGATCTCGACGACATACGCGGTCATCGGCGTCTGGATGAGCAGGTCAATCTGGCATCCAACCTTCCGCCCGTCAGCATCGCGTCGCGCATTGCGGTATGGCGCGGCGGACTCCACTATCGAATTGCCGAGATGCAGGAACGGCACAAGCGACATCGCGTTGTTGACTTGCCTATACGCCGTCTACCACGACAGGCAATAAGGGAACTCGTCGCCTTTCGCCAAAGCGACTCAAGGTCCTCAAGATACTCCCTGCGGCCTATGAAGCGCACGGAATTAAGAATCTCGACATCCTTTCTTTTCTTTATACACGCCATTATGTCATATTAATTGCAGTTATACAATAGAGATGTCGCGAAATTTCATTTTCTGAATTTTGCGACATCGGCATTTACAGGCGTGTCGTGTCCAGAATGGGTTGCTCTTCAGGGCTTTTCCTCTGGCGCGTTGGGAGAGAATTTTTGGTATAATGTACGACATGGATACAATAGACGTAAAGTCGGCAGTGGCTGAGATTGAGGCCACGACAGATCTGCTTGAGCGTGCGCTCAAGCTGACCGGAGGCACGTGCGGCTTTGCGTGCTTTGATGGAAATGCATCGGGGATAGTGTGCGTATGAAACTCAGAAATGTCCTTGTCATGTTGGCGGTTGGTGCGGTGGCGCTTGCGGTTGCGGCGGTGGCCTTCGCGCGGAGCAAGGGAATATCGGTCAGCGAACTGGCGGAACTTGGCGCAGGTGTCGTTGCGGCGAGGACGTCGCGGCACACGATCGCGGACAGAACGGCGGCGATTCTCGCGAAGAAGCCGCAGTTGAAAGGCGTGGCGAAAAGCGCGGGCGGAAAGTTGCGGATACTCGTCTTCAAGAACGAGCGATCTGTCGAAGTCCACGCACCTGGCTGGAAAGTTCCGCGCATCTATCCGATGACGGCCTTCAGCGGGACGCTTGGCCCGAAATTGCGCGAGGGCGACGGGCAGATTCCGGAGGGCATCTACGGGATTGGATACCTGAACCCGAATTCGAGCTACTATCTTTCGCTCAAGGTGACATATCCGAACGCGTCGGACAGGGCGCGCGCGAAAGCGGACGGGCGCACGAATCTCGGCGGCGACATCATGATCCACGGCAAGGCGGTTACAATCGGGTGCGTGCCTGTCGGCGATGACGCGATTGAAGACATCTTCTATCTCGCGTCGGCGGTGGGGATAAAGAACGTCTCGGTCGTCATCGCGCCATACGACATGCGCAAAGGCCGCAAGCCGGAACTGGAACGTTCACCGCTCAAGTGGTATCCTAATCTCTGTGAAGAAATCCACACTGCGCTGAATGGAAAGTTTTAGAAATATTCTAAGGAAAAAGTGGCGATGAAAGAGAACAAGACAACAGCTAAACAGCGGTTATACGGCATCGCTCGGTATCTCTGTGCTGGGCTTTTTATAAACGTTGCCTGCCTCTGTTTCCAGGTATCGTTTTATTTCCCAGCGGTACCTGTCATCGTGGCGCTTGTGGCTGTCGTCCTTGGACTAATGTCCCCACGGCGACCTGCGGGAAGATTTCAAGCGCTCGTCTGCTTCTTTGCGTTAGTTCACCTTGCGATTGTTGGTCTTTGGCTTCATTTCATACTTGGTTACTTCGGCATCATGATGAACGCGCGTTTCGCAGCGATGGTCAAGGACGCCGACCGGATTGTGATTCGTGATGGCGGTGGGCTTTGCCATTCCAAACTTGACATGGAACCATCGCTCTATGAGATTACCAACAAGACGGAGATAGCCGAATTCAACTCGATGTTTCAGTTTTCGGGGACAAGTCTGCCGTGCAAGTGCTGTGGATATCCAGGAGTTGACTGGTGGCGAGACGGGAAGCGGATAGTAGTGTCGGCACTTCATCATGGAAGAGCTCTCCGAGTCGAGGGGAAAGGTTACAATTGGCGCTTGGCGACAAGCTCGAGACAGCACATTGACAAGTGGTTGAAGGAACATTGCGGCGTTAGTTGCAGTAATGGCGGATTCCCGATGTATAGACAGTGTGCGTGTGAGCGATATGAGCTGCAGGCCGAGGCGCAAAAGTTTATGCAGACTCACGACGGGAGACGTCCTACAATGGGGGATGTTTGCATGGAGATTAGAAATGCCGGCAAGAGTGTCCCGTCGTGTCCTGTGGGCGGCAAGTATTCGCTCACTTTCACAGAAGACGGTACGGCACACGTTTCCTGTAGCATTCCCTTTCATGAGTGAGGGGACTGCGAAAGGTTCAATGACAAGGGGGGGGGACCGCTTCGGGCACGATGGCGGCGAATAGAAGAATGTACCTGTCGTCCAACAGCAGAATAACTATGAATGGTCATTAAGTGTCTCCAGAATAAGATAATGACCGATTATAACTTCAAGGTGGACATTAAGTCAGAAAAATGATAACATATTGACCGCATAAAGATAAGGAGGTCTGCGATGATTGGACGAAAAGAAGAAGTTGAGGCGCTACGTGAAGCTGCGATGGCGGATCGTTCACGTTTTGTCGTTGTCTATGGACGTCGGCGCGTCGGCAAGACTTTCCTGATACGAGAAGCGTTTGATTACCGCTTTACGTTTTCTCATACGGGAATGGAAACCAGTTCAATGGCTGATCAACTGGAATCTTTTCATGCGTCTTTGATCGACCAGGGGATGGGTCCCTGTGAGGTGCCCAAAAATTGGATACAGGCCTTCAGCTTGCTCAAGCGGTTCCTCAAGGCGAGTAGCGATGGGCGAAAGGTTGTTTTCATTGACGAGCTCCCGTGGATGGACACGCCGCGCGCGAAGTTCGTCAGCGCGTTGGAGAATTTCTGGAACGGCTGGTGTTCGGCGCGAAAGGACATCGTGTTGATCGTCTGCGGAAGCGCGACAAGCTGGATGATCAAGAAGGTCCTGAAAAACAAGGGCGGTCTGTTCAACCGTGCCAATCGGGTCATTTACCTGAAACCGTTCACCTTGGGCGAGTGCGAGGCATACGCCCGCGAACTCGGCCTTCCGATGGGGCGGCGCGAACTGGCGGAAGGGTACATGGTGTTTGGCGGGGCACCTTATTATTGGAGCCTTCTTGACCGCTCGCTGTCGCTTGCGCAAAACATTGACAGGCTCTGCTTTACGCAAGGGGGTGAGTTGTCGGTTGAATTCAAACGTCTCTACGCTTCCGTGTTCAAGAAGGCCGAGAAGCACATCAAGATCGTCGAGGTGCTTGGCTCGCGGAAGTCCGGGATGACGCGCGAGGAAATTGTGTCGGCAATCGGTCTTAAGGATTCAGGAAAGCTTTCGCGCATTCTGGAGGAACTGGAGGAGAGCGGTTTTATCCGGATCTATTCGCCGCTTGGTCGCGTCAAGCGCGGGTCCATCTATCAGCTGGTCGACGCGTTTACCTTGTTCTATCTGACGTTCTTGCGCGGCAAGTCGATTTCCCGTCCGGGATATTGGCTTGATGGCGTCGGCTCGGGCGAGCGCTTCGCATGGGAGGGAGTCGCCTTCGAACGTGTTTGCATGTGGCATGAGCGCCAGATCAAGTCTGCGCTCGGGATTGCCGGCGTATCGACCACTGTCTGCGCGTGGCGGAGCTCCAAGCGGAACGGCGGCGCGCAGATCGATTTGCTCATTGACCGCAAGGACGGTGTCATCAACGTCTGCGAAATGAAGTTTGCCTCCGGGGAATTCTCGATCGGCGCGAAATATGCTGCCGAATTGGAAAACAAGCTTTCCGTGCTGAGGGAAGAGACGCAGACGGACAAATCATTGCATCTGACCATGATCACGTCTTCGGGCGTGAAACGCAATGAATACTCTTATCTCGTTCATTCGCAGGTTCGTCTGGACGATCTCTTCCACATGTAAAGAACGCATGTGAAGCCCTGATCCCGCCAAAGTCTGTCCGCAACGGACATAGCAGAAAAGGCAAGCCCATGAGAAACTACATCTGGAAATACAAGACGCCAGAGGGATTCGACGATCTCGTGATGTGCGGGGACGGCGAAGCGCTGACTGGCCTTTGGTTTGAGGGTTCGCGCGATGACGTGCACGAGGCGCGAGGGTGCGAAAGTCGCGAGACGCCGGTGTTCCGCGATACGTGCCGCTGGCTTGACGAGTATTTCGCGGGGCATGATCCCGGCTTCATGCCAAAATATCGCATTGAAGGATTGACGCCGTTTCGTCAGTCGGTCATCGATGAGATGCTGCGAATCCCTTACGGAGCCACGGTCTCGTACGGCGACATCGCGAAGGCAATTGCGAGAAAGCGCGGCGCTAGGGTTTCGGCACAGGCCGTTGGGGGCGCGGTTGGGTGGAATCCGATCTGCATCATCATTCCGTGCCACCGCGTCATCGGCGCGGATGGAAGCCTCACCGGCTACGGCGGCGGGTTGGAAAATAAAGTATCGTTACTGATGCACGAGGGAATATGGCTGAGATGAAGTTTTCTGTGCAGATGTGTTTAATTTCATTATAATGAATATTTCTTGAAGATTGCCCTTGCACGGCGGCAAAAAAAGGCGTATAATTCATTTCGATGAATAAATCAGAGATAGGAACGGCGATTGCGGAGAGGCGCGATACGCTCGACATCACGCAGGCGAGGCTTGCAAAGTTGAGCGGCGTGTCGGTGCATACTCTTTCCAATCTTGAGACGGGCGAGGGCAATGTCACGCTCGATACGCTTCTCAAGGTTGCCGACACCGTGGGCTTTAAGGTGAGGGTCGGCGTATGAAGAGCGGAACTGTGTATTATCGCGACATCCCTGCGGGGACGCTCGTCAAGGACGCGGACGGCTATCTCTTCCGCTACGATCCACTTTACTTTGCGGACTCCGCGATGCCGGAGATATCGGCCACGCTCCCAAAGACGCAACGCGAGTATCGTTCGAAAGTGCTTTTCCCGTTCTTCTTCGGTCTCCTTGCCGAGGGCGCGCAGAAGGAACGCCAGTGCCGCGAACTCCACATCGACGAGAACGACCACTTCACGCGCCTCCTCGAGACGAGCGCATACGGGGCGATAGGAGCGGTGTATGTTAAGGCTTGACTTCTCGGCTTCAGACCTGAACCTCCCCGTTAACAGGGAGAAGACGCGCCGCGCGTCCATATCTGGCGTGCAGGACAAGGTACAGCTGAAGCGCGTCCGCGGTGGATTTGCCGTCGTGGAGTCCGGTGGCGACTACATCCTGAAGCCCGTTCCCCGCAACACGTACGCGGAACTCGCGTCCGACATCCCGGCGAACGAGGCGCTTACGATGGACATTGCGGAGAAGGTGTTCCGCGTCAAGACGGCAGAACATGAACTCGTGGAGATGAAGGACGGCGAATACGCCTATCTCACGCGGCGCTTTGATCGGCGCGATGGCGAGCGTGTACAGCAGGAGGACTTCTGCCAGCTCGCGGGGCATACGCCGGAGACGCATGGTGAGAACTACAAGTATGACGCGAGCTATGAAGAACTGGCCGATCTTATGCGGCGGTTCTGTCCGGCGGCCGCCGTGGAGAACCCCAAGGTGTTCTTCCTCATTCTTTTCAACTACGTCTTTGCAAACGGCGACGCTCACCTCAAAAACTTCTCGCTCTATCGAAGCGAACAGGGCGACTACATCCTCACGCCGGCATACGATCTCCTGAACACGGCTGTGCATTTCCCAAACGAGCCGACGGCGACGGGTCTGGAATTTTTCGCCGACGGACATTTCACGCCGGCATACGAGACGCTGGGCTTCTATTCGTCTGCGGACTTCATCGAACTCGGCGCGGCATTCGGCGTCTTTGAGGAAGATGTGCGCGGGATGATTTCGCTTTTCAATGTCCGCAGGGGCGAGACCGAACGGATGATTGATGAGTCCCATCTTTCCGCAGAGGCGAAGTCGCGCTACCTCGCCAAGTTCTTCGACCGTCTGAAAGCCATCGCGCAGTAAAAGGAAATGACATGGCGAAGTGAATGTTGAGATGAAACGACTGTTTGAAAAAGTGCTTGCTGATAGGCGTGCAGATGAGGCGCGCGAGGCGGGAACCTATCCGTATTTCCACCGCCTCGAGTCGCGCCAGGACGCTGTTGTCGTCATGGAAGGCAAGCGCCGCATCATGCTCGGCTCCAACAACTACCTCGGGTTGACGTCGTGCCCAGAGGTCATGGAGGCGGCTATCAAGGCGATTGAGAAGTACGGAACGGGTTGCTCCGGCTCGCGCTTCCTCAACGGCAACCTCGATCTGCATCTTGAACTCGAGCGAGAACTTGCCGGCTTCATCGGCAAGGAGGACGCGATCATATTTGGAACGGGTTTCCAGACGAACCTCGGCGTCATAAGCGCGCTCGTGGGACGCCACGATTACCTGATCTGCGATACGGAAGACCATGCGAGCGTCTATTGCGCCGCGCAGATGAGCTTCGGCAAGATGCTGCGCTATCGTCACAATGACATGGAATCCCTTGAGCGGCGTCTCGCCTCCGTACCGGACGGCGCAGGGTGCCTTGTCGTCGTCGATGGCGTGTTCTCGGTCGGCGGCGACCTCGCCGATTTGCCGTCGATCTGTCGGCTCGCGAAAAACTACGGCGCTGCCGTGATGGTCGATGATGCGCACGGACTCGGCGTCATCGGGAAGGGCGGACGAGGTACGGCGTCTCACTTCGGACTCGACGCGGATGTGGATCTCGTCATGGGCACGTTCTCGAAATCGCTTGCCTCACTCGGCGGTTTTGTGGCGGGTCGCCGCGAAGTCATCGACTATCTGCGCCATTCCTCGTTCCCGTTCGTGTTCTCCGCCGCCGTCACGCCGGCAAGCGCGGCGACGGCGCTCGCGGCGCTACGTCATCTCAAGGCACATCCAGAACTGCCGGAGCGGCTGCGCGGCGTTTCCGATTTCGCGAGAAAGGCGTTTGCGGAGCGCGGAATCCCGTTGGTTGATTCCGCCAAGGACGGCATCACGCCGATTCTGCCGATTCCGACAGGCGGGACGATGGAGACATGCATCGCCGCGAAGAAGATGTTCGACGGCGGCGTTTTCGTCAATCCGTTCGTTCCGCCAGGCGTGCCGGAGGGACATTCGCTCATCCGCACGAGTTTTATGGCGACTCACACGAATGCGCTTGTCGAAGAAGCTACCGACGTAATAGCAGAGGCGCTCAAATGCTGAAGTTTCTCTACTACTACCTCCGCTCAATGCGGCTCTACTACGGTTTCGTCACCGCGACAACCGTGCTGGCGGGTCTCTATTACTGGCATTGGTTCGGATTTCGCGCGGATTCGGCATGGCGGCCCGTAGGGTGGACGCTACGCGCTACGGCGCTGATTGCGATGGGATTCTTCGCCTGGGGCTTCAACCAGATATTCAGCGACTGGTGCGACAGGAAGGAGGACGCGATCAACGCGCCGCACCGCCCGATGGTGACAGGCGAACTGAAGCCGCTTCCGGCGTTTGCGGTTTCTGTAGCAGGGCTCGCCGCCATTGCGGTTGTTGGGTATTTGATGTCGCCTTGGACGCTTGCATTCCTCGCGCTTGGCGGGGCGCTGAATATCGCATACTCGCTCCTGAAACGTGTGCCAGTATTGAACTGCCTCGTCTACGCCTGTGCAATTTCGTGCTGTGCGCTGTTCGCGATCGCCGGCATGGCGAATCGTTGCCCGACGCTGGACGAAATCGAATTTGTCGCGGCTTGGATCGTGCCCGTCCATTTTCTCATGTGCCACAACAGTTATTACAAGGATGTGAAAGGCGACCGCGCGGCGGGTGTGCGGACGCTCCAGACGCTCTGTCCGTCAGTGGCGTTGGTGATTTCTGATTCCATGGTTTTTCTATCTGTTGTACTGTCGGGGTTTACTGCCATTCTGAACGTGCGTTTTCTTGTGTTTACCGTACTTGTTGCCGTGTTGGCGGTAGCATTCCATCTTGCCGTTTCGCGTTCACGCTTTCATCGCGCGACGTGTTTGAACTGCCAGCTCTGCGTTCTCTTGCTACATTTCCATTTTTTTAAAGCGTCATGGCCGTATGCCATCGTCTCGCTTATTGCCATCCAGCTTCTCTTCCTCTGGTACAACGATGAAAAGGAATGAGAACATAACGGGCTCTCGGAAGTTTCTCTTCTACGTGCGCATGTCGCTCGCGTGCGCGTGGCGGTATTGGCGGCATCCGTCAGCACTTATGAAGGCGTCGCAGTTGACACGCATCTTCTACAAACACAAGTTGAAGCGACTCGCCAGTGGCGAATACAAGCTCGACTTCTATCTGCCGCGTTATCCGTCGCAGGCGTTCTTCACTGCGCTAGAGGATAAAGTCATCTGCCGTCCGCCGCGTCCCGTCAGCGTCGTTCTCTCGATTGCAAAGGCATGTGCGTATAAGTGCCCGCATTGTTATCAGCGCAAGGACGATCCACACGAACTGCCACTTCCCGTGCTCATTGAGAACGTCCGCAAGATGCGCGACTTCGGCATTGTCGCGTGGGCTGTCGAAGGCGGAGAGCCGTTTCTCCGCTTCGAGCGTCTGGAGGCGGTTCTCGCGGAAATCGCGGGGCTGGAGGTGTGGGTAAATTCAACTGGACACGGCGCGACGCCGGAGAAGATCCGCCGCCTTGCGGAATTGAAGGTGACGGGCGTGATGTCGTCCATTCACTCCGTGGACGAGAAAGCGCACGATGCATTCACGGGCGTTGTGGGATCGTGGCGCCGCGCGCTCGATTTCCTGCACGACTGCCGCGAGGAGGGAATGCTCGTCGGATTCAATACGGTGTTGACAGACCCCGAAGTTGTTGACGGCGGAATCGACCGCATCATGGCGCTTGCCGCCGAAAACAACTGCGACTACATCCAGCTCATCCATCCGAAGGCGTGCGGCGCGTGGATGGGCAAGGCGTTCGACAAGTCGCTGCATGCGGAAGCCGTCCGCATCGCGTGCGAGGCGCAGCGGCATTACAATTCCGCCAAGTCGCGCATTCCAACGATTCTCACGGCGCAGGTCTACGAGGAGTCTGCGGAGATGCTCGGTTGCTGCTGCGGCGGAATCGACCGCTTCTATGTGGGCGCGAACGGAGACGTCCAGCCCTGCGAGTTCGTCAACATCTCGTTCGGGAATCTCGCCGAAGTGCCGTTCGAAACGGCGTATGCGCGTATGCGCAAGGCGTTCGTTGTGCCGTGCGAGGAATGGACGTGCGAAC
>JAEEGH010025831.1_pt1 | contig 11750 bp, 12 predicted proteins | sample 9134181 | NCBI WGS metagenome assembly JAEEGH01 (sample SAMN16246544, study PRJNA631951) | gut metagenome | biome: gut microbiome; feature: rumen; material: DP-attached | host: Bos | place: Iran: Karaj | collected 2018-10 | reverse complement strand
GGATCTCGTCGTTGCAATGAACGCGGGCCAGATCAAGACCGGCGCGCCGAACCGCAGCGAACGCGTGGCGAAGTACAACCAGCTCCTGCGCATCGAGGAAGAGCTGGGCGGAAAAGCCGCCTACGACGCGTCGCCGCTGCTTGCGAAACTGGCGAAACGATAAGAAAACTGAGGAAATAAGAAAAGGCTTCCGGGAAAATTCTCGGAAGCCTTTTTTGCGGGTTCTTTACGGCAGGCCGGGGAACGAATTTACGTATTGGATCTTGATGTCGGGGAACGCGTTGACGAACTGGATGGTGAAGTCGGGGAAGGATTCCACGAACTGCCATTGCCCGATCTTGTCGGGGAAGGCTTCGACGACCTGCACCTTCAGGTCGGGGAAGGAGTTGACGATCTGGACCTTGATGTCGGGGAACGCGTCCACGACTTTGACTTTTCCCGCGAGGCGGATGCCCTTGTAGTAGCCGTCGGAGTTAATCTTCGACGCGGCGGAGGCCGTGGAGACGAGCAGCGCCAGCATCAGGCAGACGAGCAGAGAAACACGTTTTTTCATGGAAAAACACTTCCTTTCTTTACTGTAGATTGGCGGAATGCGAGGGGAATTTGGGAGTAAGTGAGGAGTGAGGAGTGAGGAGAGTGGAGAGTGGAGTGAGGAGTGGTTTACGTTTCAAAGATGTAATCATTCCTAACTCCTAATTCCTAATTCCTCACTCGGTTTATTTCCACGGGTCCTGCGACGCGGGGACGCGGATGCCGGGAAGCAGGCCGACGTGGTTCCACAAAAACCACTCGCCCGTCGAGGGCTTCTTGCGGAGCGTGATCGGTCGCGGGCTGTCCGCGCCGCCGCTTCGGATGTAAAGGGTGGCGTAGTTTTCCTGGTCGTAGCTGTGCACGCTGTCCGCGACGGTGACGCTGTACGGCTCGATCGGCGTGTAGTTGTTGTCCGGCGTCGCGCCGTTGAAATGGGAGCGGGCCACATAGTTGCGGTCCTTCAGCAGCTGGTCCTTCAAAAGCTGGATTTCCTGCGGCGACAGAGGACGCGGACCGCGCAGCACGTTCAGCATCGCGATGCCCGCTTCCTGATCCTCGGTGAAGCGGACAAGCGCGGCGACGGTGAGGGCCGCGGTCTCCTCCGGCGTCTGGCAGGGAGCGACTTCCGCCGCCGTCTGGGGCAGAGCGTCAAACTCGACGCGCACCCAATGCTCGGAGGACTCCAGCTTCATCGCGGCTTCGGCAGGTGCCGCACACAACAGGACGGCAAACAATACCCCGAACAGAATCTGGATTTTCATCATCATACCTCCCCTTTCAAGCAGTTAGGAGTGAGGAATGAGGAGTGAGGAGTTATTACGGATTTTATAACGTATTCACTCCTAACTCCTCTCTCCTATCTCCTAACTTTTAGTTTACAGCGTCTTGAATATGTCGTGGATGATCCACAAAACTTTCTTTTCGTCGATGGTCTTGATGATGCGCGCCTTCTGCGTGCCCTCGGGCTGTACCCTGATGTAGGCGAGGGTCTGTCCGTAGGACGGCGAATAGACGTCGTTGACGTCGATGGGCATGGTGACTTCCTCCAGGATCACCGACGGATCGACAATCAAAGCGGCGGCCAGCACGTCCCAGATGAAGGTCGGCCCGCTGATGTTCTCGAGCCGCTCCGCTAAGTAGTGACGCGCCATCATCGCATTGAATTCGGGCTTCTTGATGATATGCTTGAAGCCGAAAAAGTCTTCCTTTGTCAGCCGCATTTTCTCGCAGGCGTCCAGCGGTACGATGATTTGCTCTTTCCAGGGCGCGCGCATGACCTTCTTCGCCGACTCCGGATCGATCCAGACGTTGAATTCCGCCGCCGGCGTCACGTTGCCCTGCTGGAAGAACGCGCCGCTCATGTAGACGATGCGTTTCGCCATCGGCGCGATCTCCGGCGCCTTTTCAAGGGCCTTCGCAAGATTCGTGCAGGGGCCGATGGCCATGATCGTCACTTCGTCCGGATGCTCTTTGACGGTGCGGATAATCATATCCTCCGCCGCCTCGTCCACCGGGCCGAATGTCGGCGTGCTGCCGCCGTAATGGGAACGGTATGCGGCCTGCCAATTCTCCGGGCGGGCGTAGCCGGCAGCCCCCATGTGGGCGTCGTGGCCGCGTCCGAAGGTTTTCGTTTCTTCGTCGATCTTATTGAACCGCTCAATGGTCTCGGGGCGCGGCTCGCCTATTGCCACGGGAATGTTCGTGGCGCCCATGCCTTCGAGCTGGCGAATCGTGAACGCTACGCCGTCCTCGGCCCAAGTGTTGCCGGTCACGACGGTCACGCCCAGGAGCTCCGTCTCCGCAGAACGTTCCAGTATCATCATCGCGACGCCGTCGTCGAACATTTCTACCATATCCGCGTCGAGCAGCACCTTTTCCTTCGCTTCAGCGCTCGGCGCGGCAAATGTGAGAGCTGCCGCCGCTGCAAGACAGCAAGCCGCACGGCAGTACGACTTCCACTTTTTTAGTACATTTTTCACTGGACACCCCTCCCGAGATATTGTAAAGTAAATTCGCAATATTTATATTATATCAAGCGGACGGAAAAGGAAATAGGCATTAGGTATATAATGGAAGGGGAGAAAAATACAATGAAGCTGAGCAGGAAATGGATGGCAGCGCTGATGATGGGCGTCGCGCTCTTGACGGGGACGCCGTCCGCTTCGGCGGATTCGTCGGTGGAGCCCGTCGGGCAAAGCGCTTTCCTTTACATGAATACGAATGAAGTCCAACTGACGGAAGACGTGAAGGCCGTGAACATGAAAGGCGGTTGGATTGGCCTGTTCGACAAGGACGGAAACCGGAAGATGGCCATGAGGAACATCGACGCCGCGGAGGGGGGCGTGGGCTTCTATGTGCGGGAGCTTCGCGTTCCGGGAGAGCCCAAGCGTTTCTGGGAAGTTTTCGCCACGGTGGGCGCCCATGACAAGAACTGCGGCTATTGGATGATTTCCGAGGAAAACGGCAAATGGCGCTTCGAGCTGATGGCGGAGGACCTGATCGCCGTGGGGTACAAGCCGATGGAATGGCATCTCTTGAATTCGGATATCGAAAACGGGCAATACATTTTGAAAAGCACCGTCGAGTATATGCCGGAGGGCGCGCAGTACCAGTACGAGCGCAAATTCCTGGTGGACTGGCAGGCGGAAGTGGTTTACTCCGAAAAGACCAGGTCGTTCCTGCTTCGCCAGCTGGCGCTTGGCTGACCCTGCCGGGTCTTTTTGCGTCATGCTGTGTCAGAGGCCGCTTGACGTAGTGCTTTGACTACGACTTCGCGGCCGCTTCCTTGCCTGACACAAAAATCCCTCGACAGGGTCTTGGTGAACCACTTCGTTGATTTTAGTGGGCCTTTTGTCTTTTTCCGCGCAAAGGTGAAATTTTTTGGCAGGAAATTTCGACGAAACAGAGAAAATACAAATAGATTTTGGATTTTATCATTTCGCGACGCGCGGAATCGAGGGATAACGGATGAAAGCATTGGCGATTGGCGTTCTGGCGGCCGTTCTTTTTGGAGCGGCCGTTGGGACGCCTGTTTGTTTTGCGGCGGACGAGGACGTAGAGGAGGACGGCGGCACGCGGGACACTTCGGTGCGCCATACGTCGCCCGTGGTGATTTCCTCTACGGAAATTGCCTCGTTTAAGCTGCGGTTCGAGTTCAATAAGGACTTTGACGAGGAAGACGAGGGCAGGGGTCGTTATCCGTCGGGCTGGTACGATTTGCGGCTGGAAAAGACCGAGAACGGCGCGGACTGCCATTTGGAATATTGGACGCAGAGCGAGCCGCGCCGCAAAGCCGATTTTCCCGTGAAAGCCGACGCCCTTTCGCGTCTCGACGCTCTGCTGAAGGAGCATGACGTGGCGCAGATCGACGGTCATTCCATGTGGAACTCCGCGCTGGGCGATTTCATGAACCTTGAGGTTCGCTACGAGAGCGGCGAGCAAATCGACGCCAGCGGCGAAGGCGGCGGCGTGAAGCCCGACCCCAAATATTATCAGGAGGAATGGTTCATCGACTTTTTCCGCGCGCTGGGGTGTGAATACGGTCATGATACGCTTGGCCCCGCGTTGAGAAGTTGTTCCTACAGCTGCGGCGGCGGCAAGCCCGGCGCCTGCCTTGATATGAAAATATCGATGCGGAAGGACGGGTCCGTGTTGGCGGAGATGGATTCGCGGAGCCGGTATGATGCGCCGACGACTCATTGCGAAGCTGTCGTGCCGAAGGAAAAGCTGGACGAGATTGCGGCGTTGTTCGACCGGGGCGAGCTTTTTCGCTGGGCAAAGACGAAGTGGAACAAGATTGACGTCCTTGACGGGGATACCGTCCAGGTCTCCTTTGATTACGCGGACGGAAGTTATGCGAGCCTCTATGATGACAACGAGATGCCGAAGACGGCCCTCGAAGCGATGGAAAAGGTGCAGGCGTTCCTTTGGAAACTTCTTGCAGACGCGCCGAAGGCGGAAAAGAAGGAGGGCGCTTGATGAGCAAGGGAAAAATGGCGGCGGTGTTGGCCGCGCTGGCGATTTTCGGGACGGCCCTTGGGACGCGGGTTTGTTTCGCGGCGGAGTCGGAACTGACGCTTTGCTCCTATTATTCGGGCGGCGGCATGTCCGGCGGCCATCTTTATATGGAGCTTGGGGTGAAGGAGGACGGCACGGCGCGGGCGACGCTGGACTGGCGGGAGACAAACGGCGCGCCGGAAATTCATCGCGCCGTGGGCGTGCCGAAGGAAAAGCTTGACGAGATTGCGGCGATGTTCAGCCGCGACGATCTTTTCCAATGGGAGAAAGCGCCGCCCAGCGAACTCATAGCGCTGGACGCGGACAACGTGAGCGTCGAGTTTTGTTATGCGGACGGCAGTGGGGCGACGCTCCACAGCGGCTGCGAGATGCCAAGGGAAGCCTTTGCCGTCATGCGAAAGGTGCAGACGTTCCTTGGGGACATGCTGAAAGACGCTCCGCAGGTGGAAAAGGAGGAGAGTGCCGGATGAAAACAAGAAAAATGACGGCGGCGGCGCTGGCCGCGGTGGCGATTTTCGGCGCTCCGCTTTTCGCGCCCCGGACGGCGCCTTTGCATACCGCGGAGGCGGCATACGCGTCGCGGGATGTGGACAGGACGCCGTATTTATCGAATGCCGAAATCGACCCTTACGGGCGGGGAGCGTTCCACCCGCTTCCGGCGATATTGAGGGAACGGCGCGAAACGGTGGAAACGGTTCGCTGGAAAATGCCGTGGTCGGGATTCGGATGCTTTCACAGTCCCGGCGAGCTGGAGCATCTTTTCTCGATCCTCGGCGACGAAGCCGAAGAGGAGGAAGCGAAGGCGCTGGCGGGAAACAGCATGGCCATCTACACCAGCCGGTATGTGCAGCGCATGGACGGGCTCGTCGCCAGCATCTTGGAGTCCCGTGCCGCCTATCAGGGCGGCCATCGCGGGCGGTACGGCGTCAAGGGGCGCAATTTCAATTCAAGGAGAGGCGAGGAACTGGCGATTGACGACGTATTCGAGGATACGGGAGCGCTGCCCGGCCTGATTGCCGAGCGGCTCCGCGCCGATTATCCGGGCGTCGCTTTCCGCGACAATTTGGAGGACTGGCTTTCGGAGAAAGTGGCGGAAGGCCATCTGGAGTGGACCCTGTTTGCACGAGGCGCGACGTTCTATTTCACCCCGCGCAGCATCGTTCCTACGGCAGACACTTACGCCGCGGGACAGATGATTTACACGGCGACGATTTTTTACAGCGAGGCGCCGGAGCTTTTCATCGAGCCTTACAACTTCGGGGCGGCGGCGTGGAGCTTCGAAGTAGAGCAGTTCATGCCGGTTCGCGTGCCGTTGGGCGACGGAAGTACGGCTATGCTGCAGGTGGGCGGATTAAAGATTCGTCTCGGCGACCATGAGTTCATCGAGGAAGGGGCGATGCGCTACCAACGCTTCACCTTCGTCAGCCTGATGGACGGGCGGCGGTATCTTTATGCGGACGTTGCGCCTGATGATGCGACTTTGCCCCACGAGCTTCGCGTCTATCAGCTATCGGCGGACGGCGTCGAGCGCTTGCCCGGTTCGCGGCCGCTGACGACGCTGGCGTCGCCCCCGGACGACGATGAAGACAGGCTGATCCTGCCGATGATCTCGCCGGGGAATTTCTGCCTGTGCGAGGCGGTGGCGCCCGGCGAGGAGCCGACCGAGCCTTTCCGCTGGATGAAGATTATAGACGTGATACGCTCCGACCACAAACAGCTCTTTGCGGAAGAGGAAGCACGCGCCCGTTACCACGTCGGCTCGGACGGCTGGCCCGAGGAAGGCTCGATGGGGGGCTATTAAAGAGTGAAGAGTGAAGAGTTAGGAGTTAGGAGTTAGGAGGATTCCTCAAATCCTTTCCTCATTTCGCATTATTTTTCAGCAGCTTTTGGAATCGGGCAGCGTCCCGATTTTGAAATAAAAAAAGGAGGCAATGATATGGCTGACACTTCTGTAAGCTACAAATGTCCGCATTGCGACGCGCCGCTTTCGTTCCAGCCCGGAAACGACAAAGTGACGTGCGAATACTGCGGCACGGAGCTGGAGATCAGCGCCGTTGAAGAGCTTTTCCAGAAAAAGCAGGAAATGGCGGCAAAAGCGCAGGCCGCGCAGGAGGCGAAATGGGACACCGAGGCCGCCGGCGGAGAGTGGAGCGAGGACGAGATGGCCGCGATGCGGACCTTCACCTGCTCGTCCTGCGGAGCGGAAATCGTCGCCGACGAGAACACGATGGCGACGGAGTGCTGCTACTGCGGCAACCCGACCATGCTGCCGAACCGCTTCAGCGGGATGCTGAAGCCCGACTTCGTGATTCCGTTCAAGAAGACGAAGCAGGACGCGGTGGCGGCGCTGAAGGAATTCTACAAAGGGAAACGGCTGCTGCCGAACGCGTTCACCGCGAACAACCGCGTCGAGGACATCCAGCCGATGTACGTCCCGTTCTGGCTGTTCGACTCCAGCGTCGAGGCCCATGCGGAGTTCCGCGCAGAGAGCATCAGCGTGGTCGAGACGTCTGACGAGACAATCACCGAGACCAGCGTTTACAGCTGCACGCGCAGCGGAACCATGGCCTTCGAGAAGATTCCCGTAGACGGCAGCTCGAAGATGGACAATGACTATATGGAGAGCATCGAGCCCTTTGATTATAGCGAACTGGTGCCCTTCAGTGCGGCCTATTTCACCGGGTATCTTGCCGATAAATACGACGAGGACGCCGAGATGTCGGTGCCGCGTGCGGACAAGCGCGTGGAGGCCAGCGCCATCGAGGTCCTTCAGGACACCGTTGAAGGCTATGATAACTGCTCGACGGAATCCTCCGCGGTCATCAAGTCGGGCGGCAACGTTTCCTACGCGATGGTGCCGGTCTGGATTCTGACGACGCGTTACAACGGACAGCCGTACACCTTCATGATGAACGGGCAGACCGGTAAATTCGTGGGCAGCCTGCCTTACGATAAGTCGAAGGCCATGATGTACTTCGCAGGATCGGCTGCCATTGTGATGTTCATTACCTATTTCATCGCGAAACTGTTTGTTTGAGGGAGGTGTGGCGAAATGAAACGAATCCAATCGGTTTTGACAATATTCCTTGCGCTGTTCGTTGCGCTGGCGGCCTTCAGCTTCCGCGCGGAAGCGGCGGGGGCAGTCTACGATCAGGCCAAGCTGCTCTCCCAAGGAGAGCTTGAAAAGCTGACGGCGGAAATCCAGCGCATCGAGAAAAAGCACAACGTCCGTATCGGCGTCGTGACGCAGAAGACGCTGCAGGGCCGCAATATCGGTCAAGTGGCCAACGCGATGCTCGATCAGGGATACAGAGGTGCGCCTAACGGCGGCATCGTGCTGTTGCTCTCGATGGACACGCGGAAATGGTATATTTCCACGGACAATGCCATGCGTGCGAAAATCACCGACGATAAGGGCATCAAGTACATCGAAAGCGAGATGCTGCCGAAGCTCAAGGACAATAAATTCGGCGACGCGTTCTTGAAGTATACGGCGGCCATTGAAAAATCGCTTGATTATTACGCGGCGGAAGGGAAACCTTACGATCCGTCATCGGAATTCAGCATTCTTGCCGCGATTGTCGCATTGGTCCTCGGCGGGCTCGGCGGATACGGCGTGCGAGAGATGCTTATCAGCAGCATGAGCAACGTAACGCCTGCGGCACGGGCCAGCGAGTATCTTGTGGACGACAGCTTCGACCTGACGGAAAGCGACGACCGCTTCCTGTTCATGAACGTGACGCGCACGCAGAAGTCGAAGAGCTCCGGCGGCAGCAGCGCAAGGGACGAGAGCCACGGCGGCGGCGGCGGATCATTCTAATAGAGTGGAGTGTGAAGAGTGGAGAGTGGAGATAAAATTACGTCATATCTTCACTCTCCACTCTCAACTCTTCACTCTTTTGATTGAGGAGGAATGTTTATGAAGCATAAAAAATGGTTGGGGCTTGCGCTTGCGGTTTGCACGTTCCTTGCTCCGTGGGGCGTCGTGCAGGCGGGCGAGGCGCCGGCGGAGGTTTCCGAGGATTTCGAGCCGACGGAGGGCGCGCCCCTCGGGACGATGGCGGTGGATCCGTCGCTGCGCTCCTTCGGGCTTTACAAAAAAGTCCAGCAGTATGAGGCGATGGGCGAGGGGAAAGTCGTACTCCGCCAGTCATGGCCGGAGCTGTATCTTGCCGACGGCGACGGACGATCCATGCTCGGCTCGAAAAATTTCCCGAAGCTGGCGGCGGCGCTGGAATCTTATAACAACAGCGCACGTGCGGAAGCGCTCCGTGTGCAGGAACAGATGCGCGAGGAGGCGCTGCGGGACTACGCGGAACGCAAAAAGAACGGCTATGGCGATTCATTCAACGGTTACGCCTATGAAAATGATTTGATTATAAAGCGCGCCGACGCGCTCGTCCTATCGTTCCTTGACTCGACATATACTTACACGGGCGGCGCCCACGGCGGACAGATGTACCAAGGCGTGAATTTCGACGCTTCGACGGGCGAGAGGCTGTCACTGAATCAGGTGTTCCCCGACGGCGAACAGCTCGTTGAGGTCCTCATCGAAAAGCTCTACGAGGAAAACAGGCAGGGGACGTTCTTTGACAGCATGGAAGCCACCGTCGCGGATCAAGTCATTCACGACAAGGTTTCATGGGTCATCGAGCCGCGCGGCGTGACGTTCTATTTCAATCAGTATGAAATCGCGGCTTATGCCTCGGGGACGATTACGACGACCATCGGATTCGACGAGCGACCGGGAATGTTCAATCCAAAATACAATCTCGGCCCCGCTTCCTACTGCGAAGAACTGACGACGTTTCCCGCGGACAACGTATGCCTTTACGACGACGGCTCGGGGAAACTTGACACGCTCATGGCATTTGTCGACGACAATCGGTTGAATATCGTGCTGAACGGCAAGGTCGTCTGCAAAAAGGATTTCGTCGGCAACAACCGCGTTCGTCCCGTTTTCGTGCATACGGGCGGCAACAAGAATTTCCTTTACATCGACTACGGCTTCGCCAGCCCGCAAATGGGCGTGGGGCGGCAGATGGACGTGTTCAAACTCGACTCGGGCAAAGCGACTTTCGTGCGGACAGTTCCCTTTTCTTTCCAGAGGACCATCGATCTTGTCAACACCGGTGAAAACTGGATCGGACAATGGATCATGACCGACCCCTACGAATTCAATATCGACGAGCCGCATTTCTCGACAAACGGCCAATCCAAGACCCATACCGTGCAGATCGGCGAGGAAGGATTCCCGACCTTCGGCTGATTTTTGCGCAAACAAAAGCTCCCCTCGACGTCAGTTTGACGTTGAAGGGAGCTTTTGGCGTTTGTTATAAAGAACGTGCTGAAACGGCAACCTTGCAATTCGGATAGTAGGTTATCTCCATCGGGCTGCCCGGTTTCGCCGACGTCACCGCCCGCAAGGTTTCCTGCTCGTCGAAGGATTTGGTGACGGGCATCGGGATGGCAAGCTCTTCGCCGTTTTCTTTGAGGAAAACGGCGTCACGACGTTCCGTAGCCCAGCGGCGGCTCTTGTCCTCATAAACGTGCATCATGCGGAACGAGACTTTTTCCACGACGGGCGGCGCGGAAAGGTCGAGCCGCATCGCGTCGATGCCGCCGAGAAAATGCGGTACGATTTCCGACAACGCGAGCCCCGCAATCACGATTACAAGAATATCGAGGCGCGATCCGGCGCGGGAAACGGCAAGTCCCGAGCCTTCCTCACCGCCGTCCCGACGCAGCCGCATCGCGGCGCGCAACCCGATCCAGATGACCATGAGCGCGACGCCGCCCCAGAGCACGACGTCGCCGCCGGCCGAAAGCAGCAGCCCGGTTTTCCCGTACCAATGGAAAATCCCCGAGACGTTCCCATCGGCAAAAAAGCCGCCGAAAAACAGCCCAAGCGCGCCGTACAGCGCCATGCGCCATCCTGCCGTCATATCCTCAAGCTGCCGCGCCCGCGCTAAAAGCAGTACGGCAAAGACAAGTACAAGACCAAGTGCCGAAAAAAACATGCGATGTCTCTCCTTCTTAAATATCCGCCCATCACTATACCATTTCCGCGCTGATTCTTCAACTTGCAGGCGGGGCATGGTATAATATAGTGTAAAGGAGGGTGCTCATGAGACTGATTGTCGGTATTTCCGGCGCCAGCGGCGTCGTGATGGGATATGCTTTATTGAAGGCGTTTCGGGAAGCGGGCGTTGAGACGCATCTGGTCGTCACTGAGGCGGCGGAAAAAACGCTGGCCTGCGAGACTTCGCTTCGGGCGGAGGATTTGAAGGGGCTGGCGGACGCTTTTTACGACCCGCGGGATATGGCGGCGCGCATTGCCAGCGGCTCCTTTGCGTCGGACGGCATGATCGTGATTCCCTGCAGCATGAAGACGCTGGCAGGGATTGTGAGCGGATACGCGGATAATCTTATGCTCCGGGCGGCGGACGTCTGCCTGAAGGAAGGGCGGAAGCTTGTGCTGGTGCCGAGGGAGACGCCGCTGTCTCTTGTGCATCTTCGCAATCTGAAGGCGGCGGCGGAAGTTGGCTGCGCGATTGTGCCGCCAATGCTGACCTTTTACGGCGGGGCGGACACGGTGGGAAAGCAGATTGACCATATCATTGGAAAGATTTTTTTGCAGTTCGGGCTTGCCTATAAAAACAGTACGTCGTGGAACGGCGTTTGACGAGGGAACCGGGGAAAACATTTGGTGCGAGTGCGGCACGAAATATTTTCCCCGGTTTTTATAATAATCCCCGTTAGAAATGTCAATTTCTTACGGGGATTTATCAGGCGGCATTTGCGCCAACAGCGCAAATGTAGCCTGCGCAGCAGGCGGATCTTCAGTTAAAAAAATTAATATTTTTTAGTCGAAGAATAGTATGAGATTTCACTTGGGCAATTGTGAAGAATCTTGTATAATAAGAGCATAAGATTCATTCGGAACAGCGAGAAGGAGGCCGGAATATGAAGGAGTACACTTTCCATTACGGACGGGGGACGAAGAAGTTTTCCGTGGACGAGAGCCGGGTGCTGAAGGTCATCGAGATGCCGAAGCAGCCGCTTTTGACCGATATCAAGGCTGCGGTGCTGGACGCGATCGAGCATCCCATCGGAACGCCGCCGCTGTCGAAAATCATAAAACCCGGCGACACCGTCACGTTCATCTGCAACGATCCGACGCGCGTCGCGAACAGCTTCGA
>JAEEGH010025830.1_pt1 | contig 11750 bp, 9 predicted proteins | sample 9134181 | NCBI WGS metagenome assembly JAEEGH01 (sample SAMN16246544, study PRJNA631951) | gut metagenome | biome: gut microbiome; feature: rumen; material: DP-attached | host: Bos | place: Iran: Karaj | collected 2018-10 | reverse complement strand
CGTGCTGTATCGTCACAGTTGGCTCGTCAGGAAGCGTTGATAGATTATGAGATTGACGAGTACGACGAGCGTTTCCTGCGCCATCTGGCCCTCGGCTATACCAAGGAGCAGATTACTGGATTACGTGGCATGCCCTTTGGCGTTAAGAGTTTGGAGAAGCGTCAGAACGAGCTTGTGAAGAAACTCTTCCCCAATGGCGAGGGCGTCAATGCCACCCGCCTGGTCGTGCGGGCTCTCGAACTGCGCATCCTCGACATCGATAACCTCATGCCTGACAGCGAGTAACAGCGCTTACGCTAATTCTTACACCTAAAGGTATAAGCGAGCAAAGCTCGTAGGATAATTTATAATTGATAATTGAAAAATAATAGATTTTCTGCCTCTTTGGCACTGACGCTGCTGCTTGCCCAGTTGCTGCTCGTGCTGGTGTCCTGGATTCTCAGTGCCGCCAGTCCTACCAGTGGCGTGCGCTCCATGCTGTCGGAAGAAGGCATACGCTGGTTCCTCGGACATTTCTCCGACATGCTGGCAACGCCTGTGCTCGTATGCCTGTTGTTGCTGGCTATGGCCTATGGCTGTATGGTGAAAGGTGTGGCACTCAAAGCACAAAACATCCGCGAGCACCGTGCCCGCCTCTTTACATTCATCTTCCTGCTGGTCTATGTCGGCGTCATATTGGCTTTAGCATTGTTGCCACAAGCCATTCTGCGCTCTGCCAGCGGCACGCTGTGGCCGTCGCCGTTCTCAGCCTGCCTCGTACCCGTGACAGCCTTCGGACTGATGGTGGCTGCCGTGGTCTATGGTGTGGTGGCTGGTCGTTTCAGCAGACTCGCTGACGTCTACGATGCTTTGCTCTATGGCATCAAAAGTGCCGCTCCGCTACTGTTGTTCTATGTCTTGATAGCACAGCTCTTTGAATCGCTGTGCTTTGTCTTTCCGCATTGACATCAGCAGCAGGGCATATCAGAATGCCGGCATGTCGTCGTTCTGGCATTGCAGGACGGCCATGCACTCCATCTCTATGAGCCATCCTGAGCGGCAGACCGGTGCCAGGACGATGATGCGGGGCTTATTGGGGAAGCGTTCGTCGTACATGCTTTTGACAACCTCATAGTCGGCGATGTCGCGCAGGTAGACAATCATGTGCCCCACGTCCTCATACGTGCAGTCTGCCTCTTTCAGCAGGGCCTCTACATTGTCCCACATGCGGTGGGTCTGCTTGACAATGTCCTTGGGATGCTCTATCTGTCCTTTGTTGTTGATGCTGGCAGTACCAGAAATCAAGACCTGTCGGCGGTCCTGATAGTTGATGTATGCACCGCGTTCAAAACGCACACCATAGTCGCTGGTGCGATTGAGATGGGTTGGAGCATAGAGATAGTGTATCTGCTCGGGTTTGATGCCCGCAACGGCATAGTTGTCCATCTGCGTCATAACCTGGGCCTCGTGCGCTTTACCGCCTATGCCGGTAGATGCAATGTAATGGGTGTCTTCAGTGAGTCCTTGGGTCAGGAACACCTTGTTGCGGGCAGCTACCACGCCAGGGTAGTTGACGTCGACGTCGTTGACGAAAAGCCACGTGCGGAGGCAGTTGTCTGCCAGCGTACAGCCTTCCTGTGCCAGTTGCATGATGTATTCGTTGAAGAGCAAACGTGTCTGGTACTCTGAGTTCTGGGCTGTGTTATGGGCCGAGGCGTTCCACAGATGGCGGAAGGCGCCGTGGCTGACCTCATAGAGTCCGCTGGGCAGCAGCTGGCTCTGGACGTTGGTCATCATATATACCCAAAGCCCGATCTTGGAGCCGTCAAGCGGCGGTTGTCCGATGATGCTCTTGGGACAGTCGCTGGCATCGGCTAAAAGGACTTCATCAGCCTGATTGGCTACATCGCTGAGGAAGTAGCGCTTGATGACGGCTGTGGCACCTTTCAGTTCCTGTTGCTTGAGCTGTTCATAGCAGTCAAGGACAGCATCCAGCTGTTGCTGGAAGCTGCGCCCTGCTGCTTGTGCGTGTATAATGATATGATATTCCTTGACTTCGCCCTGTCCTTCAAAACAGGTTACCTCGGCCCAGGCATGATCAGATTGTATAATCTTGTTTTTCACTTTACTTGATGTTGGGCTCTTCCAGTCCAATACCCTTCTTCTTGTCGACGGCTTTCAGTATGAAGCCGAGAATCAGGGCTGCAATGCCTAAGCAGGCCAGCATGACCAGCGGTGCGGTGTAGTCGAACTTGGTTGGGTCTGTCACGTCTGGGTTGGTAGCGTCAAGCACCTTGCCGATGAGCAGGGGGAACAGCCACAGACCGATGTTCTGAATCCAGAAGATGAGCGCGTATGCCGAACCGATGACCTTGGCATCCACCAGTTTGGGAACGCTGGGCCACAGCGATGCGGGTACCAGCGAGAACGACGAGCCAAGGACGAGGATGGTGATGTAGGCGATGATGATGCCGCCAATATCGTTGCCTTTGAACATGGGCAGCACGAAAGCGAATGTCAGGTGGCATGCAATGAGCAGCAGCGAACCCAGAATGAGCATCGAGGCTGCCTTACCCTTGTGGTCGACGTAAGAGCCGAGGATAGGTGTGATGAGCACGGCCAGCAGTGGGAACACGGCAAAGATGCTTTCTGCCGACTGGCGCATGTAGCCCATATAGCAGTAGGTGATCAGTGCGATGATGGAGAGGCCGAGCATGCCATATTTGGTGCCATTCTTTTTCTGGAAGTTGCTGGCAAAACCGAAAGCAGCGACAAACAGCATGATGACATACTGCACGATGGTCACTGAAGAGCTTGCCCAGAAGGAGTCGGCGTCAGGAGCCGTCAGCGTCAAGTTGCACTGCAGCATGTTGACGGCATACTTCTGGAAGGGGAAGATGGCAGAGTAGTAGAGTACGCAGAGCAGCGCCACCAACCAGAAACCACTGCTGGTCAGGATTTGTCCCAGGTCGCTGATCTTAAACGGATCGTCTTTCTCCTCAGCCTCGCCAGTCTGGGCGTCGAGCTTCTTATCCATGAAGAAATAGACGATGGTCATGATCAGTGCGATGCACATCAGCACGACGCCGAAGGCCACTGAGCGGCTGACGCTTACCTCGCCGCCTAACTTGGCAAAGAAGGGCGAGAAAATCATACATGTGGCGACACCCAGACGGGCCAGTGCCATCTCAGAACCCATGGCCAGCGCCATCTCACGGCCCTTGAACCACTTGACGATACCACGGCTGACGGTAATACCCGCCATCTCGCAGCCACAGCCGAAAATCATGAAGCCGCAGGCGGCAAACTTAGCCGAGGCGGGCATGCCCTCGTAGAATGGCGAAACGCCCAGTTCGTCGAAAACAGGGATGTAGTTCAGGTTTTCCGTGAACCATGTCTCCAATCCACTGCCCATGAACGACTCGCTCACGGCATACCACTTGACGATGGCGCCCACCAGCATGACAGCTGCACTGAGCACTGCCGTGAAGCGTACGCCCATCTTGTCGAGGATGATGCCGGCGAAGATGAGGAAGAATACGAATACGTTTAGGAACACCTCCGAGCCCTGCATGGTGCCGAAGGCTGTTGAGTCCCATCCGCGGGTTTCCTGCATGAGGTCCTTGATGGGTGAGAGAATGTCCATGAAGATATAACTACAGAACATGGCCAGTGCCAGCAATAGCAGCGCCGTCCAGCGCATGGCTGCAGAGTCTCTCAAAGTCTTTTGAATTACCTGTGTCATTTGAATTTTAAGGTTTTATTTTATAAATTTGGCTGCAAAGGTACGAAATAAATTGAAAATTGAAAATTGAAAATTGAAAATTATTTTCCAGCGGTAGCAAATTTTTCACTATTCACTTTTCCTTTTTACATTATATTTCGTACCTTTGTCCCAAAATTGATTCAGCCGATGATAAAACAGGCAGAAAAACGAGTGATGGAGCTTCTGAACTCCAAGAAAGTCAGGAAGAGCCTTGTGGTGGTTCTCTTGGCTGCCTTGCTGTTGGAGCTGGTGTCAGCTGCCCAGTACTATTTTTCGCGCTACCTGCTGCAGAACGAATTGGAGAATCGTGTCTTGTTAGAACTGATGATGGAGTTACACACCCTTGATCATACACTGATGTCGGCAGAGCAAACCTTGCAGGAGCATCTTTGGGACATCACAAACCATCTTGGCCAACCCGACTCCATGTTTGCAGTGACTGAACGACTGATTGCTGCCAATGCCAAGATTGTCGGAGGCTGTCTGCCTTTTGCACCTGACTATTATCCTGAAAAAGGACGCCTTTTTGAGCCATACGCCTACAAAGATGACGGAAAGATATTCGTTGAACAGCTGGCCGGAAAAAACAACCATGACTATTCTACCAATGAAGCTTTCATTCAGGCATTGAAGGAAAAACGGGTGCTTTGGAGCGATCCGTACGACTTCCAGCCGGATGATACTTCGGCCATACAGTCGCTGTCCACTTACACCTATCCTATCATCGACAGCAAGGGCGAGGTGGCTGCCGTCTGTGGCCTTGACGTATCGCTGTCGTGGTTAGGCGACACCTTGAATGCTGCCCACGAAAAATCCTCCATGTTCAACCTGTTCCTGACCAGCAGTGGCAGTCTGATAACCGGTCCGTCAGCGCAAAAGGTCAGCGCTGAGCGCATCAATAGGGTAGTAGCGCTGCTGAACGACAGCACCGTGGAACGGAATATCACCAAGAACAATAAGGTACAGTTCATTAAGTTCTACGATAAGGAGATGAAAGACAACGCCTACGTCTACTACACCAGCATGGAGAGCATTCCCTACTGGCAGGTGGCGATGGTGTGCTATGACAAAGAAGTGTATGGCAGTTTGGAAACCATGCGCTTATACATATCCCTGCTGATGCTGCTGGGCTTTATCCTGCTGGGTGTCATCATCTTCCGTACCATCAGGAATGCCAGGCGCTTAGAGCTGGCCCATATCGAGAAAGACCGTATCGACGGCGAGCTGCGTGTAGCTTACGACATTCAAAAGTCCATGCTCCCCAAGCGCTTCCCGCCTTATCCCGAGCGCTCCGACATTGACATCTATGGTCAGCTGGTGCCTGCCAGGGAAGTCGGCGGCGACCTGTTTGACTTCTTTATCCGCGACGAGAAGCTGTTCTTCTGCATCGGTGACGTCAGCGGCAAGGGCGTACCTTCAGCCATTATCATGGCGCAGGTTCACTCGCTGTTCCGTATAGCCACAGCCAACAATAGCAATCCCGCGCATGTCCTGCAGATACTGAACGACCAGCTGTGTCAGAACAACGACTCCAACATGTTCATCACTTTCTTCATTGGTGTGCTTGACTTGCCGACAGGACGCTTGCGCTATTGTGATGCTGGCCACGACTGTCCTGTCTTGGTAGGGCAGGGACTCATCGAGGCCAATCCGCATCTGCCCTTAGGCGTATTCAGCGACGTCTATTATGTCCAGGAAGAGATGGTGTTGACGTCGGGCTCGATGCTGTTCCTCTATACTGACGGCTTGACGGAAGCCTTTAATGCACAACGTTGCCAGTTCGGACTGCAGCGCGTGCTGGCGTCACTGACCGTTCAAGACAGTTGCGAGGCATTGATACACCACATGACCGATACCGTACACCGTTTCGTGGAGAATGCTGAGCAGAGCGACGACCTGACCATGCTCGCCATCCGCTACCAGCGACGCCAGTATGCCGATGTCCTGCATGAGGAAATCGTGCTGAAGAACGACATTCGCCAGACACCACAGTTGAATGCATTCGTTAAACAGGTGGGCGCTCGCCTGTCCATGGACGACACGCTGGTGCATAACATCCGCCTGGCAGTGGAAGAGGCTGTGGTCAACGTCATGGAGTATGCCTATCCTGAAGGACAGGAGGGTAATGTTACCGTCGCCATACAGTCGAATGGCGAGAAGCTGAAGATCATCATTACCGATTCCGGCATTCCCTTTGACCCGACAGAGCAGAAGATGGCAGATACCACATTGGACGTAGAAGACCGTCCTATTGGCGGTCTGGGTCTGCTGATGGTGCGTGAACTGATGGATTCTGTCAACTATGAGCGTGACAACGGACACAATGTCCTGACGCTGAGGAAAAAGTATAATGACGCATTCGCTAATTGATAATTGATAATTGAAAACAATAATATTCTTGGTATGAAAACAACGATTGAAGAAATGGACGACAGGATTGTCGTTACACTACAAGGAGAGATGGATACTGCTGCAGCAGTGGAAGTGGAAGGAAAACTGAAGCCGTACTATACGGAACAAAACAAGGATGTCTTGCTTGACTGCACAGGACTGGAGTATATTGCCTCCAGTGGCCTGCGCATTCTGCTCAGCATCCTGAAAGGCGCCAAAGCCTGTGGCCACAAAGTCATCATGCGTAACGTGAACGATGACATCAAGAATGTCTTCAAGCTGACAGGCTTTATCAATATCTTTACCTTCGAGTAAAGGTTTTTTAAAAGGAGGGTGTTGACGAACACCCTCCTTTCAGATTATAATTCCCTTGCATTATTTCAGCCAGCGGTCCAGCCACTCGAAGAAGGTGCGCTGCCAGAGAATGCCGTTCTGAGGCTTCAGCACCCAGTGGTTCTCGTCAGGGAAGACCAGGAACTCGGCGGGAATACCCTTCATGCGGGCGGCATTGAACGCCTGCATGCCCTGCGTATAGTTGATGCGGTAGTCCTTCTCGCCGTGGATGCAGAGAATGGGCGTATCCCACTTCTCCACCATCTTGTGCGGAGAGTCGTGGTAGGTCTGCTTGGCCCTTGGCATCTGGGGACGGTGCCAGTAAGCCTCGTCGTACTCCCAGTTTGAGAACCAGTTTTCCTCAGTTTCCAAGTACATGGCAGCCAGGTTGAAGGCACCGTCGTGGGCGATGAAGGCCTTGAAGCGCTTCTCGTGGATGCCTGCCAGGTAATACACGCTGAAACCGCCGAACGAGGCACCTACGGCACCCATGCGGTCGCGGTCGACGCAAGGCAGCGAGTCAGCAGCGAAGTCGATGGCAGCCAGATAGTCCTGCATGCACTGGCCCGTCCAGTCACCGCTAATCTCCTCTTTCCACGCCTGTCCGAAACCAGGCAGTCCGTGACGGTTGGGAGCTATGACGACGTAGCCGTTGGCAGCCATCATCTGGAAGTTCCAGCGGTAGCTCCAGAACTGGCTCACAGGACTTTGCGGACCGCCCTCGCAGAAGAGCAGGGTGGGGTACTTCTTGCCCTCTTCGTAGTTGGCAGGCAGCATCACCCATACCAGTTCCTGCTTGCCGTCAGAAGTCGGCACCCAGTACTGCTCCATCTTGCCAAAGGTCAGCTGGTCGAGGATGTGCTTGTTTTCAAATGAAATCTGCTGGACGGTGGCTTTTTTCGTAGGTTTGGCGGCGGGCGTTACCATATAGATGTCAGTGGGTGCTGAGAGACTCTGGCGTGTGGCGAGGATGCGCTTGCCGTCATTAGCCAGCTGCAGACTTGTCCAGTCATCCCAGGTCTCAGTCATTTGCGTTACTTCGCCCTTGTTGCTGGCGCTATACATGTTACAGCAGCCGTGCCATACGCTGAGGAAGTAGAACTGCGCATCGCTGGCCTTGACTTTCTTGCCGGCAGCCGTGGGAGCCCAGCAGAAAGCATCGATGTCTGACTGCCAGTTGAGATAGCGCTTCTCACCCGTTGCCAGGTTGCAGATGCACAGGCGGTTGAGGTCGGCCTCGTAGCCGTCGCGCTCCATCGAGAGCCAGGCAATATACTTGCCGTCGGGCGAGAACTGCGGGTTCTGGTCGTAGCCCACGTTGTTCTTCAGGTTCTCAGGGGCGTTGACAGGCTGTATGGCGAGGGTGCGTGTGGGGTCATTCTTGGGTGCCACGTAGCCCTCAGGCTTGCAGAGGTTCTTCGTTGTGCGCGTACCTAAGTCATACAGGTAGATGTCAGAGTCTGTGGAGATGGAGTATTCCAGCCCCGTCTTCTTGCGACAGGTGTAGGCAATGCGCTTCGAGTCAGGGCTCCAGGCCATCTGCTCAATGCCGCCAAAAGGCTCCATGGGACATTCGTAGGGCTCGCCTTCGAGGATGTCCTTCCCATCGGCTATCGACCATTTTCCATTGACCGTTTCCACTTCAGCCACAAAGGGGTGCTGGATGCTTTCTACGTAGTGGTCCCAGTGGCGATACATCAGGTCCGTCACGCGACGGCCCGTAGCCTTTGGCAGGTCGTCGGGGTTCTTCATGATGACCTCATGGAAATCGATGCTGTGCAGCAGGATGACCTTGCTGCCGTCGGGCGAGAACTTAAAGCCCTCAATGTCCTTGGCGCTCTTCGAAATCTGCTGGCGGTCGGAACCGTCAGCATTCATCGTCCACAGTTGTCCGCCAGACAGGAAGGCTATCTTGCCGTTAATCCATGTCGGGTCGGTCTCGCTCTTGCTGCCCTTGGTCAGCGTGGTGTTGCCAGTACCGTCAGCATTCATGATAGCAATCTTCTGCTGGCTCTTATTGGCCTTCACGCTGTAATAGCCCACCTGATAGACTATCTGCTTGCCGTCAGCCGAGGCCTCACAACCGCCGATGCGCCCCATGGCCCATAGAGCTTCGGGGGTCATCATCTTGCTGCTTAACTTGATGTTACTCTTTCCAATCATGTCGTTTCCCTGTGCGTTAGCAGTGACTATGGCAACAGTAGCCCATAGCACCATCATCCATGTTCTTTTCATATAGTTTTAGTTTTACAATTCTTCCATTCTTCAATCCTTCAATCCTTCAATTCTTCAATCCTTCAATCCTCCCTTTTGTCAACATATTCATACCCAGACTTGTATTCCTCTTTCGGGAATGTGAACAGGCTGTCACTGATGTCGCCCGTCTTGAAGTTGCTGATGACAATCGTTGTGTGGAAAATGCCCACCTTGATGCGTACGCTGAGCGGGTAGCGCGTCTTCTTGTCTAACAGACAGCGCGCCTCCTTGATGCCTTTGACACCCTTCTTGGCCTTGAGCGTGATGTAGTAGCCCTCGTCCGAATCCTTGATGCTGTACGTATAGTTGTCGGGCGAGAACTTGAACTTCGTGGCATACTTGTCACGCTTGTCAGAATGCGCGTCGAAGATGACGATTTTCTTATTCTTGCGCTCCAGTCGTGTGTACGTAACGTCGTCATTCCAAGCTATATAGCGCTCGTCGATAAACTTGCTCTTCTTGCCCTTAGTCCAAATGGTACCTTCCGTTTTGTAGATGCCGATGATGTTCACCTTGTAATGCAGTTGTGAACCTTTCGCCCCATATACCATGTCGTAGGTTTCCATGAACATCCTGCGTGCCTGTTTGGCATTGGGCGTTTCTTTCTCTTGGGCAGACAGGCTGAGTGCTACCCACAATATACTGATCAGGAATAGATATTTTTTCATAATGGGGTGCAAAGGTACGCAATATTTTCAACATTGTAAAAAAAATGACTGAAAAAATTGGTGGTTCGGTTTTTTATCCGTATCTTTGCAAAACGAACCTCTTTTAATAACTTAAACAAATACTTAATCGATTATGAAGAAAAAGTTCATTTGCGCCGTTTGTGGATATATCTACGAAGGCGATGCAGCTCCCGAGAAGTGTCCCATCTGTAAGGCTCCCGCCTCAAAGTTCTCTGAACTGAAGGATGAGGGCGAGACCACCTATGCTACCGTTCACCGCATTGGCGACGGTAAGCCCGAAGGCGTCTCACAGGAGATGATTGACGACCTGCGCAACCACTTCAACGGTGAGTGCGGCGAGGTTGGTATGTATCTGGCTATGGCTCGTCAGGCCGACCGTGAGGGCTATCCCGAGATTGCCGAGGCCTTCAAGCGCTATGCCTTCGAGGAGGCCGACCATGCCAGCCGTTTCGCCGAGCTGCTCGGTGAGTGCGTATGGGACACCAAGACCAACCTGGAGAAGCGTGCTGCTGCCGAGGCTGGTGCCTGCGAGGACAAGTTCCGCATCGCCAAGAACGCCAAGGCTGCTGGCTTCGATGCCATCCACGACACCGTTCACGAGATGGCAAAGGACGAGGCACGCCACGGTGCTGGCTTCGCTGGACTGCTGAAGCGCTACTTCGGAAAGTAGACTTTAGACTGAGTCATACCACATTCGTGATTTCTGAAAAACAAAAGAAAACAAAAGAAAAACAAGAAAAACCGTTCTTAAGTGAATGGCGAAAAGTGTTTTCTTTTGTTTTCTTTTGTTTTCCTTAGACCCCATAGCGGTACTTTAATCTAATGACCAATTTGGGTGAAATGCTCAAATGGGCGGGGTGGCATAGTTTCAGACGGTGAAGCGGATGTAGGCGCGGTCATCGAAGGAGTTGTTGCCTGGCGCGAAGGCTTTGGTGGCCTTGAAGGCTCCGATGTTCAGCGGGTCGTTGTCGCGTTGCCAGGCCAGGCGCTCCTCGCTTTCGGCCAGCGTGGGGCAGAGGAAGGGGTAGCCGTCGGAAGCCAGGACAATCTCCCAGGGGCGGAAGTCAAGGGTAAAAGTCTTGACGTGGCCCATGTCCACGGGGAATCCGTCGATGACGCTGTAGCCGTTGTTCTGCTGCTTCATGGTCTCCAGCATACGGGGGATGATGGCCTCGCGGGCGGTGTCGTTATTGAGGAAGTGGTCCCAGGGCTTCGGGCTGGCCTCGATGATGGCAGCCCGCCGCTCGGCAAGTTCCTGCTCTGAGGGCTTCGGGTTCTCCAAATAGTAGGCAACGCTTCCAAGCGTTGCATCTTCCCCGTAGTAGGCAACGCTTCCAAGCGTTGCGACTTTTTCGCCGGAGCTGCTGCAACGCTTGGAAGCGTCGCCTACTACGAGTCCTTGGCAGTCGCCTATCATCCAGATTTCGCGACGTAGCCGGCTGAAGACGATGCACGAGGCAGCAAGCCGGTCCTCAGGATGCTGGGCAAGATGCTCCAAAAGGTCTTTCTTGTAATAGCTGCGAACGGCTTTGGTGGCCAGCGAGCAGAACTGCTGGCAGGAGACGTTACCCTTCATCTTGCGTATGACGGAGGCAATGGTGAGCATGGCCAGCTCACCGTTGCTGTGTCGGCGTAACGACAATTCGCGGTGGCAGCGGCGCGTGCTCTTCGACGTGGAGCCGTCGATGACGGCGATGAAGTCAGGGGTGACGATTATCCCGTCCTCGCTTCGGCGGTTGGGATTTTTGGGGACTATGGTCTGTTCTATGATAGTCATGGGGGGAATGGGGCTTTTGGGGCGGCTGGGGCCTCTGATACTTTTGGGGCGACTGTGGCATCTGTTTTCCGAAGAGCCGGGGGATGAGGTCTGCGCGGCCTATACGGCGGAGGCTTCGCTCTATTGCCGGCCGCTCCTCGGGCTTGTACCAGAAGAAATACTGCCGCTGGGCCAGCTTCTCCTGAGGCGTGCGGGCAGAGCTGACGGGCTGCAGGGTGTAGGGGTCCAGGCCGGTGTACCATGTCTCGGTGGCGATGGTCATGGGCGTGGGGGTGAAGTCCTGCACCTGCTCCAGCTGGAAGTCCATGTCCTTGGTCAGGGCTGCCAGCTCGGCCATGTCCTCCTCGCGGCATCCGGGGTGTGAGGAGATGAAATAGGGAATGATTTGCTGGCGCAGTCCTTCCTCGCGGTTAATGCGGTCGAAGAGCCGCTTGAACTGCTGGAACTGCCGGAAGGGCGGCTTGCGCATGAGCATGAGCACGCTGTCGCTGGTGTGCTCCGGAGCCACCTTCAGGCGCCCGCTGACGTGGTGGCAGATGGGCGCGCGGGGATACTCTTC
>JAEEGH010025829.1_pt1 | contig 11751 bp, 7 predicted proteins | sample 9134181 | NCBI WGS metagenome assembly JAEEGH01 (sample SAMN16246544, study PRJNA631951) | gut metagenome | biome: gut microbiome; feature: rumen; material: DP-attached | host: Bos | place: Iran: Karaj | collected 2018-10 | reverse complement strand
GTCGAACAAGGACTTCAGCGAGAAGCAGACCTTCGAATGGCGTGCCTCCGACGGTTGCGCCGACATGTACCTGCTGATGGCCGCCCTTTGCGCCGCCGCTCGTCACGGTTTCGAGATGCCCAACGCCCTTGAAGTGGCCGAAAAGACCTACGTCGGCCTCGGCGTCAACATCCACGACGAGAAGAACAAGCAACTGCAGGAGAGCCTCGAACAACTGCCCGACAGCTGCGTGGCCGCCGCCAAGGAATTGGAGAAAGACCGCGAGATTTATACGGCCAAGGGCGTGTTCTCCGACAGCATCGTGGACTACATGATTAAATTCCTCACCGATTTCAACGATGCCCACCTCCGCAAGGAACTCGGCAACGACACGAAGAAAATCCTGAAATTGGTGAAGGATAACATTCACGTCGGTTAAAAAACTGTTGCGGCTGCCATAATATGACAGCCCTACAAACGAAAATGGCCATGACAAAGGACAAATTCAATTGGAAATTCTGCCTTTGTTGTGGCCTTTTCATTTGGTTCATTGTCAATCTGTTGCAGGGCATTTTCACTGAAATTCAGGAGGACGAGGCTTATTACGTCCTTTACGGTGAACACCTTGCGTGGGGTTATTTCGACCATCCGCCTATGGTGGGGTTGATGACCTTTTTGAGCAGCCTTTTCTTTTCGGGGACTTTGGGCGTGAGGTTTTTCACGATTCTTGCATCCTGTTTGTCGTTGTTCACAATGTGGAAAATCATCGATGACAAGCAGCCTGACAAGGAAAAGATATTGCTTTTCTTTACGTTGGCTTGCTCCATCGTGATGTTCAACATTTATGGCTTTGTCACCACGCCCGACACAAGCCTGATTCTGTTTTCGGCCTTGTTTCTGCTTGTGTATCAGCGTTATTTGGCTGAAAACACTTGGCCTCGCGCTTTGCTGATGGGCGTTTTGATGGCCTGCATGGTTTACAGCAAATATCACGCTTTCTTGTTATTGGGGCTGATTGTGTTGTCGAATCTCAAACTGTTGAAAGACGGCAAGTTTTATGTGGCTTGCCTTGTGACTTTGACTTTGCTTGTGCCGCATATCCTTTGGCAAATCAACACGGATTTCCCAAGTTTCAAATACCATCTTTCGCAACGCAGCGAACCGTTCCGCTGGAGTTATTTCTTTGAATATCTACCCAATCAGCTGCTGATTTTCAATCCATTGACTTTTGGGGCGGTGGTTTATGTTTTGATGAAGCATAAACCGAAAAATGGATGGATTGCTTCGTCGTGCCTCCTCGCAATGACACCAAAAGACAGGCTTGATGTCATTGCGAGCAAAGCGAAGCCATCCAAAGAACAAACACCACAAAACGTTTTTGAACGGGGATTAAGGTTTATCCTCATCGGGTTCTTTTTCTTCTTCTGGCTGATGGCCTTCCGTGGACATGTGGAGCCGCATTGGACTATCGTTTGCGTCATCCCAGTGATAGTGTTGGTTTACCGCAAATCCTTGATTGACGATAAGTTAAGAAAATACACCATGCGTCTCATTCTGCCTTCCCTCCTATTGGTTTTGACCTTCAGAATCCTCTTGTTGACGCCTTTGGCTGACCGTTTCGGCTATCACGGCAAGGAAAAATATTACAAGGCCATCGAGCAAGTGGCCGACGATCGTCCCGTGGTGTTCCGAGGCTCGTTCCAGCCGCCGGCTTTGTATCATTATTTCACAGGCAAGGAAAGCTCGACGCTGCAATGCTATTATGACCGCATGACACAATACGACCTCTGGCAGTTCGACAAGGCCTGGATTGGAAAAGAGGTGTTCATCTGCGGTCCCGTCAATGGGCGCTCGGAATCTTATCAAGTGGGCAACGTGGAAATCGAGGGCTTCCTCAGCGACGACTTTTCCTCAGCCAACCGCTTGGTGACCACCTTCGAAATCACCAACGCAGGCAACGACAAAACACCCGTTTTCCACCACGGCGACACCATTCGCGTCGACTTTTCCATCTACAATCCCAGTGAAGCACCCATTAATTTTCAGCACAAAGACTTCAAAATGGCCATCAAGGCGCAATACCTGCCTGGCGATGCCTTCAGTTTTTGTTTCTACAAAAAAATCATGGAAATCGAGCCTCAAGACACTTATCAAGGGCAACTCTATACTATTGTGAATGAAGAAATTAGCCCAGGTAATTACCACTTCAACCTCGGCATAGGCGACCGAGTTTCGTCTTTCGTCACCGAAGAGAGCGGCGTGACCCTCAAGATTGTGCCCTGAGCGCCGCCTGTTGGGCTTCCAGCTCGCGCATTTTTTCCCTTACAGCATTGATATCGTTCTGCTTTTTCTTCTTGTTGATCATCTGCTGCTCGCAATCGGCGATGGTCTCCAACACCTGACGCAAGACCCTGTCCTTCTCCAACACGAAGGCATGACCGATGCCCTCAATCTCGCGCAAACCGCGCATGATGTTGGTTTGCCGCTCGGCAGAAAGAGTGTTTTGGATGAGGAAAAGATAGTCCAGACGCGGATTGAAAGGATACAACACCTTATCCTTGCTTACGAGCGAAACAAGGTTGTAAACATTATAGTTCTCGCCTGCCGTGTAATAGAAAAAGGAGAACGGGGCACCCTCGAAAATGAGGTCGTCGTACCTGACCAAGTCGAGCAAGAGCTTGTTATTGATGCTCCACGCCAGCTTATAGTCGACCAAAGCCGAATTGATGCCCACAACGGTGGTGTCGTCAAACGACGCTATTTGTATTTTCCTGTTTTTGGGATTCATGCCGCAAAGATACAAAACTCAATCCTCACCCAGCAACATGTTGCAGGTTTTTTCGGCCGCCAATTGCTCGGCGCCACGGATTGAGCGGTCGAAGGCATCGGCATAAGGCTTGCCGTCGATGACGATTTGCACGTGAAACTGCTTCTTGTGTCCCTCGCCAATTTCTTCAAGTTGCTGAAAAACAAGGGTCTTGCGTTTCTTTTGCGACCATTCGAGCAGTTTGCTCTTAAAGTTGACGTCCGTGCTCTGCAGTTGTTCCAAATCCAAATGCACCTTGATGATGCGTTCGATGATGATGCGTTTGGCAAAATCGAAACCACGGTCCAAGTAGATGGCGCCCATCAAGGCTTCAAAGGCGTTGCCACCCATCGAACGGGCATTGTTGCCTACGTCGGGCGTGTGGCGGATGTAGTCGCCGAAACCCAATTTCTCCGACAACTTGTTGAGCGAGACACGGCTAACGATGCGCGACCGCATCTCGGTGAGGAAGCCTTCGGGTTGGGTAGGATAAGTGTGGAAAAGGTAGTCGGCCACAGCGGTGCTCAGCACGGAATCGCCCAAATATTCCATGCGCTCGTTGCTGACATGGTAATGCCCGATCGTTTCCACCGCCATCGACTTATGCGTGAAAGCCACGCGATAGAGCGTGATGTTTTTGGGATAAAAGCCGAAAATGTTGTGGATGTACTCGTAAAGATCCTTGTCGGCCAAGTCTTTAGGGGAAGAAAAAAGGGAGAAGAGTGCCATTTTATCACTCAAACTTTTTGAAAATCAAGCTGGCATTTTGTCCTCCAAAGCCGAACGAGTTGGTCAAACCGTAGTGCACGTCACGCTTTTTGGCCTTATTGAAGGTGAAATCGAGGCGCGGGTCAATCTGCGGGTCATCGTCGAAATGGTTGATGGTAGGCGGTATGATGCCATTCTTGAGGGCGAGGATGGTGGCAATAGCCTCGACTGCACCTGCGCCACCGAGGAGGTGACCCGTCATCGACTTGGTGGAGTTGATGCTGATGTTGTAGGCATGTTCGCCAAACACCTTTTGGATGGCGAGAGTTTCGGCCAAATCGCCCATTGGTGTCGATGTGCCGTGTGTGTTGATGTGGTCAATGGCCTCGGGAGCCAGACCGGCATCGTTGAGGGCGCGTTGCATACTGAGCACACCGCCTGAGCCTTCAGGATGAGGTGCGGTGATGTGATAGGCGTCGGCCGACTCACCACTGCCCACCACTTCGGCATAAATTTTCGCGCCGCGAGCCTTTGCGTGCTCGTATTCCTCAAGGATAAGGCAACCGGCACCTTCGCCCATGACAAAGCCGTCGCGGCTGAGGTCGAAGGGACGTGAAGCCGTCATGGGGTCATCGTTACGGGTGGAGAGGGCTTTCATGGCGTTGAAACCGCCGATGCCCAACTGCCCGATGGCTGCTCCTGCGCCGCCGGTAACGATGACTTTGCTCTTGCCCCAACGGATATAGTCGTAAGCCAAGATTGTAGCATGAGTCGAAGAAGCGCAAGCCGACACGGTGGCGAAGTTGGGTCCACGAAAACCGTAATTGATGGAAATCACGCCCGCAGGCATGTTGACAATCATTTTGGTGATGAGGAAGGGACTGAAACGTGGCACGAGGCCTGTTTGGACGTGTTCCTTAATTTCCTCGTACAAATGATTGACGCCGCCAATGCCCGAGGTAATCAGTACGCCCACCTCATCATAGTTGGTGTTTTCGGGATTGATGCCCGAGTCGGCGATGGCTTCGTTGGCAGCCACGATGTCAAACTGGGCAAACAAGTCGTATTTGCGCGCAGTCTTCTTGTCGAAGAAGTTGTCGGGGTCATAGCCCTTCACCTCACAGGCGAAATGCGTCTTGTATAAAGAAGAATCGAAACGGGTAATTTCACCAGCACCGTTTTTTCCATTCACCAAACCCTCCCAAAAATCCTTGACGGTGTTTCCGATGGGGGTGATGGCGCCTAAGCCCGTAACAACTACTCGTTTCGATTCCATAAAAACTTATTTCTTTAATTGAGTGGAAATCAGTTTTCGGCACGCATCTTTTCGATGAGTTTCACCACGTCGCCCACAGTCTGGATGTTTTCCTGTTGGTCATCCGGGATGGAGAGGTTGAAGTTCTTTTCAAATTCCATCATCAGCTCGACGGTGTCCAATGAATCGGCACCCAGGTCGTTGGTGAAGCTGGCTTCCATAGTGACTTCTGAAGGATCCACGCCAAGTTTTTCAGCGATGATCGGAACGATTTCATTCAAAATTTCTTGCATAGTTCTCTTTTTTTAGTTGATAAATGGGTCGCACAACCAGAGCTTGTTACCTCTCAAAAAGCAAAAGACTTTATCAATAAATTGACAGTCAATTGTTTAAAAAAGAAGTCAGACTGTCTGGCGACCAATAATTACTCGTTTTCGCGGCAAAGGTACGACTTTTTTTTATAATGGCGTATTTTTTTGGTTTTTCTGCATCTTTATTGGGCAAAAGGCAAACGGATTCTGAGTTCTTCCAAAATGGAAATATTCTGTTATAGTTTAAAGAAAAATACCACCTATGGTATTTCAAAACTTCGTATTTTTACACCATTAAAACGGAACACTATGGAAACCACAGAGAAAAAACTCTTCCTATTGGATGCATACGCACTGATTTACAGGGCTTTCTTTGCCCTAAACAAGAACCCGCGCATCAACTCGAAAGGTGTCAATACCTCGGCGGTGATGGGCTTCCTCAACTCGCTCTACGAAATCCTGAAAAACGAGAAACCTTCTCACATCGGCGTGGCCTTTGATGTGGCTGGCACCGCGCAACGCCAAGAAGAATACAGCGAATACAAAGCCAACCGCGAGAAAATGCCCGACGACCTCCGCGAATCCATACCTTATATAATAAGACTCATCGAAGCCTTCAACATCCCTATTTACGGCGTGGAAGGTTACGAAGCTGACGATGTGATTGGGACGCTGTCGAAAAAGGCTGAAAAAGAAGGCTTTACTACCTATATGATGACCCCCGACAAGGACTTTGGACAACTCGTCACCGACAAGGTTTTGCTTTACAAGCCCGCCAAATTCGGCGAACCGGCACAGATTTGGGGGCCGAAGGAAGTGTGCGAACGCTATGGCATCAGCGAACCTAAGCAACTCATTGACATTCTGGGACTTTGGGGCGATGCCGCCGACAACATCCCGGGCATTCCGGGCATTGGCGAAAAGACGGCGGCTATCTTGGTCGGGAAATACGGTAGCGTGGAGAACCTCATCGCCCACGCCGACGAGCTCAAAGGCAAACAGAAAGAAAACGTCATCGCATTTGCCGAACAAGGCCTGATGTCGAAGGCTTTAGCTACCATTAATTTGGAGGTGCCCGTCAACTTCGACGAAGACGAGCTGAAAGCCAAGGAACCCGACCTGCCTGCGCTGATGGCCTTGTTTGAGGAACTGGAATTCAAGACCTTCGCCAAACGTTTTTTGGACGATTACAAGAAAACCCACACGGGCGAGGCATCTCTGGATTGCTTCGTTCCTCGCAATGACGGGAAGACATCAGGGAGCCAAGCACCCGATTTGTTCTCCAACGAGACCTCTACTCCATCAGGACAATTCGACTTGTTCAACCAAGACGGCGGCAACGGCCTGTTGGAGTTTTCCGACAAGGACTCCGCCAAAACGGTGCAGCATGTCTACAAACTTGTGGAGACTGATGAAGAAATCAAGGCCTTAGTGGAGCGTTTATCACAACAAACACGGTTCGTCTTCGATACCGAAACCACCAATATTGATGTATATTCCGCTGACTTGGTCGGCCTTTCCTTCGCCATCAAAGCTCACGAAGCTTGGTATCTGTCCATGCCCGCCAACCGCGAGGAATGTCAACGAAAACTGGAGCTACTGCGACCTCTGTTTGAGGACGAAAGCATCATGAAAATTGGCCAAAACCTGAAATTCGACATCTCCATGCTGGCACAATACGGCATCAGCGTGAAGGGCAAGTTGTTTGACACGATGCTGGCGCACTACCTCATTGAGCCGGAGCAACGCCACAACATGGACTACCTCGCCGAGGTCTACCTCAACTACGTCACCATCCCTATCGAGGAGCTGATTGGGAAGGGGCGACAACAGAAAACCATGCGCGAAGTGCCCGTGGAATTGGTGAAGGAATATGCCGCCGAGGATGCCGACATCACCATGCGACTCTATGAAAAACTGTTGCCTTTGCTGAAAGAAAACGGCGTGGAGAAACTGTTCTACGAGATTGAGATGCCACTCGTGCCCGTGCTGAGCCGCATGGAGGCCAACGGCGTGAAGATTGACACGGAAAACCTGAAGCAAATCAGTGATGAGTTTGCCGTCGAGATTCGCAAAATCGAAGAACAGATTTACGAATTGGCTGGAATGCCGTTCAATATCGCCTCGCCGAAGCAATTGGGAGAAATCCTCTTCGAGAAACTGCGCATCGACGAGAAAGCCAAGAAAACCAAGACGGGCCAATACGCCACGGGCGAGGAGGTGCTGCAAAAATTGGCCCACAAGCATCCCATCGTCAACCTGATTTTGGACTACCGCTCACTCACCAAATTGAAGTCTACCTATTTGGATGCCCTGCCGGCTTTGGTCAACCCTAAGGATGGCCTCATCCATACTTCATTCAATCAAGCCGTGACTGCCACGGGACGCTTGAGTTCCAACAATCCCAACTTACAGAACATCCCTGTGCGCACCGAGAAAGGCCGCGAAATCCGCCGCGCCTTCGTGCCTCGAAGCGAGCAATACACTCTTTTGGCGGCAGACTATTCCCAAATCGAATTGCGCATTATCGCACACTTGAGCCAAGACCCTGCTATGGTCGCCGATTTCAACCTTGGCCACGACATCCACGCGGCCACGGCTGCCAAGGTGTTCCACGTGCCGATGGAGCAAGTCACCAAGGAGCAGCGCAGTCGAGCCAAAGCGGTCAATTTCGGCATCATCTATGGCATGTCGGCCTTCGGCCTAGCAGAAAGGATGGAGCTTTCGCGCAGCGAGGCAGCCGACATCATCAAGAAATATTTCGAGGAGTACGCAGGCATCAAAGAATACATGAACCGCAGCATCGCTCTCGCCAAGGAGCGCGGCTATGCCGAAACCATCTTAGGGCGTCGCCGCTACCTGCGCGACATTAATGGCGCGAATAGCGTGGTACGCGGTTTCGCCGAGCGTAATGCCATCAACGCACCTATTCAAGGCAGCTCCGCCGACATGATCAAGATTGCCATGATTGGCATCCATCAGGAATTGGAACGGCTGAAGATGCAATCGAAGATGATCTTACAGGTACACGATGAATTGGTGTTCGATGCTCACTTGGATGAACTCGATACTTTGAAATCCATTGTTCAGGACAAGATGGTGCATGCCATGCCCTTGTCGGTGCCAGTAGTGGTCGAAATCAACACGGGCGCAAATTGGTTGGAAGCGCATTAAATCATCCAACACTGCAGCCTGGCGTAACCAAATCGCTTGGGGTAAGCAGCACGAGGCGACCGTCCTTGTCCTCGGCAGAGAGAATCATGCCCTCACTGACTACGCCCTTGAGCTTGCGTGGCTCGAAGTTGGCGATGAAGCACACCTGCTTGCCCACCAGTTTCTCAGGTTCAGTGTAATACTTGGCGATGCCGCTCACGATGGTACGTTTGTTCATACCGTCGTCGATGAGGAACTGGAGCAGTTTGTCGGCCTTTGGCACTTTCTGACATTCGAGGATGGTGCCCACGCGGATGTCGACCTTCATGAAGTCGTCGAAGCTGACGGCAGGCTTCACGTCACTGGGTTTCCAAGCGTTAAGTTGATTGGCTTTCTTGGTCTCTTCCAACTTCTTCAATTGGGCTTCCACTACGCTGTCCTCGACCTTCTCGAACAGCAGCTCCGGCTGACCGATGACATGACCTTCTGTGAGTAAAACGGTATTTTCGGCATCGTCCCAACCATTGAACTTCAAGCCTATCATCTGCTGCAATTTCTTCGCGCTGAAGGGAAGGAAAGGCTCGCTCAAAATGGCCAAATGCGCCACAATCTGCAACGACACGGCCATCACATCCTTCACGCGCTCGGGGTCGGTCTTGATTTGCTTCCAAGGCTCGTTGTCGGTGAGGTATTTGTTGCCGAGGCGGGCCAAATTCATCAATTCAGACAGAGCCTCGCGGAACTTGTAGTTCTGAATGAGTGCACCAATCTTGTCGGGATAGCCATTCATTTCGGCAATGGTGGACAAATCGATATCGTTGAGGTTGTCCATGGCGGGCACCACACCTTCATAATATTTATGTGTCAAAACCAAGGTACGGTTCACGAAGTTGCCGAAAATAGCTAATAGTTCGTTGTTGTTGCGGTCTTGATAGTCCTTCCAAGTGAAGTTGTTATCCTTGGTCTCGGGCGCATTTGCAGTCAACACGTAACGCAGCACATCCTGCTTGCCTGGGAACTCTACAAGGTATTCGTGCAGCCATACGGCCCAATTGCGCGAGGTTGAAATCTTGTCGTTCTCAAGGTTGAGGAACTCGTTGGCAGGCACGTTGTCGGGCATGATATAATCGCCGTAAGCCTTCATCATGCAGGGGAAGATGATGCAGTGGAACACGATGTTGTCCTTGCCGATGAAGTGCACCAACTTGGTCTCGGGGTCTTTCCACCATTTCTCCCAATTTTCACCACGTTTCTCGCAAATCTCCTTCGTATTGCTGATATAGCCGATGGGTGCATCGAACCAGACATACAGCACTTTGCCTTCTGTGCCTTCAATCGGGACGGGAACGCCCCAGTCGAGGTCGCGGGTAACGGCGCGGGGCTGTAGACCACCGTCCAACCAACTCTTCACCTGACCGTAGACATTCGATTTCCATTCCTTGTGACCTTCGAGAATCCACTCGCGGAGCCAAGTTTCGTATTGGTCCAAAGGTAAATACCAATGCTTGGTCGGTTTTTTCACCAAAGCTGCGCCGCTGAGTTGCGAGTGCGGATTAATTAATTCATCGGGACTCAGAGATGAGCCACATTTCTCGCATTGGTCACCGTAGGCACCGTCGGCACCGCATTTCGGGCAGGTTCCCACAATATATCGGTCAGAAAGGAACTTCTGTCGCTCAGGATCGAAATATTGTTCGGTTTCCTTCTCAATGAACTTCCCTTCGTCGTAAAGCTTCTTGAAAAACTCCTGGGCCGTGGCACGATGCATCTTCGAAGAAGTGCGTGAATAGACATCATAGCTGATGCCCAGCTCTTCGAACGACTTCTTGATGATTTCGTGGTAACGATCCACAATATCCTGAGGCGTAACGCCCTCTTTTTCAGCCTTAATGGTAATCGGCACACCGTGCTCGTCGGAACCACCGACAAACAACACCTCCTCACCACGCATTCGCAGATAGCGCACGTAGGTGTCGGCAGGGATATAGACGCCAGCTAAGTGTCCGATGTGAACGGGGCCATTGGCGTAAGGCAATGCAGTGGTTACGGTGTAACGCTTGAAGTGTTTGTTCGTTGATTCCATACTTTAATTGTTTAGGTGAAAGTTGAAAAAATGTTCGTTTAATCCCCCGCTTTCGGGCACCCCATAAAAGGGGGATGGGAAAAACGGGTGCAAAAATAGTGATAATTGTTGAAATTTGGGAAGGGTTGTTTATTTTGGCAACAAAAAAAAGCCAGTGGCTTGCGTCACTGGCTTTTCTGATATAAATGTGACTCTTACTTCACAACCACCTTTTGGACTTTCACGTTGTCGCCGTTGATGAGGCGGAACATGTAAATGCCATTGGTGATGTCAATCTTCTTTTCGATGCTGCCATTGAAGGTATCGGTGCTAATCACGCGACCCGTCATGTCAATCATTTGCAAGGTGGCTTCGCCTTCGATACCGTAGACGCTGAAGTTGCCACTTTCGTTAATGAAGCCAAAGCTTTCATCACCTTCTATCTTGCTGTTGGAAGCATACACCAGTTTGAAGCGGCTTTCGTAATCCGAAGTCTTAGCCTTGAAGGTGTAGCTCGGGGTGCTGAGGAGGTCGATGTCGGCACTGGTCATATTGTCGATGAGGTGCAAATAGCTGAACTCGACATTATCCTTGCTGAAGCTCAAAGTATAGTTACCGTTTTCGGCAGCGCGGAAATTGATGGGCATTTCGCCTTGGCCTTCGGCATTGACGACAGCGTAATCCTTACCGTTTTGCGGGATGTAAACCTTGGTGTGGTTCGGGTTAAGCTGGAACTTCGGCAGGGTGCTGCCATTGTCGAAGCGAAGGATGGTACGGTCGATGACCTTGTTATTGACACTGCTAAGGTTAAGGGCCATCGTCATACCAGTGGTCTCGTTGCTGGTTACCTTTGTGAAGGTCTCGGTATCGCCATCATTATCGGCAATCACGAACACAGCTTCCATCGGAGCTACATTACCCTCGCCAGCAATAACTTCGTTGCCATCTTCATTGATTCTATAGTAAGATCTTTCAATAGAAGCATAATTATTGCCCCAAGGATTACCTATGAGATTCCAGCCGGGGAATTCAACAGGGACACCATTTTCATGCGTTAATTCTTTCTTCAAAGCAACTACACCGTCACCATAGTAAGGCACGCCTGTGAAAGTAAGATCAAGACCGTCTCTATTGGCATAGAGATAACCTCTCAAAGGTTCAAGGTTGAAGTTCTCTACTTTCCAGTTCTCCCATTCCAAATCATGATTTCCTTCAAAACAGTTATTATTCTGTTCGAAGCGGTAGAGGTCGAAGTCTTCGGGGTTGGTGTTGTTAAGCATGTTCTGCACATTTGCTGGATCGGTATCACCATATAACGGTGAAGAAATCAGGAACCAGCCACCGGGTTCTACGGTTCCAGTACCATCAACCCAAGGATCAATTTCCTTGATGAACGTAGAAGGCATAGGCACTGTATAGTCCACAGAAATATCGTCGATGTAGATGCGACCATAACGAATAGTAGTACTTGCAGGCA
>JAEEGH010025828.1_pt1 | contig 11751 bp, 8 predicted proteins | sample 9134181 | NCBI WGS metagenome assembly JAEEGH01 (sample SAMN16246544, study PRJNA631951) | gut metagenome | biome: gut microbiome; feature: rumen; material: DP-attached | host: Bos | place: Iran: Karaj | collected 2018-10 | reverse complement strand
AAGCGAAACTGAATATTGGCTTGAATTACTTCATGCCACAGAATACTTAAACAATAATCAGTTTAGTAGCATATACCCAGAATGTCAGGAACTGATAAGAATATTGATTTCTATTTGTAGGACAAGGCATTAAAAGAATCTTAAATTGTTAATTGTTAATTGTTAATTAATTCAGGGAAAAATCTATGAAAAGATTGCTCATTTGTTTACTGCTGGTTGGTTGGGCGGTGCAGGCCGCCGTGCGCATCCCATTGGACAATGCTGACTTCGAGAAGAAGGGCGAAAATTGGAACATCCATGATAAAGGAGAAATCACGACTATCATTCCGGAAGCCGCGTCGCATGGACGATATGGCATGCGATGCGTCGATAAATGGACCACAAAAGGCGGCGATGCGTTTTTCGCAAGAAAGCCCATCAAGGCGGGAAAAGTTTATCAATTGAAATTTCGTGCACGGACGGCAAGCAATTCTGATTGCGTGGCGATCCATTGGAATTTCTATGATGAAAAAGGCGTGCATCTGACGTCCATGCAGCGTGGCGAGATGATCTACCACTTTAAAGCGACGAAGGAATGGCAGATGTTTTCGACGCAGGCCATGGCGCCGCCAAAAGCTGCGTTTTGGGAATTGCGCATCCATACGGCGGTCGCCGGAAAGGGTGACGCGGATTTGGATAGTTTCGATTTGTTCGAGCTGGCGGAAAAAGAGGCGAAGGAATATTTAAAGAATGACGATGTAATCATACAAGGACAAAGGAAACGTGACAGTAGGAGCTTGAAGGTTGATATGGAACAAGTTGAAGCAGTCATGAAGAAAGTGGCGGCGATGCCGCATCCGCGTCTGTTCGCCAGTGCGGAGGAGTTCGAGGCGTTGAAAAAGGAAGCGGAAGGCAACGGCATGCACCGCCGCATGCGCGACCATTTGTGCAAGGCGGCGGATTCGTTGATGGACGTGACGCCCGTTGAACGCAAACTGGAAGGCATTCGCCTTCTAGGTGTCTCCCGCACAGCAATTTACCGTGTTTCGACGCTGGCATTGAGCTATCGTTTGACAGGCCATGTGGCATACCGTGACCGTTGCATTACGGAATTGCGGGCCATCGCGTCGTTTAGCGATTGGAATCCAAGCCATTATCTGGATGTCGGTGAGATGACGCTTGCAATCGCCACAGGCTATGATTGGCTGTATGATGAACTGACGGAAGAAGACCGCAAGTCATTCGCTGAAGCCATTTTGCGGAAGGGTATCCAGTCGTCTGGAGCGGGAGCGTGGTGGCGTCGCGCCTCCAACAACTGGGGGCAGGTCTGCCATACGGGCATGCTGGCCGGTTGTGTTGCGGCGGCGGATGTCGAATTCGATACATGCCTGAAACAGGCCTACGAAGATATAACGAACATGGCGATTCCGATGCGTGCCTACGACCCGAACGGCAACTATCCGGAAGGGCCTGGCTATTGGGAGTACGGGACGGGCTTCAACGTGATGGGATTGGCCATCATGGACCATGCCTTTGGAACGGATTTCGGCCTGTCGGCACTGAAGGGCTTCAAGGAGACAGGCGGTTATTACGACTATGCAACGGGGCCATCCGGCATCGTTTTCAACTATGCCGACGGTGGTGCGGGCGGCCGTAGCCGCCTTGGCAGCGTGTGGTGGTTCGCAAAGCGTTTCAATCAGCCAGAATTGGTGGAAGGCTATGAACGTGAACAGTTTGAAAGGTACTGCAATGAAAAGCCGCGCCATGACTGGTTCCATGCGTACATGTTCTTCTGGTTGTTCGAGAGACCGGAAGGCGTGGAGTCCGCTGTCAGCCAAAGACCGCTCGTCTGGAATGGCGGCGGGCCGGTTCCGATCGTGGTGATGCGGAATACATGGGATGTTGAAAAAATGACATATGTCGGCCTGAAGGGGGGTAGTCCAGGCGGACCGCATGGACATATGGACGGTGGTTCGTTCATTTTGGACGCAGGCAAAGTCCGCTGGGCGTGCGACTTGGGAGCGGAAGGCTACCATCGCGTCGAATCCATGGGGCTGAATCTGTGGAGCGCCGCACAGGATAGCGACCGATGGAAGTTGTTCCGCCTGAACAACAAGAGCCATAACACACTGGTCATTGATGATCATTCGCAAATCGTGAGAGGCTTCGCGACCTTCACGGAGGTTTCGGAATCACCCGCTTATGCCGTCATGGATTTGACATCGTTGTATGCGAACGACTGCAAATCGGCCATTCGCAAAGTGGAGCTTTCGCCAGAAGGCGTTGTGACGGTGACGGATGAATTGGCGGGGCTAAAGCCCGGAGCGCAAGTCGTTTGGGGCTTCACGACGCATCAGAAAGTGGAGGCGTACGACGAAAAGACCGTGACGCTCGCCAACGGCGATCTGCGTTTCGTGACGGAGACGCTGACAGGCGGTGAAATCCGCGTTGTCGATGTGACGGTGCCGCAGCCTGTGTTCAAAGGCGATTCGCAGAACAAAAATACGCGTCGCGTGGAAGTTGTGGCGAAGGCCTCCGAAGACGGCAAGGCGCTCATTCGCGTGAAGATGGGGCTGAAATAGGAATTAACAATTAACAATTAACAATTAACAATTAACAATTTTTCTGGATGTTCTGGAAGTTCTGGAGGTTCTGGAGACTAACCACTAAAATTGTTAATTGTTAATTATGAATTATGCATTATGCATTATGCATTATGCATTGATATCCAGCAGGATTTTCTGGTGGATTGGGCTGATGGAGCCGTCCGCCATGGGGCCTGCGTTGAGCAGAAGATTGCAGTTTTTGGCGTTGACATCCTGCAGGTAGGCGCGGAGTTCATCCGCCGAACGGTTTTCATAGAGCGGGCAGTAGCCCCATGTGCCGCGTTGAATACTGGAACAGACTTCGTTATGCTTGTGCATGTTGCCTTCGAAGCCACGTTGGGCGCGTTCCGCTCCTGCGTCGCCGAAATTCTTGCGGGCGTTTTCGACGGCGCTTCCGAAATTGTTTTCCGGCGACGCGAAATCCTCCGTGCCAGTGGCGCCTTGCTTCCATGAAATCAACACGTCCGGATGGTTTTTGCGAATGCGGGCGTAGATGTCTTCAATGGGAATGTAATCCTCTCCCATGCACCACCATGCGGAGATGAGATCCAGCCAGATGCCGGTGATTTTGTAGTTGGAGAGGAGTTCGTCCATGACATCGTTGATGTAGTCGATATAGCGGGCGAAATCTTCTTTCTTGCGGTAGAGATAGCGCGGCTCGGGCGTTGGATAGTCCGGACGAGCCGTCTTGAGAACGGAACGATCGACGAAATACGGATGCCGCCAGCTCTGCATGAAGGTGTAGTAGGCGAAGAAGCCGAGGCCTTTGCGGTCGCAGGCTTCGCTGAGTTCCGCGACGAGATCGCGTCCGCAAGGCGTGTTCATGACGTTGAACGGTTCGATTTTGGAATCCCACAGGCAGAAGCCTTCGTGGTGGCAGGTGGTGAGATTGATGTATTTCATACCTGCTGCGAGGGCGAGATCCGTGATGGCGTCCGCATCGAAATGATGGGCGGTGAACTGCGTCGCAAGCTGTTCGTATTTTTCGAGCGGAATCTTGTCCTGAAACATGACCCATTCATGGCGATGGAGCAATGAATACAGGCCATAGTGGAGGAAAAGGCCGAATTTCGCGTCTTTAAACCATGCGAGAATGGCCTCCTTGTGGTTCTTTTGCCAAAGGTCCGCGTAGGGCAGAAGGTATTTGGGGCAGGATGAAATATGCATTATGCAAGATTCGAATAATCGACTTTTTGAATATTTGCAATTTGTTATAAATTATATACTTGGAAAACTGATTCCACCAAATCAAGGGGGTGATAGATGTAAATTCTACACCAGAACGAGGCTTCGGATAGTGAAATTCTATACTGGAAAAGGCGTTATGATAAAGCGGTTCGTTCATTCTGGACGCGGGCAAAGTCCACTGGGCATGCGAATTGTATTCTACCTCCCCCTAAACACATCGTTCAGGTTAAATCCTGAAAATCATGGCCATCAAGCCGCCGTTTCTGGTGATTGCCAACTTGACTTTTAGCAACAGGATGGTCAAGAGCAACAGAGCGACATTCGCCAGAAATATATAGGAGAGCGGTCTGATGACGTGGTAGAGGAAGCTCTGCCAGTCCTCTTCCGTCTCACAGATTCTCCATTTGTCTTGTTTATTCTTCAATTTTTCCAGAAAACGTCCAGGCTTCCCTTCGCCGAAGATATAGTCATCGACCCGCATGACTTTGCTTTCAAGGTACGTTTCCAGTGTTTCACGGTTATTTTTCACGGCGGAATCCGGCTTTTTGATGGCCACGATTTCCCGTCTCAGAAGAGTTTTCGAGTCAATCGGACAATCGTCCTTAGCTTCTGGGAGGCGTGCGATAAAACCTGTCATGGCCTCGAAAGCCCAGTATTGCAGGGTGGCTTTTCCTGCGAAAATTCTGGCATGTTTCATTTCCTCGTCACGTGTCTGCGCTGGCAGGCGGAGCAAGCCGCCAAGGATGAGCTGGGCCACCATGATCATCGGGATAATCATGAGTCCCTGACGGATGTTTGTGGTAATACTTGAAATCATGAGTCCAAGCGCAGCGGCGCAGGTCGAAGTCAGTGTTAGGATAATGTAAATCGCCAAGCAATGAGACAATGGGAATTTCTGCCAGATGATTCCCGCTAGAACGACAAAGAGAATGTTTTGCAAGGCGGTGACGATGGCTAGCATCGTGAATTTGGCGAGCAGAAACGAGAAGGTCGAGACATTGTTTCTGCTCTCCCGAAGGAAGACATTCCATTCCGAGACGATTTCCTTGCATGCGGGAAGCAAGCCCATCCAGATGGCCGCGGCGATGAGAATGAAGAAGACCGTCATGTGCGAACGGGTGGATTCTTCGCCGCTGATATTCTGATGAAGCGTTTGGACGGCCTTGATTCTCTCGTCGAGAATCTTTCGAAGGAACGCTTCATTCTTCTGGAAATAGCGGGTGTCCTCTGGCCATTCGTAGGGAGGTTTTTCATCCAGCATGGCTGGGAGGTTGTATCTAAAAAGCGGAAAGTGCAGGATGAAGCTGTTGTGCGGAATTTTGTCGCAGTCGGGATTCTCCCAGATTTCCTTGGCGTCCCGGTAGAATACGCCGATATCTTTCGACCCTTTGTCGGCCACTTCATTATACAGATAGTTATATAGGCAATAATCGTCCTGGAATTGTTCCATGGCGGTTTTTCTGGTATCCTTGTAAACCTCGTTTGTGATTCTATCGTCGTAGGTGAGAATCTTGCCATTGCCGTTGCCCGTTTCGTCCATCTCGTCCTTGCAGATGGTCACGGTGTCAAAGATCAGTTGCGCGGAGAGGACTTGATTGTCGGTTTCCTTTGTGTCGTTGCAAAGATGGGTGAACGCGATCCACAGGAGGGCCGTGATGATGGGGGGGAGGAACAACGTCAGCGTCAGGCCGAGCAAATCCGCCCATAGCACTTTGAAGTTTCTGGACAGCAAGGTATAATAGTCATTGACGGCATGCAGGATCATAGCGGTTCCTTGGGATAGTACAGCGGTGTGTCGATATTATTCGTCATGTAGTGGTTGTAATTGAAGGCGAGGGCATCCACCTGCGCTGAGGTTTTCATGGCGTTGATCAGGTCGTCGGGGCTTCCAAACGCACTTTGCGTGACAATCGACCAGGAGTCCTGACGCGGCCCGTAATAGCATATCCTGCCTCTTGAACCGACTAGCAACAAGTCGTCGAACATGTTGAATATGACGGAGTTCGGGGAGTGTATGGAGGAGATGACCGTCATTTCCTGCGAATCGGCGAGCTTTCGAAGGACGCTAATGACTTTTTCCGCATCCGACGCGGAAAGACCGGAGGTCGGTTCGTCCAGAATGATGATTTCCGGGAATCGGACAAGCTCATGCGCGAGGTTGATGCGGCGTCTTTGCCCTCCGCTGGGGAAGCTGCCTTGCCATTCGGGGCATCCGATTTGCAAGTTGAGTGCTTCTGGCTCCACTTCCAATGAACGAATCACATGGTTTATGACGAGCTGTCGTTCGGCTACCGTGAGATATGGGGCAAACAGCCTTAGGGTATAGTTCAATGAACTTTTTCCTGTGAGTTCGGGGATGAGGACGTCTCCTTGTGGAACATAGGCCACATGGTTCATCATTTCAGACAGAGGTGTGCCGAAGACACGAATGTCGCCTTGGGACGGGGTGTTGCATCCCGCCAGCATTTTGATGAATACGGATTTCCCACAGCCGCTGTTCCCCATGATAGCGGTCATCTTGCCTTTTTTTGCCTGCATGAACAAATTAGTGCATAGATCCTTCTTTTTGAACTTATCCCAGACACGCCTTTTGAGCTGATTGGTCTGTAGCGCATAGGAAGAATTTGAGACGATTCCCCTGTTTTGCTTCAACAGGGCGACTGTTTTCAGAAAATCTTGAGTGATTTCGCTGTTGTTCAGCAACAGTCTTTTTTTGGACAGACCAAGCCCTTTCATATAGTCCTCCGGGAAGATCATCTGTCTTTTGGAGACTTGCGTGACAAGGCCGGCTTCATCCTTTATTTCAAGTCTGCCTGACGAAGGGGGGCATATCCAGAAATATGCCTCCCGTCTCTCCAGCAATGGAGACTGGGGATTGTCTTCTATGATACGTTTTCTGTCCATGATTGCTTGGAATGACATCGTTATTTTTTTGGCGGGATCATGTATTCTCCATAGAATGTGAAAGCCGCATAGCGTCTCGGAAGGGGGGCGCCATTGGCGGGGGGAAGGTTGATGATCGTCCCTTCGGCATTCTGGGGAGAAGGCGAAATGATTGTGTTTACGGCTTTTTCCGTGATTGGACAATAGAAATCACCTTTGAGGGGGATGGTTTGCATGATGGGCAGATAGGCGAGAAAGTCGTCGGAAGGCACCAGCAGGGCTACATAGTCCCCTTTCAGGCCCATAAGAGGTTTCCCGAAGGGGATGTTCGTGATACCTTTGTGGCGGCAGTTCAACGGGCCGTCGCAGGCATATACCATGACCTGCGCCTCTTTTACCTCCTGGTTTTTCAGGCTTAATATCTTGACTGAAACGGCGTTTTTCACAAGGAACGACAGCGTGGGGTTGTTTGTACGCCTGTATCCGGCCTGAGGGTACAGATAACTGTTCAGACCGCCGTATTCCAGAATGCTGTTCAAATTGGATGATTCGATATCGAGGTTGTTATACGGGCTGACCAAGGGGCCCGTGTATTTTTCGACGGGGGTCAGAATGACGGCATAGGCCTGTTTGGACGACAGGTTGTTATGCGTCGTATGGATGGTGACGCTATTGAACAGGCAGTTTTCCTTGAGAGGCGTGCCCGTGCCGAAAATCAGCGTCCATCCCTGGGAGAAGCTTTTCTGGCGCAGACTACCCTCGTCAGTGCCGGGCGGCAGGTCGTGTTCCACTATTTCATAGTATTGCTTGGCATTGAAGATCTGGCGTCTGTCGTAATCTTCCAGCATTCTGGCATGTTCCGTGCATTCCAGATACCGTTCGATTGCACCGAGCCTTGTCCTCGTGAGCATGTCCATCCGGTTTTTATTGAGGTTTTGTTCGCGAAGTGATTCAATCAATTCGACTTTTGAAAGTTTGATTTGCTCTTCCGTGTTGTGAATGGCTTCTTTCAAGACTTCGATTTCGCTCAGCAACTTCAAGTCCTTCTTGTTGTATTCTCTGATGGAGGAATCGTTTTCGTCCTGGGCTGACACGGAGGATGTGGACAAAAAGAATATCGTCACAAGTGCGAAAGCATTGATGATGATTCCGAATGTTTTCATAGTTGACGTCACCTCCTTATTGTTCGCTTTGGATGATGCTGTACACTGCAAACGAGATGTTTGGTTTTAGGGAGGCCTTGATGCTTTCAATCTTCTCTTGCAAAGCCGTCGTCAAGGTGCATCCCGCTGGATATTTCTGGAAGCATGGCTCAGAACTGGGGGATTCGAATTTCAGGGCGTTTGGAGGCTCATACATGGCGACTTGCACATCGCCGCCGATTTTCCGCCTGTATTCTTCCGGAGTATCGGGAAGCAGACCAATGTATGTGCAGGGGATGCGGGCTTTGACAGGGAGCACCAATCCCCAGTGCTCCCCTTTTTTGAATTGGATAGGAATGTCGCCTAATGACCTGTCATATACCATTTTAAGGATTTCCCAACCTTCGTGTCCGTTGACAGGATTACGGGTAACACCGTGGGTGGTCTTGGTCAGATCAAAGATTTGGGAGTCGATAACTTCATTTTTTTCATTGAGTATGGCCAGTCCGATGGTATGGATTTCGTCAACGTTTTCCAGCATGATTTCAAAGCCCATGATGTAGCCATCGCTGGGCATCGGTTCAAGAGCCGCATCTACGACGATGCACAAGGAGTTCTCCGCCTTGGCTTTCGGCAGGGGGAGCAAGGGCATCACAGCATAGGGTTCCAGGCTGCATTTGTAGGCGTCTGTTTCATCCATGGTGTAGTCGGATACCGTCTGAGGTGTTCCGTCGCGAAAGAGAATCTTGTCCGGCAGGACTTCGTCTTGTTCCAGAAAATCTGTCCGGGAGACGACTTTCGCGTGGCTCATCCAAAAGGATTTGTATCGTCCTACAATGTTGTATAGGTATTGAGCATTTTCACGACTTTTCTCGATGTATTCCTGATTCTTGTTCTGGCTGGTGAAGATTTTGCCTCGAATGACGTTGTACTCCTGCTCAAGCCTCTCCTTTTCCTTTTGGCAGCGTTCCAGTTCAGCCACCAGCTCAGGATCGGGCTTTTGAAATAGGGCGCAACCAGAGCCCAGCAGGAGCGTCATCGCCAGACATCCTGTCAAAATCTTCTTATTCATAGCAGTCAGTCCAAAAAATATTTACGGTTTACGGTTTTGAAGGGAATAAGCTTTTCTGATTTTAGAAATCAATGGTTCCATAGATGGCGGAGAGCATCTTGTCGTTATTGGCTACAAGCCCTTCGAATTCATTTTGAAACGCCTTGTTTTTGCCGTGCAGGTAAAGCTTGAATACTCTGCACAACTCCCGTTTTTCCTCGACGGATTCCGAGCGTACGACCAGTGTGGCCAGCTTGTCATACACAGCTTTGCAGGGGACGTCATCCTCGAGAATGGAGAGGTACTTTTGCGCCTCATAGATGGCGGAGGTCATGGGCACTAGCGTAAATTTCTCGTCTTTCATGAGCACTGTTGTATCGGTGATGCTGATTCTCTGTTTCAGCAATGTCAACTCCTGTTCCACTTGAATTCTGGACTGCTTGTCCTTCGCCAGCTCCTCGTCCTTAGTCTTCAAAAGCTGCTCCAAAGTCTTCGTCTTGTTTTGGCTGGTCTCCAGCTGCCCCTTTAGCTTGTCAAACTCTTTCGTCTGTTCATTCAGTCGGTTCTCTAACTGCTTGGCTTTGTCTTGACTGGATGCCAGCTCCGTTTTTGCCGCGGATAATTCTTTGTTAACTGTAGCCAGATCCGCTTTTGCCGCAGATAGTTCATGGCTAGGTGTGCCCTGCGCCTGTTGGGATTTTTTCAATTCGTTTTGAGCGGTTGTCAGATTGGCTTTGACAGTTGTCAATTCTTCTTTGACAGCGATGAGCTCATCACGGGTGGTTATCAGTTCCTTTCTAGTACTTCTTAGCATTTGCTCCGTCGCCTTGTTGGTGGTGTTACATCCCACCAGTACCATGACAGCCAACAGAAGTCCCGAAAGAGTTCCAAAATGTTTGATTTTGCTTTCCATTTTTTGTGTTCCTTTGATTTGATGGATTATAGTTATTGAATACGTTTCCTTCGTGGGTTTGCACATCGTGTTTTCGTGCCCGTTTCATCCATGATCGAGGCTAGTCATCTTTTCCTTATAGGTTGGGAGGAGGTCATTCCTTTATAAGCTTTGTACAATATTCTGAGAAAATGTACATACTGCTGAAATTGGGCTTCCCCTGTAGATGGGACAAGTACAAATCATGCGCATATTTTCTCTCGTCCATATCTCGCATGTTCTTCAGTGTCGGAGCCATGGTCATGATAATTACGTTCCTCCAGCCCATGCCGTCAATTTCCACCTGCCTGTCAAAATTCTCCAATTGCTTGGCAATTCGAGTCTTTATCTGCAACATTCGTGCGGCAGAAAGAGATGCAGGCGGTTGAACGACCGTAACTGTCTGTTGCTGTTGCGGGGGCTGCGGTGTCGGGAGTGCTACAGATTTTTTGTTAATCAATTCCTGATATTTACTGTTTAACTCCTGATACTTTCGATTCAATACTTGGTAATCATTTATCAATTCCTGATTCTGCTTGTTTATACTTCCATATTGTTTCTCCAGATTCTTATAATCTTTTTGCAAATTCCTATAGTTATCATTCATAGTGCCGTATTTGTTCAGCAATTCCTGATGTTCTTCAAGTAGTTTTCCTGAATCATTGTTTTTAGACGACATCGGAGCTGTGAACGGTGTAACGCCATTCTTTTCGAGAGCCGCTTGCAAAGCCGCTTTTTCATTTCTCAATTTCAAAATGGTGTCGTCTAAAGAACTAATCCTATTCTTTAATACATTATATTCCTGTTCCAAATTGGCAAATTTTTCAACGAGAGCCTTGTGTTCTGCCAGGGATTTGTCGTATTGCACGGCCGCCTTTTGGCGCTCTTCAAACAGAATCTTGTTTTCTTGACTTTTTAACGACAGTTCTTCTGTTGCATTCTTCAGCTTGTTTTCCTTAAGGTTCAGCTCAGCCTCCGTATTCTGCAATTGAACCTCCCGACGTTTCAATTCAGCCTGATTGGTCTTCAATTCTGCTTCAACGGCATGTAATCTGGTTTTGACCAATTGCAGTTCTTGTGCGGCAGGATTATCCTCATTATCCTTCGGTACCGACTGTGTTTTCGAAGTCTGCAATATGGCGACGTCTTGAGCCAACGCGGTCACTTGCCGAGACAAGTCCGTGACACGTTGCGACAAATCGTTGACATTGGGAGTCACATCCGTTGTGTCGGGAGATTTTTCTGCAACTGGCAGAGTAATGGTTGGTTCGTTCTGCGGCGTAGCCGGAATCGGGCGCGCGACGAGTATAGTGCAGTATTCTTGGAAGATGGACATGATGTCGGCGTCCTTCTTGCTCTCCAGATGAGACTGATACAAGTCATGCGCGTATTTCCTTTCGTCCATGTTCGAAAGGTTTTTCAATGTCGGAGCCATGGTCAAGACTATGATATTTCGCCAATTAGCGCCTTTCTCGACGACTTCATTGTCCATATTCTTCAATTGTCCAGCGATGCTGTTTTCTATTTCCCGCTTACGTCCAAGGGGGATTGGCGTTGCTTGTGCCGTCTCGACATCAGGATTCTCAAGGTGCTCCGCCTTGTTGTCAAGCCTCCATTTCCATGTTATGCAGCCGGAAAACATGATGGGAGGTAGCAACAGTGCTGTCAGTATGCTGTTAAGCGCCTTTTTCATTGCTGTATTTCCTCTTTTTCCTGTATTCCCTCTTGATATTTCCTAACTCTTGGTGGAGTCGAATGCGGTGAGATTGCGAAGCTGCTGTGTGCATGGTCTTGAGCGGGCATGCCTTCTAGCGAAGACAGGGCGCACATATCATTCCTTTATAAGTTTGGTACAATTCTCTGTGAAAATGTACATGCTGCTGAAATTTTTGATGGACTCCAGATGGGCTTTATAGATGTCATGCGCGTACCGTTTCTCTTCCATATTATAGAAGCTTCTGAGCGTGGGCG
>JAEEGH010025826.1_pt1 | contig 11752 bp, 6 predicted proteins | sample 9134181 | NCBI WGS metagenome assembly JAEEGH01 (sample SAMN16246544, study PRJNA631951) | gut metagenome | biome: gut microbiome; feature: rumen; material: DP-attached | host: Bos | place: Iran: Karaj | collected 2018-10 | reverse complement strand
TACACTTAATGATTTACCTATTGATAATATTTTTCCTCTTGTAATTGCAATGCTTTTAGTTATTAAAAAATACAGTAATAAAACAATAGAGAAAAAAGAATTGTGTTTTTCTTCTTATCTTGTGGGAAAAAGAGCTGAAAATCTTATTGAAACAAAAGCATTAACTTTGAAAAATAATTCCGCAATTCTTTTACATTCAAAAACAAAAATTGAACTTACTAGAGAAGAAACTTTAGCAGACTGTAATAATGGGGATGATGAAAGAGATAACTTTTATTCTGACTGGAAACCAAATGTTGTTAATTATCTTAAAAATTTATGGGTTGATGATGAAATAAAAAATAATCTTCCGGCAAAAGCTGATTATTCTTATATATTGAATGATACAGAAAATATTGAAATGATTACTTCGCTTGATACATTGAAAATGAACGCTCTTTTTGTAATGCGTAAACAAACAAAAGATAAAATACAGCGAAAAATTGAAGATTATTTTATTAAAAATGATTTTGGTAATAATGGTGTTAAAATCTGGCGAAAACTTGTTGAAGAAAAAAAAGAATTAATTTTTTCAAAATTAAATGGAAATGATTTTTACGAATGTAAAGACCGCAAAGGAGTTCGAATTGGTCAATTTAAAGGCGGAAAAATTACACAAAGATATTATGAAAAATTTTATTTTCCGTTTAATGATATTCATAACAGTAAAATAGATTTTTCTACATCTTGGAATAATGTATATTTGCATGATGAAAATGGAGTATGCCGATATGTATGGAATTTCAGACCTGATAATTGGAAAGCTGCCTGCGATTTTCTTGAAATAGATGAATCAGAATTACCAAAAGAACTTAAAGGATGGACTCACAGAAGAAATGAAAAATATGGTAATTCAATTCTTTCAATGACAGACTATATGGAAGATTTACAAAACGGCTATATGTGCTTTTATGATTATTATTTTGGAATGTGTTGTGATGCTTCCAATTACTTAACTGAAGAATTACAGAAATTGCATAATACAGAACATAGAAGAATGTTTCCCGAAGAATATGCAATTTACAATAGAGAATATCCTTTTGAATTTTCTATTGCATTTTCTCCGAGGGCATATAAAAAGATGTTTCCCGGAGCAACTCCAATAAAACTCGATAAGGACTAATATTGATGTATTTTACAAATAAAATGCAGAAAGATATTCTGCGAAAGATTAAAACAGGAAATTACGATTTGTATGCAATAAAGCTTTATATAGGGATTCACGACACTGATCCAGTAGAACTGGAACAGCTTGTGAATCTTATGTTTATTGCATGGAAACGTATCGTAAGTATGCGAAATAGAGGATACATGAAAAATTATGATGGAATGATTAAAAGGCTGCTTTTTGATTTTTCAGAAGAAAAGGGAGGCTTTGAGCCGTTCTTTTATCTTCTTTGTGTCCGAAGGAAAAATATATATCAGATTGATGAACAATATAAAGTCAGAATTGAAAAAGAGAAATTAAGAATACAGACATACATAAAATGGTTTTCTGCATGGGCTAACGCATTAAAATTATGTTCGCCTGTTTCTGTTGGTTTTTCACTGGTAGAGCTTGAAAATCTTGAAAAGATAATTGGAGAGTTCTGTACAAATGAAAAATATACTTTGCTCCCTCTGGTTGATGAAGCAAAAAGAGAGCTACTGAAAAAAGCAAGCGGGAATGGTAAACATAAGCTTGTTACTTTTCACGGAATCTTTCACGACCGACAGCTGTCGGTTGAGAGATAAGTAGGAAAAATATGATTTTGGATTTTAATTTTTCTGCAATTGGAAATGATGTATCAAATATTTATTACAGAAGTGGAGGAATAATGAAAAAAATGAAAACAAAAGACTATCTATTGGTTCTTATAAGTTCCATCTTAAATTTTATAACATTTACACTCTGTTCGCTCATTTTTCTTGCAAGAAAAATGCCAGTATTGTTTGCCATCAGCATAATCTGTGATTTCTGTACAATGCTCATGCTCTACTTATGTATTAAAGCTTTTCATAATTACAATAATAAAAAAAAGAAAAAAAATTTGATTATGACCCATACGTAGATGAACTTACTGTATTTGAAAATGATTATATTGAAGGTTTACAAAAATGAAACACGCTCTTAAAGATATATTTGCAAATCACCCAGTAAAAGATAAGCATGAGGACTTAACAAAGGTTAAGAAAGTTCCTTATCAGAAAGACGATATGAGGCTTTTGGAAAAGCTGGCGAAAACAAAGCTTTATAATCATAATGATTTTTCCGGCAGCGGTTTTCACGGTGGTGGGTATTTTGGTGGTACAGATTATCCAAAAGACCAGCGTGTTATGTTCAAATTGTCATATAACAGTTCTAAAGCTATTCATAAGAAATATCTTGATACATATATGCCACAGGAGAATAAAGCTCATGTACTGGAAAAGCCGGAGCTTTTCGGAACTCCTGAAGATGAATATATGGACAATATCGACCAAATGCACTTTAAGTGTATTTTATCACCTGAAAATCAAGAAGTAGATTTGCAGCTTTTATCAAAGGAGTTTATTAAACGCATTGAAACTCTTACTGGCTATAAGCTTTATTGGCGAGGCTGTATTCATAATGATACTGAACACCGCCATGCACACCTTTGTATAAACGGTAAAGATAAAGACGGTAAGAACGTAAGATTTCAAAAAGAAATGATTAAAACAACAATGCGAGAAACTCTTTCTTATGTTGCAACACTTATGGTAGGGGAGAGAACTGATAGAGAAATTGAAGCTGCAAGACACGGTTTAATAAACTCAAAACGCTGGACTAATCTTGATGAACAGCTTGAAACATACGGCGACAAGATCAGCTTCAATAATCTTTCCGCTGAACTTGCCAGCCGTCTTGCATTTTTGAGTGAAATAGGTCTTTCTGAGAAACATGACAGATATTATACGCTTAATGCAGACTGGAAGGATGTTTTAGTTTCTACAGGTCGCTATAATACATTCCTTGAAGAATGGCAGATTGCAAATGGTAATCTTGAACTTTATTCAGGTGGTAATATTAAAGGTGTATGTGAAAAGGTTATTACCTTTGATAAAGATGAAGCTTGGAATGACGCTGTAATTATAAATGACGGAAATAAACGTATATATGTTCCTGTCTGGCAACTTACAAAAGAAAATCTTACAGGAAAAGAAATCGCTATATCTGGCGGAAGCAGAGCTTTGAGCCGCCAAATTAAAAACAGCGATATTCATGTCATTGATGATAACAAGAGAAATAGAAGATTTACCGACTATCAAAGTCAATAATTTATAAATTGCAATATATACAATAAAATATTGAAATATTAAACATTTTCTTTTATACTTTATTTGTGTTTCTGCCCGCCCTTTTTTTAGAGGCACAAAATGGTCAAAAATTATTCTCCGCAAGGTGATGTAACAACACCGTTTAATTCAGACACAAATAAAGTTAATTCGTTACAGCTCCGTCATTTTGATTTTATATGTGGACAGGTAATGAAAGAAAATCGTATTTTAAAATATGTTGTTATTGTTTCCTGCCTTGCTTTTTTTGTTTCAATAGGTATAACCCTTTACGCAGTTTCACTTCCCGAATCTATCCCAGTTCTTGTAACAATGAATGATTTTGGCGAAACAACTTACGTTGGAGCTGTTTCTAGGAAAAACTATCAGAATTACAATGTGCCGGAAGTGGCGATTCAGTATCAGGTAAAGAAATTTGTAAATTATGTATATACGCTTTCTACTGATAATGCAGTAATGAAAAAAAATCTTAGTACTACCTATCATCTTCTTACATCTACAACGGCTTCCAAGTATTCTTCAAGACTTAAAGAAGAAAAGCCTTTTGATGATTTTGGCTCAAAAACACGTGAAGTGTTTTTTCAGACAGAGCCATTGCAGCTTTCAAAAAATACATATCAAGTAGATTTTCAAGTTATTACAAGAACTTTATCAGGAACAGTAACAGATAATCAGACAATAAGAGCCGTTATCAGTATCAATTTAATGCAGCCAAGCGATGAAGATATTAAAGACAATCCGCTTGGTATTTACATTACAGCTTTTGATTTTAAAGAAATCTACAAATCGTAAACAGGAGAAGTTTTTATGAAGAAATCTATTTATAAATCAATTTTAATTTTCATACCTTTTTTTATTTTTAGCTGCTCTACAACAAAAGATTTAGAAAAGATGAATAATGAAAAAGATGTTGCAGAAGTTACAGAAGGAGCTGAAAATCAGGAAGAACTCGAACAGCTGAACGAAGAAGAAATGAAAAATATTCTTGTAGCTGAAGAATTAAAACAGGTTGATGTAGAACAGACTATAGTTTATATAGACAGACCAGTTTATGTTCCTGAAGAAAAAAATGATCCAAGTTTACAGCGAGGAAATAAAACTGGAGTTGACGCTGTTTTGGAAAGTCAGAAAAGAGCAACTGTTAAACCTGAACAATATAAACTTGGAACTTTTTTTTACCAGTACAGCGAAAATTTAGTTTATGAAATTTATGCTCAGCCTTTTCATCTTACAGATATTGTATTGGAAAAAGGCGAAATAGTAACTGCTACTCCTTTGTTTTCAGAAGATGAATCAGTATGGGAGCTTACAGCTGGAGTTGCAAAAGACCAATACACGGGAGAAGATATTCAACATTTATTTATAAAGCCTGCATATTCAAATCTTGATTCTACACTTGTAATTATTACAGACAGACGAGTTTATCATTTCAGGTGTAAATCTTACAGTAATACACATATGGCTATTGTAAAGTTTACATATCCTGCTTCAAAGAATCAGTGGGCTACAAAAGCTTCTAAAACAAATGAAGCAGTAAATGATTATATTCATATTTCAAATCCTGAGCTTCTTTCCTTTGATTATAAAATGAAATATTCAATGTGGAAGAAACCTGAGTTTCTTCCAAAACGTGTTTACGACGACGGAGCTTATACATATATTCAGTTAGATGAAATTGTTCTTCAAAAGAAGCTTCCTATTATCTTTAATGAGAAAAACGAAATTGTAAATTATAGCGTAAAGAAAAATGTTTTTGTTATTCCTCGCCTTATAAATAATGTTACTCTCCGTCTTGGAAAAGAGAAGGTGACTATTACCAAGAAAAAAATCAGTAAGAAAGAAGCTGCTGAAATTGAAAAAGCTGAAAATGGAGATGTTGAATAATGAGTAATGAAGAAAACGAGCAGACACAGCCAGTTCCTCAAAATACTCCTGTTGGGCAGCTTGATGAAACAGTTATAGACGATACTCCTGTAAATCTTGCAGATGAAATAGAAAGCGATGAAGATGAAATGCTTCCGCCGGAAGAAGATAATGCTGCAAAAGATTTGAATGTAGGTACAATTTTTGGAGTTATCTTTATCGGTCTTATTCTGATAATTATGATTGTTATGCTTGCCTCTGGCGGTAAGAAAAAAAAGAAAGCAAACGAGAAAGCTCTTGATAAAGCTGGAAGCAAATATGAAATGGAATTCAAGGCTAAGCCAACGGAAGAAACTATTGAAAAGACTTTTGATAAAGATAAAGAAGAAAAAGAAGAATTAAGTGATAAAGATGTAGATGAAATATTAGACAACTTGCCTGAGGATTTACAGTTCAAAGAACAGCCACCAGCTGGACAAGCTCCTGTAACTTCTGTGGGCAGTACTGGTAATTACAAAAGCGACCGACCTGATACCAGAAATTCCAAATCTCCCAGAAAAATAGACGGAATCAAAGGACAAGCCTCAGCAGATACCAATCAGAATATTGTAAGTGCGGTTATGAATGGCAATTATAATCCAAACGCTTCAAATCAGAGAATGACCAAAGAAGAATATATTGCCAATATGATGCAGCAGACACAAAACTTGCAGAATCAGGTCTACGGCAATAATGCTGGAGGTGGTTTTGGTACAAATAATCTTCCAGCTGCATATCAGCAGAATAAAGAAGAATTCTATTCAAATGGAATCGGAACAGCCGGAAGTGGACAATTCATGTCTTATAATTCGCTTTGGGATGGAACTATAATCAGCGGTGCTTTGGTTACTGCAATCAATACGGACAATCCGGGTGTTGTAATTGCCCGTGTTACTGAAAATGTTTATTCAAGTTACGACCATTCATTTCTTCTTATTCCCGAAGGTTCTTTATTATATGCAACTTACAATTCCTCTGTTAGTTATGGGCAGAATAAAGTTCAGGTGGCATGGAATCTTTTAATAAGACCAGATGGTTACAGAATAAGCCTTGGTAATATGAATGGTGTAAGTCCGCAAGGTTACAGCGGATATAAAGGGTCTGTAAATAATCATCCTTTCGAAACCCTTAAAGCTCTTGGAATGATAGCTGTATATTCAATCTTACAGACTGAAATTACCAACGATATAAATAAAACAAATAATCAATATATTCAAAATTCTATGTCAGATGTTTATGCAGAAGCAAGTAAGCTTGGTAATAGAATGATAGACAGGGCTTTGGATATAAAGCCAACAATTACGATTAAAGCAGGAACGGAAATTAAACTTATTACTAATACTCCGCTTGAGCTTCCGCCTGTAGAAATAAATCAACCAACAAAAAAATATACAAGGACACGCTAAGGAGGCATTTATGAAGTCCATAAACAAATTATTCAACCGACAGCTGTCGGTTATCCTTCTTGTTTTCATGCTTATAAACATGATTTCATGCAGCTTTTTTGAAAGCTTTGATGAAGATTCTGGCGGCAGCTCGGATACACCGTCTGTTTCAATTAACTCGCTCACTCTTGCCAAATCTTCATTAAATATGAAAGTTGGCTCAATGGACTATGTAGCCTTAAACATAAAGCCTCAGGGCGAGCAGAAGAATCTAAAACTTAAATGGAGTTATGACGAATCTATTATCGAATGTGATACTTCATCGAACTGGGGTGTTACTATTAAGGCTCTGAAAGAAGGTCAGACAAATCTTAAATGCTCTTATGACGGTTTTGATTCAACTTGTATTATTACAGTATCAGGTTATGAAGTTGGCTATGAAAAAATCGTAGAGCCTTATATTTATTCTAATTCTACGATTTTACAGATTAAACCTGATGTTACTGAAAAGGTTTTTGTTTCGCTTTATGGCGGTGGAGCAGGAGATATTGACGGTTATACTTGGACTGTTGATAATAACAGCGTTGCTTCCTTGCAGCCTACTGGTCAGTACTGTCTTGTTACAGCTAAACAATCTGGATATGCGAGAATTAAGGTTACACATCAGAAAGCAAGTTATCCTTATTATATTGGTGTTTATGTTTTTGCAGATGAAACAGATGTAACTTATATTACGACACAAAATAATATTCTTACAATGAATCAGGGTGATTCTGCTCAGACTATAAATGTAAGCCTTGTAAACGGAAAGAAAAACTCTACAAATAACTTTTCTTGGGAAATTGTAGACGCTGAAAATGGTGTTGTTCCTGTAGGAGTTGATTGGAATGGAAGTAATGCTGTAATCACTCCACTTAAAAGCGGATGTTGTACTTTACGTATAACACATCCAGACGCAGTTTATCCGCTTGATATTCTTTGCCGTGTTATAACAATCGTGAAGAATGTTTATATTCAACCTGATTCTGTCGTAGTAACCTTAAATGGTGATGAACAGAAAACAATAAACTGTAATCTTGAAAATATAAAAGATGGTGAATACTCGATAGATGATTATGAGTACAGACTGGACAATTACAATGCAGCCTCTATTGTAAATTCAGTTGGCAGCAGCGTTACTGTTTCTGGAAAAGCAAATGGTTCTTGTAAGCTTATTATTTCACATCCAAAATCGGCATATACAAGAGAAGTTCTTCTTATAGTTACAGGGCAGCTTACAGACGCAGTAGACGCTTCCTGCTATATAACTACAAGTCAGAATTATATCCGTACAAAAGTCGGAGCTGAAGCAGTTCCTTTGTCTATTTCGCTTCGAGGTGGTGAGGATGGTGATGAAACTGGTTTTGTATGGAGCGTAAAGAGTACGCCAGTTGATGGTTATAGCGATGTAATTAAACTTGAAACAACTCATGGAACAGCTAACTATTCCAGAGCAGCAATTGCGAATTTTACAGACGGAAAAGCTTATATTACACCGCAAGCCGAAGGTACCGCTGTGATTACAATTACTCACCCAAAAATTGTTTATCCTACTGAAGTTCTTGTAAAAGTTTTATCTGCCGATGCGATTCTTGAAGAACCTTTATATTTTGCCGGAAGCGGTTTAATTAAAGTATTAAATGGTGAAAGCTACGATTATACAATAGAGCTTAAGGGCAAAAATAAAGTTGAAAGCGACAATGAAAATATCCGCTGGACAACAGAAAGTAATTTGCTTTCTATATCTGCAAACGGAAATAAAGCTCATATTACAGCTCCAGCTTTAGGAACAGGCTGCACAACATCTTTTATTACCGCAAGTCATTCAAAATGTGATGCTGATAAGAAAATACTTGTAATGACAGCAGATGATTTAGAAACTCTTAATTCAATGAAAGCTATTTATTCAGATAAGCTTTATTACAATATTGAAAAAGGAAAAACAGCTAATTTAATTGCTCAGCCTGTTGGATTTGAAGAAGATGATGAAATTGATGAAAATGATAATGTAATAAGTTACGCTTACTCTGCGGCTCAATGGACTATTGGCAATCCTTCTATTCTTTCATTGGATAAAGACAGTAAATCACCAATGAATGTAAGTGTAACAGGATTAAAAGTAGGAAGTACAACAGTAACAGTAAGTTATAAAGGTGTTTCTTGCATATTTACTGTAACAGTTTATCCTGAGGGCAGTGTTCATACAGAGCCGGAAGTATATTTTACTACAAGCCAAAATGTTATGATTTTTGGAAATACTGGTAAAACTTCAACAGTAAATATTAGTGCAATCAATCTTCCTTCATCTGAATATCATAATATAAGTTGGAGTTCTGATAATGAAAATGTTGCGTCTGTGATCGGAAACGGCACAAACGCAACAATAACTTCAAATGGCGAAGGCACAGCCGTATTGAGTATTTCACATCCTGACAGTCAGAATACTTTGAAGATTTACGTCAGAGTAGGTAGTGAATATGTAATTCCAGATTCAGACCCGATTGTATATATCAGCTCTAATGATGTAATTACAATGCTGAAAGATTCTCCTGTGCAGCAGTTGCAGGCAGCACTTGTAAATTATACAGGTAACTCAACATCTGGTTTTTCTTTCAGTATTGATAATGAAAAGGTTGCAACGATTTCTGCTCAGACAGCCAATGGTATAGCTTATATAAAACCTGTTTCAAGCGGGCAGGCTCAGATTACAATCAGTCATACTGCAACAGAAATTACAAAACAAGTTCTTGTTATGGTAGGTAACAGTCAGGAAGAGCTTTCAGCCTTTACATACCTTACAACAGGTCAGAATGTTGTTGCTCTCGGTGAAGGAACAACAAAAAATATCGCTGTAAGCGTAAAAAACTCTGAAAGTGTTGTTCTTGATGGTTATTCTTGGGTTAGTTCAAATCCTTCTGTAGTTGATGTAACTTCAAGCGGAGCTTCTGCTGTCCTTACAGGAAACAGTATTGGAACAGCTATGATTACAGTTACTAACTCAAAATGTAAATATCCGCTTACTATTATTGCTCAGTGTGTAGACCCGATTGCAGCAGCTGCAAATCCATATATTCAACTTACATCAAGCGTTCTTACACTTAATGTAAGTTCAACATATACTAATGTTACAGCAGATTTAGTAGGTGGAAACGAAAGTGATTTTTCTGATTTTATCTGGACTTCAAATGATTCTTCAATTTGTGCTGTATTTGGTCAGAATGAGATTGGAAAGCTCAGAGCTTTGAAAGAAGGAACAACATACATTACTGTATCACATCCAAAAGCTGCATATTCTTCACAGATTCTTGTTGTATGTGATAAGAAAATTGAAAGCGAATGTTATATCAGTGTTCCAAGCTCCATAATCAATATGAAGCCGAATGACGCAGGACAGAGTATTACAGCAAATCTTATAAATGGTAATCAGACTGATAAGTATAATTTCAGCTGGTCGCTTGATGTTTATGATGTAATTGATTTCCAATATTCTGCGAATGTTTGTACAATCACACCAAAGCAAAGCGGAAGTTGTACAATTACTCTTTCACATCCAAAAGCTGCTTATGACCAGCAGATTATTGTAAATGTTCAGGAATACACTAATTTTGCTTTTCCTAATCAGAGCATGACAATAACTCAGGGTGATACAAGATTTATTACAATGCAAGTTCCTGTAACCAATGTTACAACACATATTGCTTATTATGTAGGTGACCCAAAAAATAACAGTCAGCAGAATTCCATTCTTACAATTCAGGGAACAAAAACAACAGCTCAGATAACAGCAGTCAGTTCAGGTACTACGACTGTAACGGCAAAACTTATTGCAACAAGTACAGGTGTTGTTCAGGCTGAATCTGAAATGATGGTTTATGTAAAAGAAAAACCTGTAGATACAGTTTTCATTACATCAAGCTCTACTGTTTATACAGTAAATAAAGGAAAGAGCCAAACTCTTTCAGCAACTTTAAGCGGTAAGAATGTAACTCAAGATGATAATTCAAAATTGAAATGGTCAACTAGCGACAATGATATTATTCAGATTGCCGGAATAAGCTCTGATGGAACTGTAATAGGTAATCAGATTTATATTACAGCATTGAAATCTGGAGAAGCTATAATTACTTGTTCTCACGAAAAGGCAAATAGTGATTTACAATTCTATGTTGTAGTTCCGGGTACAGCTGAAAAAGTTTTAAGTCTTAATAAAACTTATGTATCTATCTTGAAAGGAAGTAGCGGTACTCAGATTAAAGCCAAGATAGAAAATGCTGAAAGTAATAATGAATATTATGATATTGAATGGAGCATAGCAGATGCAAGTGGAAATGGAAAGGATATTGCACGTATAATGGGAAGTGGACAAACTGTTACTATATATCCTGTTTCTGCGGGTGAGGCTATCTTAACCGCAACACTTGAAGGATGTAAACCAGTTAAGTGTAATATTATTGTTGAAAATACAAAGAGTTTTGTTTTTGAAGAACAATCAAAAAGAATATTACCAAAACATAGTGCAAGGGTAAAATATACAGTTTCTCCACCAGACGCTTATCTTACATGGACAACATCTCAGCAGACAGACTGTTTTGAATTTGTTCCTCATGAGCCAAATATTGATGGAACAGGATATGTTGAAATTATTGGACTTGAAAATGAAGGTTCAGGTGTAATAAATTGCGTAACAGATAGCGGTGCAAAAGGTACTATAAATGTACGAGTTGCATGGGATTATAAATTTACTGTAACTGGTGAAACAAACTTTACTATTCATCCGGGGGAAAGTAGAACAGTTGAATATGCTGTTTGCCCTGAAGATGCAGAGATTAATCTTGAATCTACTGATAAAGATGTGGCTTTTAGTTATACAATAAAAAATAAAGGAGATGGTAAAGGTGAAGTTACAATAAATGCAATTCAGGAAGCTCCACAAGAGTGTAATATAAATCTTGTTGCTACAAATCCAAATAACTTCAATGAAGTTATAGGCTCTAAAACTATTAAAGCTAGAATTAAATATTTAAAACTTACACCTTTAATTAAAATTGCTTCTTCCGATGGTAAATACTCTATATATAATGATGATGCAA
>JAEEGH010025825.1_pt1 | contig 11752 bp, 6 predicted proteins | sample 9134181 | NCBI WGS metagenome assembly JAEEGH01 (sample SAMN16246544, study PRJNA631951) | gut metagenome | biome: gut microbiome; feature: rumen; material: DP-attached | host: Bos | place: Iran: Karaj | collected 2018-10 | reverse complement strand
AGGTAGGTCCAGGCACCGCACAGCACACCGGAATCATCCAGGGCCGGTCCGAGCGCGAAGACCTTCATGCCCTCCGCCAGTGTGATCGGGCCATCCTCCGGAAGGACCAGCGGCACCATAGACTCCGCAGCCAGTTTTCTGGCGACTTCGTGCGCATGCTCACTGTTCCAGTCATAGAAAGGCACTGTGTTCTCGAAGAACGGATCTTCGAAAGCCCCACAGTCTATCTTCATCTGAATAATGCGTGTTACCGCCTCATCGATCCGCTCCATCGGGATGCTGCCCTCGTGGACCGCTTCGACGATGAGATCGCGGCTCAGTTCGTAATTCTCTGCTTCCATGAACATGTCGATACCGGCATTGACGCAGAGGATGATGTTCTCCTTATCCGATTCGCCGGAGCAGTTATGGATCGAATCCCAGTCAGAGAGGATCACGCCCGTGAAACCGAGATCGTTCCGGAGTTTGCTGATCAGTTCCGCATTCTCGTGCATCTTCACGCCGTTTACGGAAGAGTGCGACAGCATGATCGACTGCACGCCTGCATCGATCAGATCTTTATAGACCTGGAGGCACTTCGCCAGCTGCTCATCCGTCAGCTGTGCGTCGCCACGGTCGATCAGGCGGTCGTCTTCGCCTGTGCCGAAGAGGACATAGCCGTCCGCCACGAAATGCTTCGGGCACGCGATGATGCCCTGCTCGATCAGTCCTTTCGCATAGGCGGTGGCCAGCGAGGAAACCAGTGTCTCGTCGCTGGAATAGGACTCATAGGTGCGTCCCCAGCGGGGATCCTGCGCCGATGCCACACAGGGCGAGAAGCTCCAGCGCATGCCGCAGTGGAGCATGTCCGACCCGGTCAGCATGCCCAGTTCGAAGGTAAGCGCCGTGTCATTCGCCGCGCCGACATTGATATTATGTGGAAAAATCACTGATCCGCGGGCTTCGAGTACGCCGTGGACACAGTCGTTCGCGTAGATGTACGGGATACGGACATCGGAAAGAAGCGCCGCGTCCTGATAGCGGTTGCTGACCTCCATCCACTCATCCTGCGGGGCGGCCGGCCACTGCGGATAGTGGGAGAGCACGGAGCCGTAGCAGTTCTGCTGCATCTCCTCGAGCGGCATCTCGTAATTCGCGCCCTGCATCATCTGGCTGGCCTTCTCTTCGAGCGTCAGAAGCGCACATATCTCCTCTGCGGAGAGGCCTTCGAACTTCGGGTTCACGCAGTGATACGGCGGAAGCGTCTCTTCCGTCTCCGGCGGTTCCGTCTCTGAGGTATGCTCGATCGGCCTCGGAAGATCCGAAGGCGTCGTCTCGACATGCTTCTTCGGCATCCGGCATCCTGCCATCGCCGTGATCATGGCCAGTATAAGAATGGAACTGATAATTCTCTTCTTCATAAATACAGTCTCTCTTTCCGGCGCGCCGGAAGGCACGCGCTCTTATCTTGCGGCCACGGTCCCGAAGGCTCCGCGGCCAGGATCGCTCTTTCGTAAAAGGCTGCACCGGAAGCGATCCCGAGAACTGCCCATATTTTAGCATAAAGACGCATGGCGGTCACCTATGCCGCACGCAGGAGGAATAGGAGTCATTTGCGCAAAACGGCATATTTTTAGCATTTTTCACACAAAATCATGCTTGAAATTCTTGCGGTTTGATACGACAATATTATCTGGTAATGAATAGAAAGAAGGAATAAAGTGAAACAGGGCGTGTCCGCGAAGTGGCCCCACGCCCGTAGAACGAGGAAACTATGGAAGACTGTCTGGTTTATTTTTTTACAGGATTTCTCGATAGCGGAAAGACCTCCTTCATCCAGAGCTGGATCGGGGACGGAAGCTTCCAGGATAAGCGTGTCCTGATCCTTCTGACCGAGGAGGGCGAGGTGGAGCTGCCTCCTGAGGAGAAGGCGCCCTGCAAATTCCTGAAGGTCATCACGGCCGAGACCGACGAGGTCACGCGCGCCTTCACGTATAACCTCGATGCGAAGTATCACCCGGACGTGGTCCTCATCGAATGGAACGGATCCGTATCGCCCAGTGCTTTTTTCGACGAAGTGGACGTACCGGAGAGGTGGGCACTCGCTGCCGCCATCTGCATCGTGGACGCCAGCACCTATAACGACTACTACCGGAACATGCAGACCATGTTCGCCGATTACTACCGGTTCTGCGATAACGTCATCTTCAACCGCGTGGATCCGGAAGTGAATAACATACCTAAGTTACGTGGTTCGGTAAAATCACTGAACCCGAGCATGAATCTGTCTTTCTTCGGGATGGACGGAAACATGATCGATATCGGGGACTATCTCCCCTACAATCTCGACGATGATCCGTGTGTCATTGCTCCGGACGATTTCGGGCTTTTCTATACGGATGCGCTCGATAATGTCAAACGCTATAACGGCAAGCGTATCACCGTCACCGGTCAGGCCGTGCTCATGCGTGAGCACAGGGATAAGGCTTTCGTTCTGCAGCGGAAGGCGTACACATGCTGTGCGAATGATATCGGCATGATCTCCATGCTGTGCCTGCATAAGGTGCGTCCCGGTTTTCCTGCGGGAAAATGGCTGTCTGTCACGGGGAAGATCGGGTTCTTCCGGGATGACTCCCAGGGTAATCCGGTGGCGATCCCGTGTCTGCAGGTCGAGAACTTCCACCTGACGGATGCGCCGTCGAATGACATCATCTATTTCAGCTGAGCCTGCTGAGGCCGCGCGAATCGGCGGCCGCCGGTGGAGCCGGAAGCCGCGCCCGTAGCGTAGCGGCTGCAAATAGAGCAAAAGGCCGCGCCCATAGCGCAGCGGCCGCAACGATGAATTTAATGAAAGAAGGAAAATAAACATGGCAACAAAAGTAGACATTTTCTCAGGATTCTTAGGCGCGGGTAAGACCACGCTGATCAAGAAACTCATCTCCGACGGATACCAGGGCCAGAAGCTCGTCCTCATCGAGAACGAATTCGGTCAGATCGGTATCGACGGCGGTTTTCTCAAGGAGGCCGGCATCGAGATCACCGAGATGAACTCCGGATGTATCTGCTGCTCTCTGGTCGGCGATTTCGGCACAGCCCTGAAGGAGGTCATCGACAAGTTCTCTCCGGATCGCATCCTTATCGAGCCCTCCGGCGTCGGCAAGCTCTCCGATGTCGTGGCCGCCGTTGAGAAGGTCGAGGGCACTGAGGTCTGCGGTACCGTTACCGTCATCGACGCCAGCAAGTGCAAGATCTACCTGAAGAACTTCAAGGAGTTCTATGAGAACCAGATCAAGTACGCCGGCACCATCATCCTGTCCCGTACAGGTAACATCGCCCAGGGCAAGCTCGACACCGCGATCGATCTGATCCGTGAGATCAACGACCACTCCCAGATCATCACCACACCGTGGGAGCAGCTCTCCGGCACACAGATCAGAGAGGCGATCGAGAACCCGCTCACTGCAGATGACATGGCAGCGGCACTTCTTGAAGCGGAAGAGCATGCGCATCACCACCATCATCACCATGATCACGATGAGCATGATCACGACCATGAGCATGAGCACCATCATGATCACGACCACGAGCATGAACATCATCACGATCACGACCACGAGCATGAACATCATCACGATCACGGTCCGGACTGCACATGCGGCTGCCACGATCATGACCATGATCACGAGGGTCATCACCACGCAGACGAAGTCTTCGATTCCATCGGATTCGAGACCTCAAAGTCCTTCTCCGAGGCGGCAGTCAAGGCAGCACTCGAAGAGCTCGACAGCGGGGATTTCGGCATGATCCTCCGTGCCAAGGGCATCGTTGCCGGCGAAGACGGCAACTGGATCCACTTCGACTATGTACCGGGCGAAGCAGATGTAAGAACCGGCGCGGCAGACGTCACCGGCAAGCTCTGCGTCATCGGTTCCAAGGTCGATAAAGAAGCGGTAAAAGTGCTTTTCGGACTGTAAGGGAAAGCCATAAAATTGCAAAAGAAAAAGGCTGTCTCAAAGAGGCAGCCTTTCGTTTATCCAAGGTTTTCTAAGGATGGCAAATACTGTGTCGCTCTGTTTCAACCATCTAAAACAACCCCAAAACCTAGAAGGAGCCCTGCAGGCAGGATGTCATAGTGAACGAGATACATCCCCGGAAAGCAGGCTAAGTACTGGCTGTTTTTGCCATCACGCTTGAATCAAAAGCCCTTCAAAAGCATAGAAATATACTCAACTCACATAAGCATAAATATATGCCAGACACACACTTATGGGCTTTTTGCCTCCTGACTCCACAGTATTTGCCATCCAAATCATCATATCACGGGCTAAAATGGCGCGCAATAGTATTTGACATAAAAATATCAAATACAAAATCGCACAAAACTAATTGATTTTTTCACCTAGAAAAAGCACTGTATCTTCCTCGTTTTCGTCGGTTTCTTTTTACCCCTGTTTCTGATACACTACTTTGTTGGTAGTACTTATTCCTTTATCCTAAAAACAGTGCAATCAACGGGGATCACATGAGAAAGCTGACAACTCGAGACATTCGTTTTTCAGACCACTTCACATACGGCGGACTGTTCCGTTTCGTATTCCCTACTATCCTTATGATGCTCTTTACGTCCATGTACGGCGTCGTCGATGGACTGTATGTCAATAACTACGTCGGCAAGCATGCCTTTGCCGCAGTTACACTGATCACTCCGCTTCCGCTCCTTATCGGTGCTTTTGCCTACATGATCGGTGGCGGCGGTGCGGCGATCATCGCACAGGAACTGGCCCGCGGAGATAAGAAAAAAGCCAGCCGCTATTTCACTTTCCTTACATGCGTCTCGATCATCGGTTCCTTCATGCTGGCCGTTCTCGGAGAGATCTTTCTGGAGCCCCTGGCGAAAGTTATGGGCGCGGACGCGGAGATGCTTCCGGTCTGCATGAACTACGGCCGTATCCTCATCTTCAGTATTCCTTTCTACGTACTGCAGAACGTTTTTCAGAGTTTTCTGACTGCAGCCGAGCGTCCGAAGATCGGACTTGCGATCAACCTTTTCTCCGCAGCGGTCAACCTCTTCCTCGACTATCTCTTCGTTGGTGTATTCGACATGGGAGTTACAGGAGCTGCGCAGGCGACCGTCGTCTCCCAGCTGATCGGCGGTGTCCTTCCCTTCATCTATATCGCCGCGAGCAAAAAAGTCGCGCTCAAGTTCACCCGTCCCGAGTGGATCGGTGAGATCATGGGTCCGGTATTTGCCAACGGCGTTTCCGAGTTCGTAAGTGAGATCTTCCACCCGCTGGCCAGCGTCATGTATAACTACCGTCTCATGCGTCTGGTCGGACTGAACGGGGTCGCTGCCTACGGCGTACTCATGAACGTCGGATTCCTCTTCGGCGCAGTATTTCTCGGCTTTGCCGTCGGCTGTGCTCCGATCTTCAGTTACCAGTATGAGGTCAAGAGCTACAGCGAACTGCATAAGACATTTAAGAAGTGCGCAGTCTTTGTAATCGTCATGGGATTCGTCCTTTATGGCATCGCACTCTGCATCGAAGGCCCGTTTGCCAAGCTCTTCTTCGGCCATGATGAAGCACTTCTTCACATGACGGAAGAAGGCTTTTCTCTGCATAGCAAGTCCTATATGGTCATGGGGCTTGCCGTCTTTACTTCCGCATTCTTTACCGCTATTCACAACAGTAAAATATCCGCGCTGATCTCCTTCCTGAGAACGCTTCTTTTCGAAGTACTGGCGATCATCATCCTGCCGCATTTCTTTGACCTCAACGGCATCTGGGCCGCCAGCCTTGTTGCGGAGATCCTTGCACTGATCGTTACTGTTATGCTCATTTTCCGCAATAAGAAAAAGCACTACGACGGATCCCCGAAAGAAGGAGAAGCAATGACATAATTCATCATGAAGCTGTTTAAGAAAGACGCGCATTTTTACAAGAAAGTATTTGTCCTCGGATTCCCGATCGCCCTGCAGACACTGGTCACTGTTTTTGTCGGTATGCTCGACAACATCATGCTCAGTCATTACTCGCAGGACACCTTCTCCGCCGCCTCTCTGGCAAACGCCTACGTCCTGATCTTCCAGATCTTCTGTATGGGACTCGGCATGGGTGCTTCCGTTCTGGTCTCCCGCTACTACGGCATGAAAAAGGCCAACGACAATGTCGGGAAAGCAGATGTCTCCCTCAAGCAGACTGTCTGTCTGATGCTCCGTCTGATGCTTCTCTTCGCGACGGTATTTGCCATCGGCGCGATCGCTATGCCGAAGCTCATCATGACCTCCTACACAGGAAAAGAAGAGCTCATCAGCCTTGGCGCCACGTATCTCCGCTGGTCTACACTGACCTTCTTTTTCTTAGGTCTTTCCCTGGTCATCGCCATCGTTCTCCGAAGCGTCGGCCAGTCCAAATTCCCTCTTTATTTATCGATCGGTGCTCTCGTAGTGAACCTTACCGGTAACTACATCCTGATCTTCGGTCATTTCGGTGCGCCGAAGATGGGTATCGCAGGCGCCGCGCTCGCTACCTTCATCGCCCGTGTCTTCGAAGCGATGCTGGACCTCGGATATCTGGTCATCATTGACACGAAGATCGGATTTCGGATCCGCCATATGTTCATGAAGACAAAGACCCTTATCTCCGAATACCTGCGTGTCTGCATCCCGGTACTCATCAGTGACGCAATCCTTGCCTTCGGCAGCAACGCCGTCACCATGGTCATCGGACATCTCGGAAGTGATTTTGTCGCGGCAAACTCCATCACAACGGTTACCCAGCAGCTCAGCACCGTCCTCATCCAGGGCGTCTGCCAGGCAGGTGCCATCATCACCGGTCAGACCCTCGGAAAAGGGAAAAAGGAACAGGCCGAGGAACAGGGCTGGCTCTTCCTGGGCATGGGCTTCGCGCTGGGATTCCTGTCGGCGCTCTTCATCTTCTTTACGAAGACGCCCGTCATCCAGTCATATGGTAAAGAGACGACCGCCGAGGCTGTCTCGATCGCTTACCAGCTCCTTAACGCAATCAGTCTGATCATCATCTTTCAGGCAGCCAACAGCATCATGACCAAGGGTGTTCTCCGCGGCGGCGGCGACACGAAGGTCCTGATGTTTGCAGACAATATCTTCCTGTGGGCTATGGCCCTTCCGCTGGGTATTCTCGCAGGATTCATCTTCGAGCTTCCGGCATTCTGGATCTACTTCTTCCTTAAGTCCGACCAGATCGCCAAGACCATCTGGTGCGTGTGGAGGCTCCGAAGCAGGAAGTGGATCAAGAAGATCTCGACCGGCAAGAACTAGGAAACCAGAAGCCCGCTTACTGCGGACGCACACGAACCATCCGTTCCGCCCTTCACGGACGCATAAGAACCGCCACCTCCGCTTACTGCGGATACGGCAAAAGCACTATAACCCATCGTTTAGGAGGTACTTTCACATGTCTAAACAAGCACGGATCACCATTCACCCGGATTTCCCCATCGGAGAGATCTCCCCCCGACTGTTCAGTGCTTTTCTCGAACCGATCGGGACCATGGTCAACGGAACGATGTATAACCCGAAGCATCCCACCGCCGACGAGCAGGGCATGAGGAAAGATTTCCTCGAGGCCATCGCCGGGACTGGTCTTCCGGCCGTGCGTCTCCCGGGCGGGAATTTCGTCTCCGCCTGGCAGTGGAAGGACTCCATCGGTCCGAAGGACCAGCGCAAGGTGCACCTCGATCCGGCGTGGTATCAGTACATCACGAACGAGGTCGGCCACGACGAGTATCTGCAGTGGGCGGAGAAGGCCGGCACGAAGCCACTCTATACCGTAAACCTCGGCACCGGCACGATGCAGGACGCGATGGATCTGGTGGAGTATACCAACCACGAAGGCGGCACCTACTGGTCCGACCTCAGGCGCAAATACGGGCACGAGAAACCTTACGGCGTGGACACCTGGTACCTCGGCAATGAGATGGACGGGCACTGGCAGCTGGGCTCCTGGGAGAAAGATCCCCGTGGCTACGGCGTGCTCTGTCAGGAAACCAGCAAAGCCATGAAATGGATCGATCCCACCATCAAGACCGCGGTCTGCGGCTCCTCCGCCCCGTTCATGGAGCATTTCCCGGAATGGGACGAGAAGGTACTCGACCAGTGTTACGATGTCGTGGACTATCTGTCCATCCACCACTACCACAGCGCCCCGCCGGGCGACATCCGCTGCCTGCTGGGCGGTTCGGTCTACTACGAGGACTTCATCAACACCGAGATCGCGATGTGCGACTACGTCGCTTCGAAGCACCGCTCCCCGAAGAAGATGATGATCTCCTTCGACGAATACGGCGCCATGATCCGCCCGAACTCGGAGCTTCACCCGGGCTGGGGCCGCTATAACATGGCCCGCACCCACTACCGCTTCGATCCCGAAAGGAAATACATCCGCCACGATCCGGACAACATGAGGGATCACGTTTTCCCGGGCGGCGACATGGAACATCTTCTCGCGATGACCTCCATCCAGCTGGCATTTCTCCGTCACGCCGACCGTGTCAAGATCGGCTGCATGACCGGTGGCCTCTCTGCTCTCTGCGCAAGCAATCACGACCGCACCTGGCGGACCGCCTCCCACTACGCCTACATGCAGCTTCTTTCCTACGCGCGCGGCATCTCCATGCGGGTCTCCGTCGACTCCGAGACGTTCGACATGCCCGGCTACGCCATCGACGACACATCCCAATACACCGGCAGAAGCAACGTTCCCTATGTGGATTGTGCGGCGGCCTGGGATAAGGAAGCCGGGCGTCTTTCCATCTTCGTCATCAACAGGAACGAACATGAGACCTATCCGCTCGAGCTGGATCTGCGCGGTTTCTTCGCACCGAGCACCACGCCTTCGGGAGCGGCCGATCCCGTTCTCTCCCCTGTCATTCCTTACGAAGTCCAGGTATCCGGAAACACCAGCCGCGCCCTGAAACACTGGGAGATCCGCTCCGACGACATCTCCGCCGTCACTTCGCCGGACGATGACACACGCTTCATGCCGGTCGAGCGCGCAGGCGCCAGCTTCCACGCCGGCCTTCTCACCACGCAGATCCGCCCGCTGTCCTGGAACGTGATCGTCGTGCCCTGCTAAGGCCTTCATTCCCTGCGTTCCGGCCTCACCGCAGGAAGCGCCCGCCCGGATCCGCTGCGGGCTCATTGAATAGTGCTTTTCAAGAATGACATACTAAACTTCCATTTTCAGGCATTGGGTAGGTCAACTGGCATCTCCAACCTACTAAATCTTCATTTTGAGAAGTTTGGTAGGTTTGGTATGTCGTGATTGGAAGGGCGTCGACCTACTAAAACCCGAGTTTGAAGCATTTAGTATGCTATTTTGTGCCCAAGGAGCCCTCTGCATAAAGGTTTTGACATACTAAACTCACAGAATCAGAAGTTTAGTAGGTTGAGGCACTCGAAAACCGCCTCAAATAACATACCAAATCTTCATTTTGGAAGGTTTGGTATGTCGAGTCCCTCCGGACACGCCCCAATCCGGTTCAATCTCATACAAACTCATGAATACCTATGCAAAAGCACTGTCCCGGAGCTTTTACGCATCAGGCAGACGTACTCTCACCCGGTTCCGTCTCCTCCACGGTCTCCGGGCCCGCCGCCCGGATCTCGACCTGCGCCTCCAGGAACGGCTGTCCGTCCGACGTCGTCACTTCCAGGAACACGTATGTCGGCTCCGGTGGTTCCGTCGGCTCCGACGGCGCCATTGTTTCCGTCGTTCCACTTCCGGCCGCGGACCCCGATGCGGTAGTTGCCGTCGCGGACCCAGTCGTCCCGGTCGACCCATCCGCAGGCTTCGCTGTTTCAGAGCCGGAAGACCCGCCTGCCTCACCATCAATATCCGAACCCGCCGCAGTCGGCTCCGACGGCTCAACCCCCTTCACCGGAAGCGCCTCCGCCCCCTCGCGATCCCATGAGAACACAAACGTATCCGTCAGATCCGTCACCTCAAGATCCCCCTGATACAGGACATTCCCATCCTCATCCAGGAACCGGTACTTCAGATACAGATCCTCATAGTGCCGCAGGGACTGCGCGTGATACTCCAGAAGCGGTGCATCCGCCGGATAGAAATCGACCTTCACACCGGCCTCATCTGCCCAGAAACACGCATCCATCCAGGTAACCGGGAACGGCAATATCACCCCGTCCGGGAAGATCCGCACCGCCGACGTATGGAAAAGCTCGCCGGTCGGTTCGTACACCCGGCATCGCAGTTCCCCCTCCGCCAGATCCGCAGAAGGCCGCCAGGAACACGCGATCCAGTCCGTATTATTCTTCATGGAGAAAACATTCGTATAGAGCACCGCCCCCGATTCATCCACGAATTCATACCGGATGTCGACATTACTGTAGGTATTCCACGTGTACACATATAGGCACACCTTATCCGCCGAACAGTGATACCCGCCGACCTCACGCCCACTGGTATTGACCCAGTAGGAATCGTAGACACTGATATCCAGCTTCTTCGGTTCATGCGAAGTTTCCTCCGACTCCGCGATCAGACCGTCATATTCCAGAAAACCGAACAGCTCTTTAAGAAGCATATCCGCGCTCTCAGACCGAAGCTTCCACGAATCAGAGAAGAGAAGATCCAGCGTCAGCTCCTTCTCCACCGATCCCACCGCATCGATCGCCTTCTGAAGCTCCGAAGAACTCGGAAAACCACCCATCCCGGCCGCCTCAGAAACCACACCATCTCCATCCACACCGGAAACCTTCACCCGCGCCCGGCCGGACTTCTCATCCGCATCCACATCCAGGATCGTCATACCGACCCGTCTGCACACCGCTTCTACGACAGCCTCTCCCACATTCTCCCGGATCTCCGAAAGATAAGAAGAAGCCTCCTGCTCGTTCTCACAGTAGGCACTGACCTTATCGGCCCGGGAAATCTTGACATAAGCGAAGAGATCATCAAGAGTATTCCGTATCCTTTCCGCCGCGACCGAAGCCGCATCCGGCGTCGTCTCAGCAGGACGCCTGCGGCACCCGAAAGAAACACCGGAAAGGATCACTATAGCACAGCAAAGGCTGGCGATTTTCCGACCTGCACATGCCATCTTCCTACTCCTGCTGAAGGTACGGCATCAGCGGCGCGACATAAGCCTGATCGCGTACATCTGCCATACTTCCTCACTGATAAGCACATACTCTTCCACATACTTATGGTAGAGCGTCTCCGGATCCGCCGCATAGAAATACTTACGGACCGAATTACCATTACTGTCAATAAAAGAAAGAAGAATACGGATATATCCGTTCTTGAAGAAATAGCGGTGTCCCGTCTCCTCAACCTCGGCGAACTCCCGAAGCTCCTCCGGAAACACCCACTTCTCGATCGGCACCGACGGCAGACGCACCGGGATACTCTTCGTCGCATCCGGATTCGCCGCAGTCGGCATCTTGCCGCGAAGGATCTGCCGCCCCTCATTACTAAGCTGACGCCGGTAGCACTGCAGCTGCTGCTTCTTCAGGTCCGCAAGCTCGATATACTTCTCCATCGGCGCATGCTCATCCTGATTCAGCTGTTCGGCCAGCTCCGCGATCCGTTCCGTATACCGCGCATATTCCTCGGCAAAAGCTCTTTTGTCCTGCACCAGCAGTTCAGCCGGGATAAGTTTCGTCTGTTTCGTCACCGACACGATCGACCCCATGATCAGGTTATCGAAATCCTCTTTACTGCACCAGGTACTGTCCTGCATATCCTTCCCGAGCTGCAGCGCCGCGACCTCT
>JAEEGH010025824.1_pt1 | contig 11752 bp, 6 predicted proteins | sample 9134181 | NCBI WGS metagenome assembly JAEEGH01 (sample SAMN16246544, study PRJNA631951) | gut metagenome | biome: gut microbiome; feature: rumen; material: DP-attached | host: Bos | place: Iran: Karaj | collected 2018-10 | reverse complement strand
ATTGGACCAGGAGCGAAATCGAAACATCGAAGGTACGGGACTTGGTATGGGCATCGTAACGGGACTTCTTAATATGATGGGAAGCAAGCTCGAGGTGGAAAGCGAATACGGTGTGGGTTCCACCTTTTCTTTTAACATCACTCAAGAAGTTAAGGATACCACCCCCATCGGAGATTATAAAAAGTCTCTTGAGGAGCACCGAAAAGAAAATGTCACGGAAATTCGATTTACGGCTCCAAAAGCCAAAGTGTTGATTGTGGATGATAACATCATGAATCATAAAGTGGCGGCAAACCTTTTGAAGCTTTTCCGAATTGAGCCGGATCATGCGATTTCCGGTGCAGAAGGAATCGAATACGTAAGGAAGAAACAATATGACATTGTATGCTTAGATCATATGATGCCGGAAATGGACGGTATTGAAACTTTAGAGCGGATGCGAAGTGAGAACCTTTTACCGGAAAATACCGTAGTTCTCGTTATGACCGCAAACGCAGTGGTAGGCGCCAAGGAGATGTACCTGGAGAAAGGCTTTGATGACTATATTTCAAAACCTATCGAAGTAGAAGTGCTGATAAACAAGATTCGCACCTATCTTCCAAAAGAACTGATTGTCGAAGCCGGAGCAAGGGCGGAAAAGGAAGAAGATGATTCAGAGATTCTGGAGTTTGCTCCTGTTTCCGAGAGCACCGAAACGTCCCATGCGGATAATGGCTTGGCAGACCTGGAGGAACTGGGAATCAATGTAAAGCAAGGACTGACCCATTGTGCGGACGATTCGGAGTTTTATATGGAGATGCTTTCCGATTTTTGTGAAAGCCGAAAGGAAAAGTGTGATGAGCTGGAAGAATTCCTTTCTGCCGAACGTTTTGCGGACTATGGAATCAAGGCACATGCCATTAAGGGAAATGCCCGTACATTAGGAATTCTCAATCTGGCAGATGTGGCTTTATCTATGGAACAGGCCGCCAAAAACGACGATTTTGATTTTATTCGAGAGAATCATAAAGCATTTATTTCAGAATATACAAAAATCACCGAAGATATTAAAAAAGTAAACGGGTAAATATCTATTTACCCGTTTCTTTTACTTCTTGAAGTCTTCGATACACAAATGCCAAATACTCGTCGTAGTCTTTCAACAATCCATTCATCAATCGATCCGCTGTTTGAATCATGCGCTCATGCTGTTCTTTTGTAATGTCTCCGGTTTCCAAGGCCTCGTCCAATTCGTCTCTGTCGTCAACCACCACATTTCCGTCTGCATAAACGAATAAATCCAAATAACAGTCACGAATCCAGGGCACTCCATCCTCGTCTACGCCGATTCTGCGCTTTTATATCATATCCTGCCATTCGTCATACACCAGTCTGCTCTTATACATTTGTATTCCTCTTTTCCTCTATCTACACGCGCTCGTCAGAAACGATATGCTCTACTTATTGTTCCCATCCTTAATTCGTTTGTCATACACATTCCCTTAAAAACTAATCTGTAGGCAAAGTTCCGTAATTGGCCACCGCTTCATCTACTGTCATTTCACCATTGATTACCCCATAGGCCGCTGAACGATACTGCTTTACTGCAGTATCCAGTAATTCCACATCACTAAAAGTAATCATCCGTTCCTTTGGAAAGTCTGCCAAAGATGCATAGACTTCATCCAAAGAATAATCCTTGGTGGGCGTAATCAGTCTTTTTTCCTGTGCCATAAGGCCAAGTTCTTCCTCGCTGGTTAAAAACCTCATAAATTCATTGGCCATATCCAGATTTTCACTGTTTTTATTTACACCAAACAAAATGGAAATGGAGTCCATATAATAGCCCCCCTGATCTCCGGAAGGTGCTACATAAAAATCATACTTAAAAGGATTTTCCGAAAATGCCTCTGATTTACTTTCCCGCTTTTTCGTACCGGACACAATGTCACCGGAGCAAAGCATCATAGGAACGTCCCCCTCAAAGAATCTCATAATAACGCCATTATAGTCATCTTCAATTTCTGCGCTGCACTTATCGATATCAATGCATCCACTGTCCACAAACTCTTTTAGTCTGGTAAGAGATTCTCTCATAGCTTCCCCTGCCGCAGGATTCAGCTCATTCAAATCCGCTTCTATACTACTGTCATCCATAATGGTTTTTGCAAACATGGGATATGAAAAAGTATATCCGATTCCGGGTGTCGTAGAGATATTGGCTCCCATAACAGGAGAATCATACCCGGCTGACTTTAACTTTTCACAGGTTGCTACAAGCTCATCATAATTTGTCGGAATATCAAGGTCTTCTTTTTCAAAAATATCCCGATTCACCAGCATTCCATAGGAAGTAGCAAATATAGGAAGAGCCAGCGTTTCCCCATCCTTTTCCCATCTGACTCCGGGACGAATACAATCCAAATTCATTTCCAGTGTTTCATCAGAAAGATTTTCTGCTGAATCAAAGAGCAGCTCATATTGGTCATTTCCATACATCCACGGCTGAATCACATAAATATCCGGAGGTTCCTGACCTGCCAAGGCGTGAACAATGGTATTACTATAATCATCCAAATAAGTGTACTCGATCTCACCATTTGGATAATGCGCATAGAAACGTTCAAAAGCACTTTCTAAAGATTCAAAGTTTGAATAGGTTCCGGCTACTGAAATCTTAAACTCCGTATCCGATGAATATTTGGGTGAAAACTCCTGACTAACCTCCCGGTTTTCACTGTCCTTCTGTTCCTGACTCACCTCTTTCGTTTGGTTCTGACCACATCCCATTAACCCCAAGATCAGCACTGTCACAAGCACCATAGAAACGATAATCCTAATCTTTGTACTCATACGCTCTCCTTTCTATGCCATTATCTTTTTTGAAAAAACTCCCTCACCTGGGAAATCAACTCTTCCCGATTGAATTCTTTGAAATGATTGTTTTGAATTTTTACCTGTTCAAATTCCTTTGCCAAAGCAAAACCTTCATCTGCAAGTATTAACTCTGCCTCATGCTTTTCTAAATACTTCTGTGCCTGTTCCTTTGTTTTGGCCACTACAATCTTATACTCATCAGACAGCCACTGCTGCACCTGCTTTAAATAAGCAACATCCTCATCCACAACTAATATGGTCCGCAGTGTTTTCGGAGAAGTGGTTTCTTTCCCGGAATCTTCTTTCATCAGCTCAACCAGGTCTGCCGGAAGATACATAAGAAGCATACTCTCCAGTCGCCCCGTATCAATAGGCTTGGTTAAATAATCCGTAAACCCGGCTTCTATATACATTTCTCGCATTCCGGAAACTGCATTGGCCGTAAGACATATCACAGGGGTATTCTTATTAGGCGTATCCGTAATCCCTTTCATTTCTTTCAAAGTCTCAATTCCATCTTTGTTTGGCATCATATGATCCAAAAAAATCACGTCGTAGAAATTTCGCTTAAACAACTCAATACAGGCGTCTCCACTGTCTGCAGTTTCAATCTGCATCCCGGTCTTAGCAAGAAGGCTGATAAATACTTTAAGGTTCACCTCCATGTCGTCTACAACAAGTATCCTTGCCTTTGGTGCCGTAAACTGCGCTTTATACTGTTTTCTTTCTTTAAAGAAACGTCGGGACGCCGTATCAAACTCGCCTAAAGGCTCCCATTTCACAACCTTTTGCCTAAGGTCAAAAGAAAAGACAGAGCCTTTTCCATATTCGCTCTCCACCACAATCTTGCTTCCCATCATATTTAAAAAGCTTTGTGCAATGGCCATTCCAAGACCGGTCCCCTCGATGTTTCTATTTTTCTTTTCTTCAATTCGTTCAAAGGCTACAAAGAGTTTTTCCAAATCCTCTTTTTTAATACCAACTCCCGTATCCTTTACCTGTACATGAAGAATCACCTCATCCGGGCTGTCTTCACATTTGGTGGAGGACATAGAAAAAACAATACTGCCTTCTTTTGTATATTTCACTGCATTGGAAAGAATGTTGGTAATGACCTGCTTCATTCGGGTTTCATCCCCGTGCATAATTCGGGGAATGTTTTTGTCCACATCAATTTCAAAGACAAGTCCCTTTTCCTCCGCCCTAACCTGAACCATATTCACAAGATCGTTTAAAAGAGATACCACATTGTAGTCCACATTAATCAGTTCCATCTTGCCCGCTTCAATTTTGGAAAAGTCTAAAATATCATTGATGATTCCAAGGAGGGTATTTCCTGCGGTTCGAATACTCTCCGCGTACATTAAGGTTTCTTCTTCATGACTGTCCCTTAATATCATCTCATTCATTCCAATAATGGCATTCATAGGAGTACGAATGTCGTGAGACATGGTAGACAAGAAATGGGATTTTGCCTCGTTTGCCTGATTAGCAGCCTCTGCAGCAACCGTAAGTTTTCGATTGAAGCTACGAAGAATCAGCAGATTAAAAACCAAAAGCACCAGTAATCCCACTGTTACAATTCCCAAAAGAAGCCAGTCAATGGACCTGCTTACTGTCAGTTCTTTTGCCGGGATATATGCAATAAGATACCAGGAATTTAATCCGTTCAAAGGAGTATAGGCAATCACACTATCTTCTCTCTTGGAATTTCGAATATGCATGGAGCCGATATCTGTGAGGATGGTATTTTTCACCCGCTCATATTCCTGTGTTGACATTGGATTATAGGATTTGAAGTATTCAAAGAAATTGCTGTTTTTAAGAGATTTCCCATGTATCATATAGTCCCCATCCCGATCGATAATGGAGATTTCTACGTTATCATACTCCCCTTTCAAAAAAACAAGCTTCTGCTCTAAACGACTCACCGGTACCACTCGAATAAGAAGTCCGTTCCGCATGGCCCCTGTTTCATTATCTAAAACTTTTACGTTATTTAAAAAAGCAATGGATTGTACTCCGTTTAAAGGATTTGTATAAGCCCTTGTCAAATTAACCACGCCGTTTACATTGCTAATCTCATGATCGTCAAAAATAGAAATATGGGAATAATCCACAGAATAATCCGATGCATCCGTAGTGCTGGCAGAAGTGGAAATACCCGCCATGGATCCGTCATCGATATAAATTAGATGTCCTGATATCTCAGGAGAAATTTTTGCTTTTCGAATATAAGAAATGGCCTCATCCACCGTCATGGGGTTTCCCGCCTCCGCAGAGCCATTTATGTAGTTGGACCAGATGTCGCAAAGATGCTGCTCGTCCTCCAAATAATTGGCAATAATCTGCTCTGTGGTAGTGGTCATTTTCTCAAAAGACGCAATCGAAGCAGAGTTTGATTCAACTGCTCTATCATTGGCATATTTTGCAATGATAAAAAGAATCAAACCCACGATGATGATATTAATAAGTACAATATATCTTTTCTTCACTCTGCATCCCCTGTAAAAATCAATTTACAAATAAATACAGTTAAATTATACCATAAAATACAATTATTTTAACGCAATCCGGCGCGTAAAAATCCACCAGCTTATCCTTAGAGGATCTGGGGTTCCGCATCGGGAATGTATTCATCTAAAGGTAAATAAGGATTATATATAGGCATTTTCTTTTCTCCTTTCCAAATCACGAATCATTTTTTCTCTTTCCAAAACAGTCAAGGGGTACTTTCCATAAACCAAAAATGCGAGAGCTCCACAAATAATTGGAATCACCGCCGTCAAATATCCAAAGCACTGAAGCATTCCCTGTAAAGAATCCGGGCTTCCCAAATACTTACTTGCCTCTACCCTCGTTTCATATCCAAAAATGACCCATAGGGCTCCAATGAATGCCAAGCCTCCTGATTTTTGCAACTCTGATAATAATCTTGTAAAAGATTCTATGGTCGCATTCGCCGGCTTACCGGTCTTCCATAGTGCATAATCCATCGTCTCCACAGCTAAAAGATTTCCCGGTAAAAAGGCCATTCCACATCCAAACAGCAAAAACGCCAACATAGCAAAATACAGATCTGAATTAAAAGTAAATTGGCCACAAATTTGTAGTATCACCATAACAACACCCATAAATATCATAATTGCAATGGAAATTTTCATCCCTTTAACAGGATTATTCTCCTTTTTACACAAGACAGCAGATGCCAATGTACCAAAAACAAAAGGGATAAACTCAACAATTCCAAGTATCATAGACAAATACGCAAACTTGCCCGAATCTAGATATCCCGCTTCAAACTCATAGCAATAATTCCATTTCACGTAGTACATAGCAATTAAAGTAATCGTCACATAGATAAATCCCACAAAATAATTCCCAATCTGATAGATTGCAAAGGGTTTGTTCTTTTTTACCATACGGAAAATGTCCAATACGTGGAAGGTGACGTGTTTTCTAGTCTGTTTTAATATCTTATTCTCGTTTACAAGTACTACTCCTATCAAAGAAAGAAACATGGAAACTAGAATCATCACCATAATGTACATCCCAATTCCATCACTTTGATTTTTGAAATAACCCTTATGATTCTCTACAAATTGAAACATAAACACAAACGGAACAATAGCCACAACCCCAACCAGTCTGGGCCACAGAATAAAAGAGATTCTACGATTATAATCCATCGTCATAGTTTGAATCAGAGCACCATTCACAAAAAAAGAGGAGCCAAAATCATAAACTAGATAAAAGCAAATAATATACGCTATGAAAGCCTTAGGATTTCCAAATAAGGCTTTCGGAATATGAAAAATCATAAGTGAAGAAAAAGATACCATTCCCACTCCCAAAGCAAAGAAGGCTCTATATTGTATTTTTCCTTTGGATACCACCCAATCCATAATCCATCCCTGCATCGGATTTGTTGCTGCATCCAAAAGATGTAGAAAAGGCAGAAGGGTTGCCGCAACAAAAATACTTCCAAGCCTTCCCTCCACAGGAAGATAATCCGTTAAATAAAACGCTAAAAAAGACGAAATAAGGACCTCACCTATCATCTTTGTCAAAGACATCATGGATATTCCAACTATATTTTTCACTTCATTTTTCATGCTTTATTCCTTCGATATCACTTTCATCAAAAAATGGGTTACATATAATTCATTGGGTTTTAAACGATACTTATCATAAAAAGATTCCATTCCCGGCAGATCACCACCAACACCACTCATTTTTCCATAGATATTTAGAGTTGTTTGCACTCCTCTTGGAAGTTCATAAATATGTTTTGCACTCTCCAGATCTTTTTTTGAATAATCCCAAGCAGAAAACTCCATTCCATCTTCGGACAAATTCCACACAAAAATATCATGTTGTTTTCCCTCCAAAGACAAAAAGCGCACATCACAACGATTTCCATTTTCTTGTGGTCGCAAATACATATGACTCATATCCGATAGTCCTTTTTCATACAAACCCAAAAGTGCACTTTCTTTCCGGTCTATATAATTTTCATGGGGTCCACGACCATACCACCGGCAGCGTTCAAAGGTCTCTTGAAACGAAAAGGAAACTCTCGTCGCTACAACATCTTTTCTTTTAGTCCTTACCTTTAACAAAACCTCGTAGTATCCATTTTTATAGTCTGTAATCTCTGTTTCCAACTTGTTGCAAAAAGGATGTCCATAAACCGTTTGAATGCTTCGTTTTCCGACTTCATTTTTTGTTATTTGATTCAGAATACAGAGTCTTTTATTAGCAGCATCCCACTGTCTTACCAAAACAGTGTTTTCCAGCTGAGGTACAAAATGCCCTAAATCAATGTTATTGTCTGTTGCCACTCTGGACAGCTCCAGATTCATAACTCCATTTGCCATTTGAAAGCCCAAGTCTTTATGTACCAAAGTCGCTTCCCGGTCATCTTTTCCAACCTCCTGTTTGATAAAACGAAATGGGCGAATCACAAACTGTGACACAGCTACAACACTTCTATCAAATTCATTTTCATCTTTTTGGGTAAAATAAAAATTGACAATAATTTCTCCATCTTTTGGGAACTCCTGTCTTCTTATTTCTTCCAAAATAATCGTCTTCTGTTTTCCCGGCAATATTCCCTGTAACTTCTCTTCTTCTATTTTTTTCTTCAAAACCGGAACTCCGTTGCAACATAGTTCCCAGATCAAATCATAGAACGGCAAGACAGAACAAAACATTTGATGATTATAAATATGAAAACATCCGCTTTTTGGATGAGTGCTTCTAACATCCAGCCACTGATAGCTTTTTTTTACCTCATAGGCGTCCGGATGAAAACTTCTGTCTGCAAACAATATTCCATTGCCGCAAAAAGCTCCATCACTCTTCTTATCCTTCTTTTTCTTAAATCCATCTTCGGAGTAGGTTTCTTCAAAATCTGTCCCGTATAAATACCGATTCTCTCCATCTTTCTTTACACAGATAGCCTGATCCACAAAATCCCAAATAAAGCCACCACACATATGAGGATATTTTTCAAACGCTTTTGTGTATTCAGAAAAATTACCCAAACTGTTTCCCATGGCATGGGCATATTCGCAAAGCACCACCGGCATTTCCTCGTACAAATCACAGGTAATATCTTTATTGTCCGCCGCCAATGAATTCATTACACCATCCATCAACCCTACAATTGCTTCCTTATGGCACAACTGATCTAAGGTTTCTTCTGTTGGATACATACGGCTTAAAAAATCCGTGCATTCCTTATCATGCATCCCTTCATAGTGAAATGGTCTAGTTCCGTCTAACGCCCCACCTCTGGCACGCATTTTTTTGAACACATCTCCCATACCGGCTTCATTTCCAAGACTCCAAATAATGACGCAGGGATGATTGCGGTCCCGTAAAATCATTCTTTCAATCCGATCCACACAAGGGTCTTCCCACTCTTTTTTTGACATAGGAAGGATTCTACGAACTCCGTGAGACTCCAAATCAGTTTCATCCATAACCAAAATTCCGTATTGGTCACAAAGACGATAAAACAAAGGATTATTGGGATAATGACTGGTACGCACTGCATTGATATTCAATTCTTTTAAGATTCGAATATCTTCCATATAACGTTCTTCACTAAGAGTCCAGCCGGTGTTGGGATCAAAGTCATGTCTGTTGACACCTTTTAAAATTAGTCGTTTCCCGTTTAAGTACAGTATGTTGTCTTTTATTTTTATTTCTCGGAATCCAAACTTTTCCTCTTTGAAATAAATCTTTTCCCCGACATTCCATCGTATTTGTACATCATATAGCTTTGGGGATTCATGGCTCCATAACAGTGGAGCCACCTCCCCTTTTATTTTGAAAAACGTTTTTCCTTTTTTTAACGTCACCGATGCTTTTTGCAGAAATTCCAGTTCGGGAATCGCCACTTCTACTTCAGTAACCTGACAATTCCAGGCAGACTCAAAATACAATTCGATTTGAAAATTACAAGGCACCTTTGTGTCCCACATCAAATCTTTCTGCCACTTTGTGGGAAAAGAAGCATGCATAAAATAGTCACGCACCGTTACCTTTGGTTCCCAATACAAAAACACATCCCTATAAATTCCGCTGAAGAACCACATGTCTTGATCTTCAAGATAAGTGCCATCGCTATATCGATACACAACTGCTGTCACTTGATTCTCTCCCGGTCTCAAATAGTCAGATACCTGAAACTCATGGGGTGTCATAGACCCCTGAGAATAGCCTACGTATTTCCCGTTTACATAGACTTCCAAAGCTGATTTCACTGCTCCAAAATGTAAATAAACATTTTTATCTTCCCAAACTTCATCGTAAGAAAAACCTCTTCGATACACTCCAATCTCCTGAAGGTTTTCACTTATATGAGGAATATTCCCTTTTTGCGTGTCAATTGCCTGGGGGTAAGAAGATGCAAAATAATAGGGCGAACCATATCCCTGGAGTTGCCACACTCTTGGCACAACAATATCATCCCAGGCACTGTCATCGTAAGTATCACTAGCATACTCTTTTTCCACATCACTTCCCTGAATATACATAAACTTCCATTTCCCGTTTAGGGATGTCTGATTCTCATTCTCACCAAAATCTGCTGGATGAACTTCCTTTGTAAAAGACAGGACATGACCATCTTCTTTATTCTCTTCAATAAATGTGATATCTTCCCATTTTTTATTCATTTTCTTATATTGTTTCTCCGTTTGATTCAATAATCTTTTTATACTCATAAGCAGAATCTTTGAGAATCCGCTTTTGAGTACGAAAATCCACGTAAATTAAACCAAATCTTGGGTCATAGCCTTCTGCCCACTCGAAGTTGTCAATAATGGACCAATGCTGATACCCAATAACCTCATATCCTTCATTAACCGCTCTTTTTAATTCACTTAAATAGCGATGGATAAAATCCACTCTTTGCGGATCATGTACCTTCCCGTCCAATTGTTCAAAGTCCAAATTTGCCATGCCGTTTTCCGTAATCATAATAGGAAGGCCATACCGTTCTGACATAAATCGAATTGCCCAATATAAAACCCTTTCATCAATAACCCATCCCAATTGAGTTCTGGGAATTCCAGGCTTCGATTCATGTTTTTCCTTTGTCCAATCCTGATCATTGGATGGTGCATAAACATTCAGCCCCAGAAAATCTAAAGGCTGATGGATTTCATCCATATGTTTCATTTTGGTACGAAAGATTCCAAAAGCATTTACTTTTTCCCCCTTCAGAATCGGATCAAACCACCATTTATTGCTCATAACACCAATTGTAGATTCAAAAGACAATCTTCTGGCTTCTTCTATTGCCTCCACAGAATCATTCTCTGGAACATAGGCTGCTGTTGCCATGGCAATTCCAACTTTTGGCTTTTTTGTAGCATTTGCTCGAATGGTTTTCACCGCAACTCCATGGCAGCGCATACAGTTTTCCGATATTCTTGCAAGGGCAAGCGGTCTCTTATGAAAAGGTGCATGAGCTCCCTGTAAATGACCATTCATAATAAAACACTGAGGTTCATTAATTGTCATCCAATAAGCTACGCGATCAGAAAATGCCCGAACTACCACTTCCGTATATTCACGAAAATAATCTACAATCTTATTAGTGTACCAGCCTCCCATATCCTGCATCCAAACCGGCAAATCCCAGTGAAAGATTGTAATCATAGGTTCGATATCATTTGCAATCAATTCGTCTATTAATTGGTTGTAAAATGCAATTCCCTTCTCATTTACCATTCCGGGTTTTGGAATAATACGAGACCAGCTTAGAGAAAATCGATAGGACTTCAAACCGATTTCCTTCATCAATGCCACATCTTCTTTCCAATGATGATAATGATCACAGGAAGTGTGACAATTTTCTCCATTTTTAATCTTTTTTTGGGGCGCCACATCCCAAATACTTGGTGTTCTTCCATCCTCATTCCAAGCCCCTTCTATCTGTGGTGCCGCAGACGCAGCTCCCCATAAGAAGTTTTCATTAAATACATTTGGCATATTCTTCTCCTCTTTCATATTTTGAGTTATTATTTCAACTTTCTATCCTACATAATCGCTCTTCATTACAAGACGCAGGATTCGTTCTACGCTTATTTGTGCTGCCTTTCGATTCAATCGTCCTGTCTTTAAATCATTTAACAATTGCTTCACTGCAGAACCATCCCCAGGCATAATCAAATCGTTTCCGTTATTCGCACATTGATAATAATCACCTTTTCCCTTTGTGATGGCACCCCAGTCTGTCATAACCACTCCGCTGTATCCCCATTCTTTTCGAAGTACATTCATCAACAATTCATTATGATTTGCAGTATATGTACCGCTTAATTTGTTATCGGATGTCATCAACGACCATGGATTACTCTCACGAATTGCAATTTCA
>JAEEGH010025820.1_pt1 | contig 11754 bp, 5 predicted proteins | sample 9134181 | NCBI WGS metagenome assembly JAEEGH01 (sample SAMN16246544, study PRJNA631951) | gut metagenome | biome: gut microbiome; feature: rumen; material: DP-attached | host: Bos | place: Iran: Karaj | collected 2018-10 | reverse complement strand
ATTACATAAAGGGTATTCGCCTTTCTGTTGGCATCAAAACCCAGGTGTCTTTTAACATTGAGGTTGTTCTCAACAACGACAAAGTCGTTTCACCGACAGACGTTTTTATCGAGGCAAATTATGACCTTATGATTCTGCTTTTATATCTGTCAATCATTAGGGTCGGCGTAGACATGGGGCAATCTCCCGTGCTGGTTCTTGATGACGTCTTACAAAGCGTCGATGCAACAATCAGAACACGCTTCATTGATTACGTTCTTCGAGAGTTGGCAAATTGGCAATTAATCATTACTTGTCACGATAGGTTGTGGCTTGAGCAGCTGAAGTATATGTTCTATCTTCGGCGGCATAGGTTTAAAGAATTTCAGATACACAGTTGGTCCTTTGAAAATGGTCCCTTTATCAAAGAAGCCAAGAGCCATATCACGAACAACACCCTAAAGGATGCGTTGGCAACGGAAAATGTTCGTATTATATCCGCCGTATCCGGTCCCTTCCTTGAGATGATTTGCAACGAACTCAGTATCAGTCTTAAGTGCCCGGTTAGACGTACACCTCTTGATAGGTACACGTTAGGAGACTTATGGCCTGTGGTTAAGAAAGTTATTGGAAACACGAATCTTAGGGATATCGTTAATGAGATTGACCGTCTCCTTTATATCCGTAATCTTCTTGGCTGTCATTACAACCAATGGGCAGATGAACTCAGCGATGAAGAAATCTATCGGTTTGCTAATGCCATCCAGTCGTTATACGAGAATACATACTGCCCTGTTTGCCTTAGCTGGATACAATCGACAAACTCATGGGACAAGGACATTTCCTGTAACTGCGGGAACTTAGATTACTCTTCTTAGTTTACTCTGTAGTTCCCTCCTGTGCCCAGTAACGGCACCACTTCTCAACAAATAGCTCACAAAAAGGAAGACCCGATTCCAGGGCTGCCTGGTAGCTCTCACGTGTAACTTCCCTGAAGGCTACCTCAATCTTGTCTCCAGCGACGGCTCCAGGCAAGAGATCCTCCCGACTATTAGCGGCGACTAGTTTCTCAAGGGCAAGGCGGAGGTAGAAGGCGTGCATCTTGGCTGCGGCCAGGTTCTCGGGGGGATATTGAAACGACGAGAATGTCTTCGCACAAAACAGGGCAAAAGGCTCATCGAAACCTTTCTCCCTTACCTCAGTCAGTTGTCTTGCCAGTTCAGCCTCGGACATAAAAAAGAAGTGTGGACTCCCCCTATTGCAACTGTACTAGGTCTTGGGAAACCATCAAGCCAGCAACAGGGATCATCGCCCACACTATAGTGAGGCTTTTCCCTCGTCGCATTGTGACTTGAATTGCTAACGTCCCAAGTTAAGTACAGTTCACATGCAAAAAGCGAATATGCGTATATATGTCTTGACGCTTCCCGCGAAGGAAACATCAGTACAAATATAATGATTTTTAATGAATAAGTCCGAAGAATCTTCGGACGCTTGCTTTTATTTCTTGACGATAATTGTCAAATATAAGGTCGACCTTTGCCCCATCCAAAAAGCCGCGAGGCTGATTTCATTCCTGTCAGGGCTCAGTCTCTGACACATGTTTAACACTAAAACTATAGAACATGGGAAAGGTATATTTCTCTCCGCAAATCGTCTTCATTCTCCCCAATCTTTTTAAATCGTTTGGATCCGTCTCACGAAGAAGTGATGCAATGAGAGCATAACCTCCCCGGTCATGTCGCACCGCTTCTTAATCTCGCTTAAGAAGTGGCCGCTGGCTACTCAAAAAGCACTTTCCATACTTAACGAGGCCACCCGGTACGGCGAGACCCGCATTGTTGACTTTCAGTTTGGGCCTCCGTCTGGCGGGAAGCTTCCGTTTCGACTATTCATTGATGGCCGGAGGGCACTCCTGTGCGAGTTGAGCGATACCGCCCCTTCATCCCTGTGCAAGTTGCGGGAATGGATGGAGCGCTGCCTGGTGATGGACCAGGAAGGGGTGCTCCACCCGGAGCTGCTCACCCTAGACCTACGTGGTCTGGTCCTCAGCATGGTCCTCATCCATGTCGGCTGGGACGAAGTTCAATCCAGGGCAAAACCGATTTCTTTCCTTGTCGTGATCCGCTCCGACATGGAAACGCCTTCCGTGTGCTGCTTCTGTGATACCCTGGATACCATCACCGGGCTCTATCAGGCCATCCTGGTATGCCTCCGGCAGTACCGCTCCCGTTTTGATAGCGCCAAATACTGGTATGATATAAAGCGCCATGACCGGCTCAATCCCGTCTCTACGACCGAAAGGATGCTTCGCGAGATCCGTTCCTCCAAGATAGAAAAGGTTGCAATATATCAGAAATCGCACATATTGAAACGTTTTTGACGGAATGTGTCAAACGGCAGGAATACCTTTGCATCGTAAACAACCAATCGATGCAAACCTTCATTTTACCGTGGCAACCCTCTGCGTCCAGCTATACTAAAGAGCAGCTGCAGAAGGATCTCTCAAACCCGGATTATGGCCAGTTCCCCTGGCCCGCCGACGGGCTTGAAAAAGCCCGCAGCGGAGATAATTTCTACCTCTTCTGTAAAGAAGGAGACCCTTTTGTCGCCATGAGGGGCTTCTTCCTATCCGACCCGGAGGACGGAAGGATTGAACTCCGTCCCACCTTCATCAGCTGGCCGACTGGCGACGCCCCACGATTCCTCATGGAGACCATAGACAGGGAGACACCGGGATTCAGCTGTGAGCTCTACACCGGTGGGGAGCCTCTGCCCGACTGGGCCGGGAGGAAACTCTCTGCCCTCTGCGACCTCTTCCTGGGAAGCGTTGGGGACAGTTATTTTGATGGCATCATAGCCGAACGCTCCCATAAGCCTGCCGCCAACGTGGATGACGCCATCGAGATTGCTGCCGAAGCCTACTGCGATGAAGTGGATCCTTTAGATGGGCGTTCGGCCATTCTGTCGTGCCTTCGTGTGGCCTTGGGGTACAAGAAGGACGAATCCGTCATCTGTGCCGCTCTGAGGGATATCATCGGGCGATGCGGCTGGACCCCGGGGAAACTCCGTGACTGGGGTTTCTCGGAGGGCATCGTTGACCGCCTCGTCCTACTAAAAAGAAAGGAAGGTGAATCCTCCGAGGACTACCTTATGAGGATTGCTAAGTCAAATGATAGTATCGCATTTATGGTGGCCGCTGATGATATGAGGGATAAGATCGACCGCTCAGGACGGGGCAAGGACTTTTTCAATGAAGAAAAGCTATTATCGCTATACGAGACCAACTGCATCAAGTAAGGCCGAAAGCCAAAAAGTGAAGTTGTTTTCTTAAATTTGTCTACTGATACCAGATTATGGAGAACCCGGGCATTCTTTATCCTTACGCGAAAGACGAAAACGGTAACCGCGTTGAAGCGGAGAAGCTGACAATGCAAGAGGCTTCCCTGCATCAGTACCGTTGCCCTCAGTGTAACGAGATGATGATTCCCGTTTTGAAGAACGTCCACCGCGTAAAGCATTTCCGCCACCTTGGCACCCAGTGCCGGTACAATGACTACCTGCATACCTATGCAGAAGATGTTTTCATTGCGGAGTATCAGCACTGCCTGGACAGCGGTCTTCCCTTCTACCTCGAGTACACCGTCCCTGTCAGATGCAATCGCTCCTGCGTTCTTAAGGAGCATCAAGACTGCAAGGAACGGTTCAACACGGTCACAACGGATCTTACCCGGGAATACACCCTCATCCAGCGCGAAGCCAGGGTGAGGACGGAAGGCGACGCTTCAAGGATTCCTGACATACTGCTTACCAGCGAAGACGGGAGTAAATCCCTCTGGGTGGAGATCTGTGTCACGCACGAGGTTCCTCTCGAAAAACAATCCCAGGGGCGGATTATCGAAGTAAAGATCTCGTCCCTCGATGACCTTTCCATGTTTCGCGCTCATCGCATCCGCCAGTGTAGCGACAAGGAAAGATGGGTCCGCCTCTATGGTATCGGCAATGTCCTGGTGGACGCGCCCATGCAGAACACCCCTCCCTGTGATAAGTTCTACGTCTACGAAGTCACGGAAGAGCATCCGTGGGGGCAGGGCCGCATCGTCGCATCCATCCCGAAAGGGACGGATGGCCTTCTGTACCGGGCGGCGCTTCGTCTCAACTGGCACGAGAGCCATGATGGAGAAGGCCACCCCTTCCCGCCCCGCACCAAAGAAGAGCTTAGCTACGCTTGCTACAAGAAGTACTATAGTGGGAAAACAGACGATGTGCTGCTGTATTCTCTCTATGTTGATGGAGAAGAGTATCGAAAGCACGCCGTCTCCCCTCCGGCAGACCCGCCTGCCCAGTACCAGAAAAGACCCGCGGCGGCTCCCCGGAAAGCGTCATCTGCGCCGGCCGTCCAGCCGCAGCAAGCCGCGACGGTAAACTGGGTTGACCTCGGCCTGCCCTCCGGGACGTTATGGGCGGACTGCAACGGGACTCCGCTTGGAGCACAGGGTGCGGTATCCCTTCCCACAAGGAAGGATATTGAGGAACTAAAACAACACTGCAAGCAGTCAATCAGCGAAGATGGAAACCACCTTATCCTTACGGCTCCGAACGGGAACACCCTTACTCTTGAAGGAGGGAAGTACCTGCTTGGTGAAAGGGAAAGTGATTTTGTTTACTGCCTAAATATTTACGCCCCTAGAGATGATAACTATCTTCTTATCATCGATGAGGACCCATGGGTAAAAACTAACAAACGCTTCGTTAAGCGTTAAAGATGCGCCCCGACTTTTCCAGCGAACGTACAGTTCATCTTGGGCCGAAACGCCGTCCAAAGAGTCGCCGTAACCCATAGGGTTACAGCGAAGGGTAACAACTCTGCGTATTTCTTTGTATATTTGTCTAATGACAGAAAGGGTCTGACCGCTAAAACTGTAACCGTTTATGGCTTTTTTCGAGACACTGCTAGCCAAGAGAGGATTCGACCGCGTGCCGCATCCTTTGTGGAAACTGAAAGTCACCGACGCCGAATACGAGGAACTACGGTCCCTCCTTGCCTTTGCCGCCCACGGCCGTGGGGAGTCGATCTTCCGGGCATTGAAGAAAGAATGTGTCCTGTATTTCGCCGAATACTGGCGAAGGGAGTACACCGAAGGCGCCCACTCGATTAACGCGGTCTTCCAGTCCCTTTTCAAGGAGCCGCTCCCCTCTTCTGTCGAGCTCAACGTCGACACCTTCTACAAGGCAGCGCTCTCAGGAGCGAAGCTTCTGCATATTGAGCTGTACAAAGGCGAGAAGACCCAGTACCTGGATTCCATGTTCTACCAGGGAGGACTGCCGATGCGGCTTGTCACCCTCAATGCAAAAAACTCCGTCTGGGACCGCTTCACCCGGGGTCTTGTCCACCGCCGCATCGATTTCGAAGAGCTACAGCTGGGTAAGATCGCGACCAATAACCAGAGCCTTAAGGATTACTGCAATGCCCTCATTGACGCCATCGACAGGGAGCAGTACCGTCTCATGCCCTTCTACTGCAAGGACGAGACCGATCCGTGGTTCCGTGCCCTCATCTCCCTCGCCCACCAGGAGAGGATACGCCAGCGCCAGCTGCGTCCCTTCTCCCTCGACTGGGAGTTTGAGGTCGATCTGCGAGGGGGCACATTCAGCTCTAAGTACATCGTCAAGGGCCTGCAGCGCCTCCCGGAAGAGTTCCTCGCCGCGCAGCAGCTCCTGGGCACCTCATTCTTCTCGGCCCAGGTCCGCGTGAACGGGAAGGCCGTCGATACGTTCGATTATCAGAACCGCTTCTGCCGCAATAACGTCATCAGTAAGCACCCCTATCATGAGGGTGATGTGGTGTCGCTGTTCCTTCATGACAAACAGGCCCCGCTCTTGTCGGACGATCTCGACCTGAGTATCCCCCACCTTCTCTACCGGGATAAGGACGGGAAGTACTACCTGGGAAACAAACTGGGCACCGCCCTCTCCCTCCTTCTTGTTCCCGAGGGATGGACGGTCGACAGCGAGGGCCTCACGGAGCAGACTCTCGTCTGGGAAGACAAGACCTATAACGTCATCACCGTTAAAGAAGGCTTCGACGGCACCCTGACGGCCCACGGCCCGGATGGTGACATTCTTTTCGGAGCCAATGCCCACCTCTACTGGACGGAGATCACTTCTTCGCCCCTTTATATCCCTGATATCATCGAATCCGTCTACAACGCGGATGATATCCGCCTTGCCCTCTGCTCAGATGGCGATGCGCTGCCGCTGATTGCAAGGGGTAACGAGATTGAGTTCCGCGCCAAGGGCGAAGCCTCCTGGTCATCCCGTCCCTCCTACGGGGAGGTCATGGCGAGGGTGAAAGGCCATAACGGCGAGTACGTTACTCCCGTGAAGTTCTTGAATGTCGGGAAGCTCTCCATCCTGTCAAGTGCGGACAAGGAGTCCTGTACCCTGAAGCCGATCTGGCCGCACGGAAGCGTCCGCTGCGAAGAGGGTGTTCTGAAATCCAACGGCGCCTGGGTCGTGGAGAAGTCGGCCTGCAAGGACCCCCGGAAGATCCACTTTGTGCTCACGCCCAAGGGGAACTCCCGCGCGCAGTTCCGTATCACGGTCCGCGCCCCCTTCAAGGACTTCTCCATCCTGGACAGCGACGGCAATCTCGTTACCGGCTCCTGCGTGATCCCCTATGGCGACCTCGACAGATACCAGTACCACATCGTCGGACAGGGTATCAAGTCGTACTCCTACGGCGGTACGCACCGGGAGCTCATCTGGGATGGCGTCAGGCTGGAGGTCTATTCGGACGGGCACTTCCTTCGGACGATCCCCTATGAAGGCTCTCTGGTGACCCTCTTTGATTCCCGTGAGGCGGTCCGCTCCCTGCTGGACAAGACGTCCAAGGGGATCCTCCAGGCAGCGGTCCCGGTCGTTATCGATATCGATTCCGTCAACCGGATGGTCCTTACCATCAAAGAGTCTCCCTACCGGGTCTGTCAGCTCAATGAGAGGGATCTCTGTATCCTTGATGACGGCCGCCGGCCTGTTCAGTATAAGCATGCGCTGAACCTCTTCAACCTCTCCGATCCGTCCGCACCAAGGGTGACCCTTCCCTTCTCCGATGAGTACGGCTTCGTGATCCCTGACACGGTGCTCTCCTGGGAGAAGATCCTTGTCACCGGCCGCACCCGGGGACGTATCCTGCCGGGCCTTGTCGACACGACGGAAGTCAGGGGTTCCGACGAGAGAGAAGTCCTTCGGAGGGCCGCCATCCAGAGGATCTCCGAAGAGATCTCGAAGGCGAAGATCGCCGACGAGACATGGAAACGCATCATCGGATGGTTCAACCTCTCCCAGAAGGAGGATATCCCCGCGAGCTCCCTGCTGGATCTGTCGTGCCTTGCAAAGGACGGCGGTGCCCTTTTCCTCTTTGCTTTCCAGCTCTATCTTGACTGCAAGAGCGACGAGGACCGCGACACCCTGATCGGCCAGCTCATCGCGATGGGAACGGATCTTGCCTTCCAGTGGTACTGGATAAGACCCTTCAGCGAGAACCCGATGCAATCGCTCAACAATGTCATTGACTGGGATTCTCCGTTCCTTAAGGCCCTCTACGTCGACTGGGCCATCGGGCAGCAGAAGGACCTCGGCGAGGTCATGACGGAGATCAGCGACGAGGGCCTCTTCATCCAGTCGATAACGGTCTGCATGATGAGTGTCATCGGGGATTTCTCCACGTGGCTGAAAAACCTCTTTGCCGCATCCATCCTGGATACATACGGAGCCGTCAGCGACGCTCTCCTTAATGACCTGGCCGGCCGGATCGCCGGCAAGGACAAGAACGTCTATATCGAGAGCTTCGACGAGTTCTTCGTGGACCTCAATCAGGATGACCTCGACGACGAGGGCGTCAACGCCTTTTTCGCACAGTTCGACGAGCCCGGGAAGACCAAGAACGAGAGGTGGCTCATGCAGCGCGTGAATGCCATGGCCGCACACCTCACCCGTAAGATCGACCTTTTCAAGGAGGCCGATGAAATCCGCCGGAGTATCCTCTTCTGCCGGAAGTCCTGCCCGAAGGTCTTCCTTCTGGAGTTAAACAACAAGCTATCACATTAGGATATGAGATTTGAGCACATCTTCAAAGAGACCGAAGAGAACGTACGCCTCGCCCTGGAGTCCATGTGGGTTCCCGGATCCCACCCGTTACGCGGGCAGATAGAAGCGCTCTTCGACAGGGAGCCGCTACTGGCCGAGCCCGTCTTCCAGAGTATGTTCGGCTGGGAGACAGCCCAGGACAGCTCCTGGCGCTCCGCCCTCAATCCCACTGTGATTGAGAAACTGGGTATCGGCTCCCGCTTCGACCCCTACGAGCACCAGGCGAAGAGCTGGAAGGCCCTCAGGGACGGCAAGTCCATCGTCGTCACCTCGGGTACGGGCTCCGGTAAGACCGAGTGCTTCATGTACCCGGTCATCGGGGATCTCTGCGAGCAGGGACGCACCAACGCCATCCAGGCTATCTTCCTCTATCCGCTCAACGCCCTGATGGAGGACCAGAAGCAGCGTCTGTCGAGCTACTGCCAGCCGAGCGGGCTGCGCTTCGCCGTCTATAACGGCAGCACCCCGGAGTACCGCCCCGACCAGGAGCCGCTCCCCTGCGAGGTGGCGACGCGTCATGAAATCCGCGACCTGCGCGGTCTCGGGACCCGGCCGCAGATCCTCCTGACGAACCCCAGCATGCTGGAGTATATCCTCGTCAGGAAGAAGGACCAGCAGATGCTCCAGGAGTCCGCCGGCAAGCTGCGCTGGATCGTCATCGACGAGGCCCACACCTACTCGGGTTCCTCCGCCGCCGAGCTCTCGCTCCAGATCAAACGTATCCTCGAGGCGTTCAATGTGACGGCCTCCCAGGTCCGCTTCGCCTGCACCAGTGCGACCATGAGCGGACAGGACGGCGCCGCCTCCCTGGCGCAGTTCATCTCCGAAATCACGGGACAGCCCGCTTCGCAGATCGCCGTCATCGATGGCCGCCGTATCCTCCCCGAGATTGACCCTGTGAAGCTGGCCGCGCGCCTACAGGCCGAAAGGCTCCCGGAGGTCCACCGCGTCCTTAAGATCCGCCAGCAGATCAATACCCTTCCCGGCATGTCACTCGGTCAGATCTGGGACACGCTCTGCCCTCAGACCCCTTTCCGCCGGTCACTCACCCTCGAGGCGCTGGCGCTGCTGGACAAGCTCTGTGACATAACGATAGACGATAAGGACCTCCTGTCGATCCGCGCCCATCTCTTCATGCGGACGGTGAACGGTCTGTATGCCTGCGCCAATCCTTCCTGCAGCGGCTCCACAGGAACGCCCTACGGTCACCTGACGACCTACAAGGCCTCCGTCTGCCCCCACTGTGGGCAGCCCCTCCTGGAGATCCTGCAGTGCAAGCGCTGCAACAGCTTCATCCTCGCCGGGACGAGCCACCCTTCGACCCACCTCATCTCCCCGATGGAGGACGACCTCGAGCAGGAAGATCCCTTCGCCCTCGAGCAGGACACCATCGACGAGGAAGAGGCCTCCACCGTCGGAGGCCGCCGGGAGCAGTTCTTCGTCATCCCCTACAACAAAGAGAAGCACTTCAGCCCCACCTCCAAGGGCAATGTCGTCACCCTTGATATCGCGCACTCCCAGGAGGGCGCGACGCTCTCCCTCGCGGAGGAACGGAACGGCCACTGGGTGGAGATCCGTTCCGACAGCGGTAAGCCCTTCTGCCCGGACTGCGGACGGCTGGCTGTCGGGAAGAAGCTCCATCTGCAGCACTTCCGTGTTCCGCTGGATTTCCTGAACCAGATCATCTCCCCGGTCTTCCTGAAAGAATGTGCCCAGACAGGGCAGACCTGGGGCAAGTATATCGCCTTCACCGATAGCCGTCAGGGAACGGCTATCTCCGCGAAGACCTTCAATATCGAGGTCGAGCGGCGCTGCTGCCGCGCCTTTACCATGCATAAGCTCTCCCAGATAGGCGGAGACGCCGCTGATCCGACGAAGAGCATCGCAGGGTTCGATGCCTTCCCCGAAGAGATCAAGGCCGCCATCCTCCGGGGCCTGCCGAAGGCCACGGGGACGGATTCCGTATCCCTGCATGACCTCGCGGACACCATCTACGACAAGGCGCTTCACAAGCACATGACGGATGGTGAAGGGAACGACACGACGGCCTACAAGGCCTCACTCATCCGGCAGTTCATCGGACGCCGGCAGATGTACGAGAACGGTCCCGAAACGATGGGTCTTATCACCCTCGTCTATCCGGCTCTCTCAGACGTCAGGATGCCGGAAGAGCTCTCCGATTACTCAGATGCGCACCAGCTGGGTGTCACGGACGAGGACTGGAGGGATTACCTCAAACTGACCCTCGATTACTTCGTGAGGCTGAATAACCATATCCAGCCCCTCGTAGACGGTGAGCGTCCCTTTATCCGGGACGCCAACCTCAGCCGTCCCTTCTCCGCAGCCGACGACAGGAGACTGGGGATCCCCGCCTGGCCGGGGGTCTTGAAGGATGACGAAGGAAACCTCAAACCCGACCAGTCCCGTCTGGTCGTCCTGCTGTGCGCCGGTCTCGGGATCAAGACCATGGATGAGCTGAAAACCCAGCAGACGCTCATCTCCCACCTTCTCCAGGAGGCCTGGAACACACTTGTCGACAAGCGTATCCTCACGCGTGTTGCTTCCGACGGAAAGGGATATGACAACCCTGTCTTCTTCCCTGACCACCGCTTCGTCGATTGTTACTTCCTCGATCTCTCAGCCCGTGAGGACAACAAGGTCGCGAGGGTCAAAAGGACAGCGAAGGCCTGGGAGTGCCCGGTCTCCGGGAAGCTCCTGGACACGCTCTTCCGCGGCATCAGCCCGATGATTACCGGCGAGCTCTCCGGGAAGCTCATCGAGCGTTACCGCTGCGCTACCCCGATCGATATGCCCCTCATGCCTTCCGACGACGGTAGCATCGAGACCTGGATTCAGACCGATCCCGCCATCAGGAATCTCCAGGCGAAAGGGTTCTGGACGGACCGTTCGAAGTACGTCTACCGCTACGCTCCGTCATACATCGCGGCGGAGCACTCCGCCCAGCAGTCGCGCGTCCGCCTGCGCGAGTACACGGAGGCCTTCAAGAAGAGCGACCCGGAGATCAACGTCCTGCACTGCTCCACGACCATGGAGATGGGTGTTGATATCGGCGATATCGATATCGTCCTGATGGACACGATCCCGCCGACGGCGGCCAATTACCTCCAGCGTGCCGGCCGTGCCGGCCGTAACCACCAGAGCAGAGCGCTGGCCTTCTCCCTGTGTAACAACACGCCGGTGAGCCAGCAGGCCTTCGCCGACCCGATGTGGGCCCTCAAGACGCCCAATCACATGAGCCCGGTCACCAGCAGCCGCACGATCATGCAGCGGCATGTCAACTCGTACTTCTTCCGTAAGTTCATCTGCGATAACGGACAGGGCCTTGACACCACGTACACGGTTGGCGAGTTCATGAGCAGCGTCTGCGACTCGTTCATCGCCTTCCTGGATGCCATGGGAGGGAACAGCGCCGCCAGACGTTACTTCGAGAAGACCTTTGGCCCTGACGTGGGTTATTGGATCGACCGCACGAAGGAGGATATTCTTTCAATCAAGGGCCGCTATGAGCAGGACCTCACTGAGCTGGACGACGCCATCGGACAATATGAGGATGATGAGCGGCGGCAGCTGGCCATCGCCAATCAGATCCGCAAGGTTAAGAGCGAG
>JAEEGH010025819.1_pt1 | contig 11754 bp, 5 predicted proteins | sample 9134181 | NCBI WGS metagenome assembly JAEEGH01 (sample SAMN16246544, study PRJNA631951) | gut metagenome | biome: gut microbiome; feature: rumen; material: DP-attached | host: Bos | place: Iran: Karaj | collected 2018-10 | reverse complement strand
CAGATTCTGCACACATTCATATTTCGCTGACTGCAATCTTATTCCCTCTGCTTGCATTTCCATACAGCATCGACCTCCTGTGCCGTGTACGTTTCCGCATCGGGAACGACTGTTTGCTGACCCCTTCGCTCCGCCTGCTTTCACAGGTTTCATCACTACTATGAGTCAGTCCGACTTCTGACAAACCTTCGGGTTCTCTCCATTTACAAGACTTCAATCGCCCTTACCTTATTTCAGGAGCCTGCCAGACCTCCCGGGTATGCAAACATTACTTTGTACACTCGCCACGCTCTCGGACCCCGGCGAAACCTACGGTATTCTCGCTTACCGAACCCGTATTGCTGCCTGCGACCTGAAAGAAGGTATCGACTTTCGCTCTTTATATCTTACGGGGCTGTATCGCTTCACGCTTTCGCATTGCGGCTCTTGTACTCCACTGCCTACGCTTAAACCTAACCTCGCGGCTTCGGCTCCAAGGCTGAGTACCGGCTGCCTGTGGGCTTTACCGGGCCGGGAGTTCCACCCGACTATACTGTGTACACCGAACCGGCGCACGTCTGACAAGATTCTAGCTCTTTGCTCTTGATGGGATTTGTCATCCTTCCAATCTGGTTTTCTTCAATTTCTACCTAAAGACGGACATGTTGGTTTCCAGTTATGACCTTCCTGCTTTAGTCGATCACGGGACTTTTCTCGCTAGAAAGCGCGTTCTCCCTGCGAACTAATGAGGAAATTTGGAGATTTTTGAATTTTCTGGGGGAATTTTGCAATTTTCCTGCTGCTCGGTTGTATTAACTAACAGATGAGGAAAAATGCTTCTCTATATTTTAGGTAGTATAGATGTTACTTAGTCAATGATCACCACTCATTAAGGTATTTTGGGCAAAATGGGTTGAAAAAGGGTCCGCTAAGGATGAGAGCGGGACTTTCTAGTTATATCTTCTTCACATTGTAATCTGATGACGAATGCAACTGCTCGCACAATGGCGGATCGTCTGCATAAAGCCGGAGTGGAATGGGGCGTGACGTTCTTCATAGTTAAAAACAATGATCTGCAGGAGCGTAAGAGTTCATCAGAGGATACCGCAAATAGCAATACTATTTCATGAGAGCCTGCCCCGTGATATTATTTATGACGATCCCAAAAACTTCAACATGGATACCTTCTTGAACACCTTTCATTGATAAACTGGCCGACAGATGAGGTTTAGTTATTATTTAGTGTCACCTGCACAACGCTCGCACCGCGCGAGCCGGACGAAGTAACGCCAATAGCAAGCGCAAGAGAAGCCTGAGCCTCTTTTGCAGGTTCACCATAAGGACGGATGTATAAGCCATAACTTCGCTGGTATGCTCAAGTTTCGCAGGGATCAATCCGAGGGACGTAGTTCGCTTTCCAATGCCGATCCGCCGTTCGATATCTCCCCTCTCGCCAGACTCCAGCCATTCAAGAAGCAGCTCCGCTTTTCGCACTTCGGGATCCCTGGTCGGTCTTCCTAACTTCGGACCGTTCAGATGAATGTGGTGAGATTTGCAATACCGGACGTTCTCACGCGTACGGAAGATCGTGTCGGCCAACACTCGCGCAGGGTAATGACCGTATGCTTTCCGGTACGCTTCGACGGAGTCCTTCAGCGTGGTGGATTCGTTGAAGGCGTCCCAACGGAAGTCTTCGATCCGGAGGAATCCGTTCACATCGCTCAATTCAATCTTTGCGCCGAACTCTACCTCTGCGTTCTGTTTTCCGCGGACGATCGGACGCACCCACGGCTGACTCAGACTGACGATGCGGTTGTCTATGCGATTCGTATGGGTTTCATACATCTCCCGCTGCTGTTCGTACAGGAGAGTGATGGTTTCCAAGCGTTCCCGCTGTCGGTTTGTGAGCGCATTTTCCCATCTGTCGGGGTGATTCCGGATGATGTTCTGGATGGTCTTCAGATTCCGGCGGAGATAGTTCAGCTGCTGCTTCTTGGCTGTTTTAATGTTTTTCTTGGTTTTCTTGCGGGCTTTCGAGAAACGGTTGTATTTCTTCTTTGCTTCTTTCCGATACGTACGCGGTTTCTTTCCCTCCGTCAGTCCCGCCTTGTGAAAAGCGTCGATGATCTCTTCCGCGTTCATCCGCGCTTCATTCAGCAGGGAGACGTCTGTCGGGAACCGGATGTTCTGTGGAGCACAGGTAGCGTCCAGAATCAGCGTCCCTTCGTTCTTGCTGTCATCTTCGGATTCCTCCGAGGCAGGCTCTTCTTCTGCACTGCCGCCGTCATCGTCGGGCGGATCGTCGTCATGGGAATCTTTGCCGACATCCTCCGCTTTCTTTCGTCCGATGATCACATCGTTGACTTCCTGCATAAGCTCCGGCGTCAGTCTCTGACGGAAGCGCGTCATCATGCTCGGGTCGAACGGCGGTGTCTGACGATATTCCGGAAACCCGAGAAAGTACTGCAGGTACGGGTTCATTGTGATCTCTTCGACAACCATCTCGTCAGAAAAGTGATATTTTTCTTTGATGAGCTGAGACCCCAGCGCTACCCGGAGACTGTCCGCCGGCTGACCTGTATCTGACGGAAACTGCTCAGCATACTTTTCCTCGAAGGCCCACCACGGAATCAGTTTCGCGAGCTTTACCCATCCGTTCTCCGGGTTCAGCGCGATCCCACCGAACATGGCCGGGTCCTCGAATATCGTGACTTGATTCAGTTTCCGCTTGTACATTGCTGCCTCCGGTGCAAGGTTCTTTCGAGAGAGAAGCCATTTCTCTTGCACCTATTTTACCATAAAACCTTCCGAATGTCTTGCCTTTTTTGGAATTTCAGCTCTGGAAGGAGACACTAATATAGTCGAGACAGAACAGAAGGGAGGGGACGGTATGGATTTCAGTGTCAACAACGCCGCGCTCGCAAAAGGCTGGAAGCGTTTTTCCGTCATGCACAGGGAGCGTAAGGTCGCCTCTGTTCGGGAGGATGGGACCTGTACGATCTATTATCCCTCCTTCATGCCGTACAGTCTATGGCTGGAAAAAGCGGAATACACTGATTTAGACACCAGACTCAACAATCTGAATAACTTCTATTACTGGTGTTCTTCCCGTGTTCTGACGCGTGACCGCAAATACGCAAAAGAAATACTGAACAGCATCGGCGCGAAACAGGCGGTGACGGACCGGGATCGGGCTATGATCGCCATATCCTATCACGCCTTGAGCCTGACGGATGTGTACTGGGTCAGGTCCGACCGGGAAGACATCCGTTTTTCCGATCTGAGTCTGTACCGTCATTCTCTCTCCGGTGCGTTTTCGGATGTGAGCCTGCGCGGAAGAGCCCTGACCGCACAGAACGCGGAACTTGTCACGCCGTCCGACGTAGCGGGGGACATCGGCACGCAGGGCGTCGCGCCGAAAGCATGGATCCGGGAAGGCGATTCGTTCTGTCTTCTGAAGGACGGGGATGAACGGGATGTGAAAGCAGAACTCCTCGCCTCCAAAATCGCTCGTTGCTTCAAAGTGGAGAGCGTTCTCTACGAACCGGCGCGGTTTGAGGGTGTAGACGTCTCGAAGAGCAGGATCATCACCTCGGAGGAGCATAGCCTTGTCCCCATGGAAGCCGTCGACGTGTATTGCGCCAACCACGATCTGGACCGCGACGTATTCGTGCTGAAAAAGGATGCGTATTCCTATCACATGATGAACCTGATCGACTATCTGGTCGGCAACACGGACCGACACTGGGGCAACTGGGGTTTCCTCGTCGACAACCAGACAAACCGGCTCGAGAAACTGCACCCGCTGATGGATTTCAATAAAGCATTTCTTTCCTACGACACCCTCGAAGGCGCGCGGTGCCAGACCAATGCGAAGAAACAGTCCCAGCTTGACGCTGCCATCGAAGCCGTCAGGCAGGTCGGGCTGAACCAAATCGAGGAAATTCAGGAATCGTGGTTCTCGGAACCGGGATGGCGGGAGATGTTCTTCCGGCGGTTGTCGGCGGTTCGGGAAGCGGCAGAGACTCTGTGACCTTTCGGCAACTGACCGTTTCCATGTTATGAAATGCCGAAAAAGGGACGACCGCCCCCTTCCATCTATCAGTTTTCTATCACTTTTCCGGAATCCTGCCTGAAAACCGTCCCTTTTCGGCCAAGATCCAGCCAAATTAGGGACGGAGAGGGACGGAGAGAGCCGAGGGGCAAATTTCTCGAAATCTCGTAGGGCGTTAATAGCGCTGCGTGGGTTCAAATCCCACCTTCTCCGGTAGGGTAAAGGGTCGCCAGAAAAGCGGCCCTTTTTGTGAATATCGGAACGATCGAAGAAACGCGCAAACGGGATTTACAGGTGAAATCGAAATGATACTATTGGTTATCCGGCACGGTCAATCTGAAGCGGACATTCTTGATGTTCACGAAGGCAGAGCGGATTTTGAATTGACGCAAAAGGGACATAAGCAGGCTGCCGCCATGGCAAAATACGTGGCCGGGAATTATCGGCTTTCGCGTATTTACGCGAGCACGCTCAAGAGGGCTGCTCAAACCGCGAAGCACTTGTCCGATGAGACCGGAACTGATATTGAATTTGATCCGAATCTGATGGAATTCAACAATGGGCTGTTGGCAGGTCTCTCCCGCGAAGAGGCGGACCGGCTTTATCCTCACGTCGAGAACCTCCCCATTGATCAGGCAGTGTACGGTCAGGAATCCAAAGTTGAATTCCGCAGCAGAGCCGAAAACGCGCTGCAGAGAGTGCTTTCGGAAAATAGCTCAGAGTCCGTCATAGCGATCGTGACTCATGGGGGTATGGTGAATCAGTTGTACGGCTCTCTGCTTCACATGCCGATCGGAGAGAACTCCTTCTTCCGCACAGCTGACACAGGAATCCACGTCTGGGAAATCACAGAGCATGGCAACTATGTGATAAAGTCAAATATGGACGAGCACATAAGAGGGATATGAGCGACAAATTCCAGTTTGTCGGGATACTCTGGTGTCACTTTCACTTTTCTTACCTCATTTTTTGGTCACTTATGCACGTCTTATACAAATTTAGATTGCTATCTTAACAAAGGTAGCAATCTTTTTTATCTTTTGAACGAATCGAAGATCCTTCTGTTTCCGTGTGACGTTCTTTCAAACTCGGGCTCGAACAGGAAGCACATCATTACTTGAGAAAGTCTCACTTAAATATATAGATAGGTTCGCCGCAAGATGAGCATATCGGGAAATAATTAAGCCTACTGATTCAATCGTTTTGTTTGTATTGCCAACAATAACCCCCGGCATGCTACATATTAGCTTGGGATCACTGCCATATTGACAAGCGCGTTCCGACGTGCTATGATTTATCGTGATAGCTTCGCTATCACCAGATAAACCGACTGACGATTCGACGGACACGGAGGAATAATGAGCAGAAACGCGGAAAAAGACGCGCTGATGATGGCGGAGAACCGGCAGCGGCTGCTGGATGCGGGCTTTCGGCTCTTCGCGGAGCAGGGCATCGAAAAGGTCACGCTCAACGAAGTGGCGAAGGAGGCGGGCGTCGGCGTCGCCACGCTGTTCCGCCACTTCCCCTCCAAGCCGGAGCTGGCGGTGGCGATCTCCGTCTGGAAGTGGACGGACTACATCGCCGGGGCCCGGCGGAAGTACCCGCCGGAGCTGCTGGAGCGGCTGACGGCGGCGGAGCATCTGGAGCAGTATTTTGACCTGTTTCTGGATATGTACCGCTCTCACCGGGATATGCTGCGCTTCAACCAGTTCTTCAACATCTACATGCGCGGCGAGGGCGGCGGACTGATCGAGCCCTATACACGCATGATCGAGGGGCTGACGTCGGGCTTCCACGCCGTCCGGCGCAAGGCGGAGCGGGACGGGACCGTGCGCACGGACGTTCCGGAGACGGCGATGCTCTCCGCGCTGCTGCACATCATGCTCTCCGCCGTGACCCGCTACGCCGTCGGGCTGCTGTATCTGCCCGAGGGCTGCGACCCGGAGCGCGAGCTGGCGCTGCTCAAGCGGGCGCTGCTGCGGGAGTATCTGCCGCGCCCGGCAAGCGAAACCATGTGAATCCGGCTCCGCCGCGCCGAGCGGCGGGGGCTGATTAAAAAAGGAGGAACCTTTCATGACTCAACACCTGAAAACCACAGCAGTCAGGCGCGGTCTCGCGCTGCTGCTGTGCCTTCTGCTCACGTTCAACCTGGGCGGCATCACGGCGCTGGCAGAGGGCGAGACCGTCACGATCTACTTCGTGGACAAGCTCGGCTGGAACTGCGCCAACATCCAATACGACGGCAATGATGCAATGTTGCAGTATCCCGGCGCGCCCATGGAGGCCGCCGGCGTCTCCGTCAGCGGGGAGACGATCTACCGGTACACGGTGCCCGCGAACGTCGACCATATCGGTTTTCTCAATCCTGAGACCTATGAGCAGAGCGACATGATCGATTTCACTGCGTCCGCGGTCGGGGTCGAGGACGGCGACGCCTGGTACCTGACCGAAGAGATGGGCGAGCTTGGCTACATCGCGGCGCGGTACGAATGGCCCGTCGCCCCCTCCACGCTGCCGCAGGACGGCGGCGCCTGGTATCCCGGCAACTACCGCATCACCGAGGACACCACCATCAACGGAGACCTCCGCACGATCTTCGACGATTCCACCAGCAACGAGTTCGTCCTGAGCATCGACGAGGGCGTCACGCTGACGGTGACCGGCAAGATCGGCGGCTCGACCTCCAGCACAACGGGCAACCGGCTGACCGTCGTGGGCGGCGGCACTCTGGTCTGCAGCAGCATCGGTGGCTATATGGGCCTGACCGTCGGCAACGGAGAGGACTCCCCCACGGTCGAGGTGAACGACTACATTTCTCTGTCAGAGCATTACCTCTCTTACCTGAAGAGCGGCACCGTCCTTGTGGCCGACCGCATCGGCGCCAATCTGCACCTCTGCGGCGGCAGCCTCCAGGTGGGATCCTCCTATACCGACACTGACATAAAGATCGATGACGGTTGGATCTACACCGACGGCACAGGCACGCTTTATGATCCCGGGACGATCAGCGCGGAACAGGCCGCCGACTTCGCAGGCATGCTCCTGCATCCCGTCGTTTCCCACTCCGTCACTGTTTTCAATGACGGGACCGGCTGCACGATCACGGCGGACAGGGAGAGCGCTCTCGAGGGCGAGCCCGTCACGCTCAGCGCCGAGCTCGATCCCGGCTGGCTGTTCGGCGGCTTCCTGGTCCTGAACGACGAGACGGGGGACTATCTCCCGGTAGACGAATACGGTCAGTTCACCATGCCGGACGCCAGCGTGAGCGTGGCTGCGACGGTCCTGCGCGACGTGGCCTTCGGCATGAACGTGTATCTGGACGGCAAGCTGGCCGATGACGAGCCGCGCTTCCCCTACACGGGCGACCCCATCGAACCCGCGGTGCGCGTCGAGGATTATCTGAATGACGACGAAGAACTGACCCCGGGCACGGATTACGAGGTGAGCTATTCCGACAATACAGGCTCTCCGGATGCGGTCACCGAGGCCACCGTCACCATCACCGGCATCGGCGCTTACACCGGCAGCAAAACGGTTACCTTCCGCATCATACCCGACGGGCTGGACATCGCAAACTGCGAGCTGAAGGGCACGCTGGAGGCGTATTATGACGCCGATCAGTATCAGGCTGTCGCGGTAGCGGGCCTGGAGGTCTGGTACGGTGAGATCATGCTCGAAAGAGACGTGGATTACTACGTTGAAGTCGAGTGGGTGGAGGAATATGAGGTCGGCGAGACCTATTCGGCGACCATTACGGGCGAGGGCGACTGGACCGGCGAAATAACCTGCGAGGTCGAGCTGATCGAGCTTTCCCATCCCGTTGTCTTTGTCGCGAACGGCGGCTCGGGCAGCATGGACGACGATACCGTGACGCTGACCAATTATACTGTGGGATATACCTATACCCTGCCCCCCTGCGGCTTTGACCCGGCCTACGGCATGAAGTTCGACCATTGGGAAGTCTATTATGAGGGCATCGAAGAAGACCCGATCAAGCAGCCCGGCGAGTACTTCACCGCGCCGTTTATCTGGAACGAATCCTTCGTGACGACCGTCACCGTCACGGCGATCTGGACGGAGCGGGCGGAGAATGAGAAGGTCACGCTCACGGCAGCCGCGCTGGACCACGGCTCCCTGCTCCTGAACGGCGAGCCCGCCGCACTGACGGACGGCGCGCTTTCCCTGTTCGGCAGCGGACAGGTCACTGTCGTGCCGAACGCGGGCTATGTGATCGATTCTGTGAGCTATAACGACGGCAGCGATCACAGCGTCGCCCCGGACGAGGACGGCGCGTACAGCTTCACCATGCCCGAGGCCGACGCGACCCTGACGGTGACCTTCGATTATATCCTGGCAACGGCGCCGACCATCGACACGCAGCCCGCCGACCTGACGCTGACCTACGGCTATGCCGAGGGCGCGCTGACGGTCGCGGCCACCGGCCTCGAGGGGCAGCCCCTGTCTTATCAGTGGTATGCCTGCGACGATGCGGACGGGACGAATCCGCAGGCCATCGACGGCGCCGCGGACGCGAGCTTCACCGTCCCCACCGGCAAGAACGCGGGCACGACGGAATACTATTTCTGCGTCGTCACCGCCACCCGCGAGGACAACGGCGATTCGGCGGACACGACCACGAACGCGGCGGCGGTCACGGTGGAAAAGGCGGATCTCTACGCGTCCGAAGAGATACCGGACGTCACGCAGTACGTCCCGGGCGACAAGGCGGGCAGCTATTCCCTCGCGCTTCCCGCGCTGCCGGAGGGCGCGGCGTATTCCTTCACCCTTGCCGACGGGGACGGCCTCCTCGATACCGCGCCGGAGATCGACGCGGAAAGCGTGCTGAGCTTTGCCACGAACAGCGGGAAGGACGCCGGAACGACGGCCGTGATCACGGTGACGGCCGCCGGCGCGCCCAACTACAACGACTACGGCTTCGACGTGAACGTCGTCGTGTCGGCGTACACGGTGGAATACGCCTGGCCGGAGCAGACGAGCATCTGGCTGGACGCGGACGATCAGCTTGCCTGGTCGGCGGAGGGGATCACCCTGGACGAGTCGCGCATCACGGTCATGCAGGACGGCGCGCCCGTCACGGGCTTCGCCTTTACCACGGAGGGCAACGGCGAGGTGATGGAGCCGGGCCCGAACCGCGTCCTCGTCACCGGCGAGGGGCTTTACGACTGGGTGGACTTCACCGTCATCGAGCTCATCGAGGACGACCCGGGCTTCATCCTGGACATCCCCGACTGGACGTATCCGGACGTTGCCCATTCCTGGCATCCGCCCGTATGGGACGAGATCGTCGGCTCGCTGACCTATGACGGAAATACCGTCGAGCTGACGAAGGACGACATTTCCAGAGGGGACGGGATCGACGACGGGAGCCTGAAGCTCTGGTACGAGAACGCCGACAAGCCGCAAAAGTCCGATACCGTATTTCTGACCAAAGAACTGACCATCGACGATTTCTATTATGTCGGCGGAGGGTGGGATTTCATCACCCCGTTTGGCTCTGTAGTGGATGTTGGAAACCATAACGTATACCTGCCGGACCATGTGACCGTCAAACAGCTTCTTGACGAAGCCGGCGATCCTGTGCCCGCGGGCGACAACGGCGGCACGATCTACTATATGTGCGACAGCCGCCCGGACCTGCACGTTGAGCAGTCGGAGAGCGAGGTCGACGGGGAAACCGTGACGGTGTTGACGCTCTATAACGGCGATACGCCCGTTCAGGATGGCTATTACTTCCGCTGCGGCGATGATTTCTACTACGGAAACGGGGAAAACGCCTACACATCCTATGGGGGAGACGACGGCTTCCTCTCCTTCTGGCCCGTCAAATCCTACGCGAATGGCTCGGTGTATCCCCTGGGCGACAAGCCCGTCACGCAGGCGTATGATTTTGACGAAAACGGCGACCCGGTATATGTTGACAACTCCCTGGCTACCGGCAATTATAATAAAAAACTGGAGTCTCATTATGAGGTCAGGCTCGATTATAGGGATACCGTCTATGTGGGCGGGAATTACTTTTACTACGAAAGTATGGGATTCCTTTACACCGGGAATATCACCCCTGCGGTGAGCGGCTCAACGATCAGCTTCGGTGATTACCAAATCGATCTGGGGACGGGTGTTGCCATCGCCTGGCTGCCCAATGACACGATCGACGGCAGCGGGGCGACGGACGTATGGAACTATCCTCACGCCTATGCCCGGTACAAGGCGGACGACTTCCATTATCAGATCGCGGATCAGGAGTTTATCATCTCTCCCAACAATTCGCTGATAACGATTAAGAATAACAAAGATGAATACCATGTGGGCGACGACGCCGAGATCGTGATAGAATTGCGGCAGCTCGAGCGCGGCATGAGCGTTTTCGTCAACGGTGATCTGTACGAGCGTTTCGAGGGCTACGGAGATCACACCCTGACCCTTGAAAACCTGCACGAGGGGACATATACGCTCGACGTCTTCGGCGACGGGGACGACTGTGTCACAGGATATACCACCCACACCTCCTTCACCGTCGTGCCCAACATCATCACCATCACGCAGGAGCCCGAGGACGCTTCCGCCCCGCTGGGCGAGACCGTCGTCGTCACCGTCGCGGCCGAGGGCGAGGGACTGACCTATCAGTGGTACTACCGCGACGCGGGCGCGGAGGAGTGGATCACGAGCATCTACACGGGCGACACCTATACCCTCACCATGAAGGGGACGCGCAACGGCCGCGAGGTCTACTGCGTCGTCACCGACGCCGAGGGCCACACCTCCACCACCCGCACGGCAACGCTTTCCATTGAGCTGCCGGAGGACTACGTGTATCCCGCCATCACGCGGGACGCCGAGGACTGCTTCGTGCCCGGCGGCGAGAGACCCTCGGTCACCGTTGAGGCCACGGGTTACAGCGAGCTGAAATACCAGTGGTATTACGCCAACCCCGGCTCGGAGACCTGGAACAAGAGCAGCGTCAAAACCGACACCTATGCCTGCGCCATGAGCCTCAGCCGCCACAGACGGCAGATCTACTGCGTGGTCACGGATGCCTACGGCAACAGCGTCCAAAGCGAGACCGTCACCATCGGCTTCGATATCCCCGAGGGCTACGCGGGCCCGACCATCACGCAGCAGCCCTCCGATTCCTTCGTGGACGTGGACGGCATGACCGACGTGACCGTCGCCGCCGAGGGCGTCGGCGAGCTGACGTATCAGTGGTACTATCAGGACGCGGGCACGGAGAAGTGGATCAAGAGCAGCCTCCTGGGCGAGAGCTACGCCGTGTATATGAAGATCAACCGCGACGGGCGGCAGGTCTACTGCGAGGTCAGCGACGCCTACGGCTTCACGGCCGCCAGCGAGACCGCGACCATCGGCTATGCCTATCCCGAGGATTACGTGAAGCCGAGCGTCACGGCCCTGTCGGGTGACGTCAGCGTCGATCCCGTCGAGCAGGCCGTCACCACCGTCGCGGCGGAGGGTTACGGCGAGCTGAGCTATCAGTGGTATTACCGGAACGCGGGGGCGGAGAAGTGGAGCAAGAGCATCTACACGGGCGACAGCTATACCCTCTATATGTCGGCGGCGCGCGACGGCCGCGAGGTCTACTGCGCCGTCACCGACCGCTACGGCTACACGGCAACGACCCGGGTCGCCACGCTGACCATGGAGCCGTAAAACGAACAAACGCCGGGGAGCGAAAACCGCTTCCC
>JAEEGH010025815.1_pt1 | contig 11756 bp, 8 predicted proteins | sample 9134181 | NCBI WGS metagenome assembly JAEEGH01 (sample SAMN16246544, study PRJNA631951) | gut metagenome | biome: gut microbiome; feature: rumen; material: DP-attached | host: Bos | place: Iran: Karaj | collected 2018-10 | reverse complement strand
GGAAACAACCGTTAAAAAACAGAACTACTTCATCCCGATCATTGTGATGATTCTCTTGTTCGGTATGATTTCGTTCGTCACCAACCTGGCCTCGCCCATGGGCGACATCCTGAAGAACCAGTTTAAGATCCCGAATTGGCAAGGCACCTTGGGCGTATTCGCCAACTTCATCGCCTACGCTGTGATGGGCATTCCTTCTGGTAACTTGCTCCAAAAGAAAGGCTACAAGAAGACCGCCCTCATCGCTGTCATCGTGGGCTTTATCGGCGTCGGCATCCAGACCTTGTCGGGTGTCTTTGGCAGCTTTGCTGTCTATCTCCTCGGCGCTTTCGTGGCGGGCTTCAGCATGTGCCTGCTCAACACCGTGGTCAACCCGATGCTGAACCGTTTGGGCGGTGGTGGCAACAAAGGCAACCAACTCATCCAGATCGGTGGCTCATTCAACTCCTTGTGTGGTACCGCTGTCATCATTATCACGGGCTTGCTCATTCCCAGCATCGTTGATGCCAAGATTAGCGACGTCTTCCCGCTGATGTACACGGCTTTGGGCATCTTCGCCTTCGCTTTCATCGTCATCCTGCTGACCAAGATTCCGGAGAACGAACAGAAGCAAGACGCTGTGAAACAAGTGGAAAAAGGTAAGGGTCCCATGGCATTCCGCCACTTCGTACTGGGCGCTATTGCCATCTTTATCTATGTCGGTGTTGAGGTGGGCATCCCGAATGTCTTGAACAAATGGCTCCAGAATCCCGAGCTTAATGTGCTGGGCAGCGGCGTCAACGCCGAAGCCGTAGCCGGCTCGGTGGCTGCCACCTATTGGTTCTTGATGCTGATCGGTCGTCTGATCGGTGGCATCATCGGCAGTAAAGTGTCGGCCAAAGCGATGCTGACTACGGTATCTGCTATCGGCATCATTCTCACCCTGTTGGCCATGTTCGGTCCCTCCACGATGGTCAAGTTCCCCGCCTTCAATGGCGCTCATGGCTTCGGCATGGAGAGCATTCCGCTCAACGCTGCCTTCTTGGTCTGCATCGGTCTCTGCACCTCGGTGATGTGGGGCGGCATCTTCAACCTCGCCGTTGAAGGTCTAGGCAAGTACACCGAAAAGGCTTCTGGTATTTTCATGGCTTTGGTTTGCGGTGGCGGCATCCTGCCCCTGCTCCAAAACGCCATCGTCGACGGCCTAGGGGGTGTCGGCTATCTCCAGAGTTACTGGGTGATTGTCGTTGGCCTCGCCTTCTTGCTCTTCTACGCCCTCTGGGGTTCGAAGAATGTCAACAAAGACATCAAGGTGGATTAAGAAGCCAATAACCTACACAAAAAAACGACCCATCATTCTGGTGGGTCGTTTTTCTTTTTCTCTGGCATCATTTCACCCTGATGCGTCGTCCGATCTTCAATTTGGCCGTCTTCTTTATGCCATTGAGACGGCATAGGGTGTTGATGGTGGTATGGTTTCGTGCGGCAATTTTGCTCAAAGTGTCGCCTTTCTTGATGACGTAATACTGAGCCTCGGTCTTGGCCACATAGGTCGGCTTTGACGGTCTGGAGTCGACGATTTTCAAGTCTGTTCTTTTCACTAAGTCGTTGTAGGCGGTGTTCATGATGGCCGTCGAGATGGTGTAGTCCTTGTTGACCTGTCGGACCGAATCGGCCAAGGAATGGGCGAACAGCCAGTCGTAGGTCTGCTCGAGATAGAAGATGCGTGCCAGCTTGGAGTGGGCCTCGCCTCTCAACTTGTCGAACAGCAAGAGACTAGTGTCGCCGCATTGCACCATCTCGTCCACCACTTTTTGCGAACAATACAAGGGAACGTCTTTGTCGGCAGTGCCATGGATGATCCAAAGCGGCACTTCATTCAGACCACATAGTCCTTTGATGGATGCACCGCCGCATAAAGCCATAGCAGCAGCCACCGTTTCGGGATAGGATGCCGTGTAATTGATGGTGCCGTAACCACCCAAACTCATTCCCAACACATAGACTCGGTTGGTGTCGATGGCGCAATGTGTCTTCACCCAGTCGTAGACTTCGTGCACTTTGTCTGGATTCCAAGTGTTTTGCGTCTGGGGTGCCACAATCACCGCATCGATGTTACGTCCTCGTTCGATGGCGTCGATGCAACCGTAACGCCGCACATTGGCCAGGTTCTTTCCGCACAAGCTCCTGCCATGCAAGAACATGACGAGCGGCTTTTCAGGAACTGTATCATTGTAATCGTCAGGCAGATAGAGCCAAAAGTCGTAGCCGTTCGGTATGGAGTCGCGACAAGCGATTAACTGGGCAAATGAGACTGTTGGTAATGTGAGAACCAACATACTCAGTATGATAATTATTCTTTTCATAGACTATTGTAACGATAACTTGTAGATTTTATTTCCTCTTGATCCAATAATTATTTTGTTGTCGACAATAATGGGCGATGCCTCGAAATTAGTTCCAATCTTGGCCGTAGCCACGATTTCGCCTGTTTTCCCTTTGACGAGATAGACATTGCCCATCACATCTCCGAAAAAGACAAACATCTCGTTCTGGTCGTTATAGAAAGCCACTGGCGATGACCAGCAATAGCATTTCAGATTGATTCGGTAAATCTCGCTGCCGTCATTTTTGTCAAATGCCACGAAAATGTCTGGCGATTGCGCCGTATGCAGGCAGAACGCACTGAAAATCACGCCTTCGCAGTCGCCTCCACCAATCAATGGCGTGACATACATGCCGCCATCGCTGGTGTTGTCTCCGAAATGAAGCTTACGGCAAGGGATGGTGTCTTCCCACACCAATTCGCCCGTCAAGCCGTTGAGTTTCACAAAATAGCAGTTGCCTTCATTGCCTTGATGGTCCACCTCGCATCCCGTGTAGACGTAAGGTATGCCGTCTTCCTCTTCCACAATCGGTGAGGCATCGGTGTCGTCGTGGTTCCAATAATGCCATACTGGACGCAGAGTGTTTAGGTTGATACACAATATGTTGCCTGCATTGTCGCCGATGTAGCCATAGTTTCGGCATACGGCCATCGACGATTCCATGCCAGGTGATTTCTTGGCTGATGTGGTGGAATAGCGCATGGTGGATTGGAGCGTGTAGCCGCCATCGCCGACATAATATTTGTATATGGTGCCGTTTTCGGCAGGACGGAACAAGAATCCGCCCGCTTCCACCGGAGACGAGTCGTAACCGCCCCAACCGCGCCAAGCCTTCGGGTCGATTCCGAAGGTGTTGATCATCTTATGCGAGAACAAGTCAAATACCTGAGTGCCAAACGTCGCTTCTTTTTTGGCGCCATGGCCGATATAGACATGCCCGTTCAAATCCGTATTGAGGGCAGGCGTACCTTTCAGTACATTGCCTACATTATGGCATTCCCTGCTTTTTTCACCAGTCTCAAAATCAATGAAATACACGTCTCCACAAAGGGAAGCAAGTATGATCTCCTGATTGTGAAGGTTGCGGCATGCAGGATTCGACTTGAATTGTTCAACGATACTGTCGGGCCATTTCACATATAACGCTTGGCCAGTCCAGCCCGAGCCACCTTCAAACACGCCAACCGAAGTCTTGAAGCCGTCGGTCCTCGTCGTAAACACCCAGTCCACCTTAAACTGGATAGAGTCATCGGTCAAATGACCAGAGAAATTGGGGATTCGGGAAGATGAGCCTCTGAAAGTGAAGATGCCAGGTTTGTTCTTGTAGGCATCCTCAATGCTGGCTAATGTTGAAGGCAAGGTCTTGTCTATCGTATCGATTTGCACCAAGAGTATCTCTGCAGAAGCAAATACAGTATCAGGGAAAGGCTCAACGACGGACACTTCGGGAACGGTGTCGACGATTTCATGTTCGGGTGTTGGTTCCTCTATAGGTCGCTTTTGTTGGTCCACACATGAAAAGAACAACAAAACTGGCAATAAGTATAGCAGGATTCGTTTCATTTTTCAATCTGGGAAAAGAAGCGGCAAAAGTAAGAAGAATTTTTGTAATTTTGCCATCTTTAAGAATAGGAAGGTCTGATGTTTAAAAAAATACTTGGTACGGGTGCGGCAAGAGCGGTCAATGTGCTGACGCAGTTGGCTACCCTCATCATGGGCACCAAGTGTCTTGGTGCAGCGGAATGGGGCAAGGCTTTCATCGCACAGACCGACATCACCTTCTTATTAATAGGCATCGAACTGATAGCTGGCAGTGGTCTGGTCTACTTCGCCCCACGAAAGAAGCTCGCCACACTGATGAAGATCTCGTATGGTTGGATTGGTGTCGTAATGCTTTTTTATGCCTTGCTGTTCTCTGCATTGCATTTCTTCCCAGTTTTTTTCCATACCATTGTGCCCGAAGGATATGCTTGGCTCGTGCTGCTGATGACCTTCGTCTATAGCCTACATGAATTCAACCTCAACCATTTTCTAGGGAAAGAGAAAGTGTCGACTTATAATTGGCTGTTTATCTTACAGATACTGACACAAGTCACGATGATGACCGTGTTGATTTTCACCTTGGATTTGAGGACGGCAAAAGCCCTGCTCTACTCTCAACTCAGTGGTTATAGTTTGGCTACCCTCATTGGATGGATCCTGCTCTTCCCCACCCTAAAACGAGAAAGCAGAGAGCCTTTGAAAGACAGTCTGAAAGAAATGCTGCACTATGGTGCTTTCATGCAGCTTTCCACTTTGGTCAGTACGCTGAACAAACGCTTGAGCCTGTATCTGTTGAACATCCACTGCGACGAGAGGTCCATCGGCGTCTATGCCTCTGGCACTCAAGTCACAGAAGGTGTGAATATCGTGAGCCAAAGCATCGGTCTGGTGGAATTCTCTGCTTTGAGCAACACCGAAAACAAGCAGCGTGCGTCCCAACTCACCTTGCGTTTCATGAAACTCTCTGTCCTGCTGACCTTCACCGCCATGTTGGTGATCTGTCTGCTGCCCTCAACTTTTTTCGAGTGGCTGTTTTCGGGTGAATTTGCCGATGTTCGTCCTGTCATCTTGCTGATGGCACCTGGTATTGTGTTTTTCTCTGCGCACACCGTTTTGGCGAATTATTTCTCAGGCACTGGCAAGCCTAAATACAATCTATTCGCATCGCTTATCGGACTCAGTGTCACACTGATATCAGCATTTATTTTAATCTCTACATTAGGTATATTAGGCGCAGCAATCACCACCACGCTGACTTACACGGCATTGTTTGTTTATCAATGGATTGTGTTCCACAAACAAACTGGAAGCCGATTGGTGCAGCTGATTCCCAATAAAGAAGATTGGGGATGGGTGAAAACCACAATGAAGAGTTTATTCTGACGAAATTTTTCGTAAATTTGCGCCCAAATCATAGTTTATGAGCGAAATCAACGAAGACGATATTTTTACGCAAGATAGCGACCCTATTCCTACCACTGAAAACTATAACGACGACAGCATCGTCCACCTTGAGGACATGGAGCACATCCGTCGCCGTCCGGGTATGTATATCGGCAAACTCGGTGACGGCGCCTCGCAGGACGACGGCATATATGTGCTCATCAAAGAGGTGATCGACAACTCCATCGACGAGTTCACTTCCGGCTTCGGCAAGAAGATCGAGGTGACAGTCGACAAGGCCGCCAAAAAAGTAAGCATCCGCGACTATGGCCGCGGCATCCCGTTGGGCAAGCTGAAAGAAGCCGTCTCACAACTGAATACGGGTGCCAAATACGATAGCAAGGTGTTCCAGAAGTCGGTCGGCTTGAATGGTGTGGGTACAAAGGCCGTCAACGCGCTTTCATCTTATTTCAAAGTACAGTCTATCCGTGAAGGCAAGACGAGGATTGTTGAGTTTGCACAGGGAAAGTTGATTAATGATACAGGGATTATTACAGTAGAGGCGGCCCTTCGACAGGCTCAGGGACCTCAATCTACGACGGGCTCAGGGGCCTTAGATACTGGAACTTTAACAGAGTTCATCCCGGATTCTGCTCTTTTCGGTAACTTTCACTATGTGGATGAATACATCGAGAAGCGCGTGTGGAACTATGCCTACCTCAATCGTGGCCTGAGCCTGATCTACAACGACAAACGCTATTATTCCAAGAATGGCCTCCTCGACCTCTTGCAGAACAACATGGAAGGCGAAGGCCTCTACCCCATCATACACATCAAGGACGGCGACTTTGAAGCCGCTTTCACCCACGTGAACGGGCAGTCGAGTGACTACTTCTATTCCTTTGTCAACGGACAGCATACCACCGAAGGCGGCACACACCAGTCCGCTTTCCGCGAGGGTTATGCCCGCGTGGTGCGCGAGTTCTACCAAAAGGAATACGAGCCTGCCGACATCCGCCAAGGCCTGATTTGCGCCTTGTGCGTAAGGATTCAAGAGCCTGTGTTTGAGGCACAGACCAAGACCAAACTCGGTTCCACCCACCTCGCTCCTAACAACCCCGACGGTACCAACGACAGTCCCTTCCTGAAGACCTACGTCTTCGACATCCTGAAGCGCCACCTGGACAACTACCTGCACAAAAATCCTGAGACGGTCAGCGTGTTGCAGGCCAAAATCCAAGCCAACGAGAAGGAGCGCAAGGAGATTGCCGGCATCAAGAAAGCTGCCCGAGAGAGTGCAAAGAAAGTCAGCCTCAACAACCGCAAGCTCCGCGACTGCCGCATCCACCTCAACACCAACCACGAGAAACGCCTCGAAAGCACCATCTTCATCACCGAGGGCGACTCCGCATCGGGAAGCATCACCAAGAGCCGCGACGTACAGACCCAGGCCGTATTCAGCCTGCGCGGTAAGCCGCTCAACTGCTTGGGCATGACCAAGAAAGTGTGTTACGAGAACGAAGAGTTCAACCTGCTGCAAGCCGCCTTGAACATTGACGAGGACATCGAGAATTTGCGCTATAACAACATCGTCATCGCCACCGATGCCGATGTTGATGGCATGCACATCCGCCTGCTGATGCTCACCTTCTTCCTCCAGTTCTATCCCGACCTGGTGCGCAACGGCCATGTCTACATCTTGCAGACGCCGCTGTTCCGTGTGCGCAACAAAAAGGAGACATACTATTGTTACACCGATGAGGAGCGCATCACCGCTAAGGAGAAATGCGGCAAGCAGGCCGAGATCACACGATTCAAAGGTCTGGGCGAAATCTCCCCCGACGAATTCCGAGGCTTCATCGGCCCCAACATGAGGCTTGAGCCCGTCATCCTGCGCTACGACTTCGGCATCAAGGAACTGCTGGAGTACTACATGGGCAAGAACACTATGGAGCGCCAGAAGTTCATCATTGACAACCTTCGGATTGAGGATGATTCGGAGATGGATAAGATGTGATTATTACATTGCCCGAATGGAGCCTTTGGCTTGCCATTAACTTGTCGAGTTTTTTTTCTTTTGAGAATCATTTGTAGACATTTTTTGTGGTAATCCACAGATTTTGTCTGCAGAAATATGTTTATTTTACATACTACGCTACAATACTTATACTTTTTTGTCTACAATCTGTGGATTAAGGATGATTCCAATATAGATAAGAATAGATAAGAATTGATGACTGTTGCAATCGATTGCAACAGTCCTTATTTTTCAGTTATTTCCATTTTGGAAAGAACTGCGAAAGAAAATCAAGAATTCCGATTTTTCTATGAGGCTAATGCGGGCATTTGTTGGATTACTTCGCCAAACAACAGTTTGCCATTGGCATGTTTGTTTCTCTTTATTCCATCACTACCCCAGGTTCCCCATTGCTTGAAAAAGAAAGCAGCACCTTGTTGCTCAACCTGTGTTTTAATATTAACAACCCATTCAAGTTTCATCGGCCTTGCTAACGGGCCACTTTCTCCGCCTACAATAATCCAATCAATGCCATCAAGGTTCAATTCACCCAGATCTTCTATTAGTGGTTCACATGAAAGGAATTTTACTGTTGCATCCAATCCTCTCAAATCGTCAATACGGCTTTTAGAAGTTTGACATTCAACTGTCACGCCTAACCATACATTTTGCGGAATATGTCTTGTTTTGAAATACTCCACCATCCGTTCCGAGCGCTTGGTTAGTATTTGATAACGATGTTGAGGCGTTTGGCTTATCGTTTTCATAATTCTATCCACAAACTCAAATGGCACCTTTTCATGGAAAATGTCACTCATTGAACACACAAAGATATTATGTTGCTTTTTCCATTGAAGGGGCTCCGTCAAGGCTTCTTCATGAAGTGTCAATCCAAAACCGTTGCGATACTTTTCCAAACGCATAGCCTGCAATCTACGAGCCATTACTTCCGCATAGCAGTGAGCGCAACCTGCTGATTTCTTGGTACATCCAGTAATAGGATTCCAAGTTTTATCTGTCCATTCTATTTTTGTTGTTTTCATAAGTCAAAATCTAAAGATCTTTGTCCAGTTGAGTCAATCACTTTGGTTGCTTTTTTCCAAAACTCAATTCCTTTAGGGTTGGATGTAGCAAATAATATGTCGTAGAAACCATTTATCGGAGTATAATCAAAATGATTGAAGCCTACTCTTTTTAAAGATTTCATATACGATTCTCTAAATTGCTTCCTTAATCTTGTATAATCTCTCTTCTCACATAGTTTTTTATTCTCTTCTGAAGTAAAGAAACTAACATCATCCAAAAATCTTATATACTTCTCTGCCCTTTTCGGATCATCAAAAGCCATTTGCATATTACGATTAAAGTCCGTCATCGTGGCAACATTAATAATCAAATCAACTTTTTTCAACGTGCTTGATATCCTCTTTATCAATGAGAATGGCACGCTACAATCCGTTGGATCTATAAAGATGAGATTAAGGCTGTTATCATCAAAGCCATACAAATCTGCACAAATAGTATCAGGATAATTATAATCGCCAAATTTCGCAACTGCTTTATGTGACAAATGCATGTTAGAAATTCTTTGATTTAGTGTATTTATTACATTCTCATCATGATCATAAAAGATCGCTTTATTAATATATTGAAACTGTATATGATTCATAATCGCAATGGCTGTGCCATCAAATTCACATCCTTCTTGCCGATTAATGCATCTACCAGGGCCACTGCAAATTTCAATATAGTTAATTAAAGGCCATTTGTTTTTCATTCCACCAGCAAAGATTCCAAAATACTGATGCAACAAGAAAATCTTTTCCTCTCCCCATTGTCCAACACATCTCACAGACAAATTATCATCGATAGATTTCACCAAAGAACAAACATCGTTCTCTGCCTTTTTTGCACGCTCTTCTTTATTGCACCCTTTTGAACATGCTGGGTTTTGCTTTCTATTTAATTCTATTCTTGACATATCAAAAGTGAATTATAACAGTTTTACTTTCAGCCTCATTTTCATTAACGTCAAAAGACTCAATAATAGTCTGTAGTATTTCATTCTTTTTATCTTCCTTACATCCAATTATCAAGACATCATCCCATTCAAATTTGAGACGATAACCGTGATCACACAATTCCTGTGTTGCTTGCTTTCTATAATTCTCATTTAGATAATCTTCTAATTCCAAGTAGAAGTGTTCTCCTCCTTTTACAAAAGGTAGGCTGCGCCATTCCCGTTCCAAAAAGAATTCAACGGATTCTTTGGAAGGTTCATCCTTTCTATTTATAAAATAATGTCCTTCGTATTGTTTAAAATATGGCCTCAACAATTCTATTGCATTCGCCACAATGATTTCTTCTTTTGTACCATACCTTAATACCTCTTTAATATTCTTGGTAAGTGATAAATATGCATAATTTGGCAATCCATCCTTGTTACTATAAATCACTGGGGAAATATTGTTCTTTATCGCCCACTTTTTCCCCATAACAATGTATGAATCAGCCCCAAATTGTTCCATGTGTCCGGCTACTTCTTCTTTTAGCAAATCAGCAAAACAAACCATTGCATACGCCAGTTTCATTAAAGTATATCGATCTTCCTTGTGCATGTAGTATTCTTCTAAACAATACGAATACCTAAAGTATTTAGAAGATAAAATACTTATCAAAGAATCACTATTGGTGCAATGATATAAATTAGTTTGTCTCTCGCTTTTCATGTGGTTATTTTTCAGATTCCAACAATTACATCCGCATATTCTCTCCACCCATTCGCTGTTTTATAGGCCTCTACAGATGACATTGGAACACTTATTTTTTGAATAAACCTACCTGAATAGACATTATTTCCTAATTCAGGAGGATTTAAAGCCATACATGTGATAGTAGTTATAACATTGGGATTTATTGTTTCAAAAAACAATGCAAATGCTAAGTCGTCAATTCTATTGGTTGTACTTGGCAAGAAAACATCTGTTAATGACTCACAATCATAGAATGCCCATGAGCCGAAAGATCGAACATTATCACCTTTAATCCCAGTCAGATTACGACATCCCAAAAAGGCACATCTGTCAACAGATGTTACAGATTTTGGAAGGTGAACATAAGTAACTAAATCACAATCATTAAAAGCCTTGTATGCTATAGCAACAACTGAATAAACAGTGCCCAGATGTGTAAAACTTTCAGGAACAAACACCTCACCCCTATACTTATATACTTGGCTTGGATTATCTTGGTAAAAAGACGCTCCATTCACCATTGCAACCTCTGTAGAAGAAAGGAGTGCAAAATACATTTTGGATCCATCTTCAAAAACTGCCTCAATATACACCGTACCATCATGTTGAACTTCCGAGGTAGAAACAATTGCTGGATTTTCAGGGGTATTACCGCCATTATTGGGTTCATCAGGTTTATTGCATCCAGTAAACCAAACTGCCACAACAAACAATATCGATAATGTTACTTTTAATAGTTTATTCATGTCTATATTCATTTTCAATTATTCGTGCAAAGATACATAATTTGAAAGAAAACAAGAAGTTCTTTTGATATTTATCGTACTTTTGTCCCCAACATTCTTTGAATCTTTAATCTTTAAATCTTAAATCCTTAATAATGAAAAAACTCACCTTATTAGTTATGGGCACAATCACCCTATTCGGCTGCAACCAACAGCCGCAACGCTATTCCGTCAAGGCTTACCCCGAGACGAGAAAAGACACCACCGTCGTTGACGACTACTTCGGCACGAAGGTCGCCGACCCGTACCGTTGGCTCGAGAACGACACCTCCGCCGAGACCGCGAAATGGGTCAAGGAGCAAAACGAAGTCACGCAAGACTACCTGAGCCACATCCCCTTCCGCAGCGCTCTCAAGGACCGCCTCACGCAACTCGTGGACTACGAACGCTACGGCATGCCTTCGAAGAAGCACGGCCGCTACATCTACTCGAAGAACGACGGCCTCCAGAACCAAAGCGTCATCTACATGCAAGAGACACTCGACGGCGAGCCCACCGTCCTCCTCGACCCCAACAAACTCTCCGATGACGGTACCGTCTCGTTGGGCGGCATCAGCTTCTCCAACGACGGCAAATACATGGCCTACACCATCCAACGCAGCGGCTCCGACTGGGTCGAGATCTACGTTAAGGACATGGCCACCCTCGAACTCCTCCCCGACCACATCGAATGGGCCAAGTTCACCGGTGCCTCGTGGTACAAGGACGGCTTCTTCTATGCCGCCTACGACCGCCCCGAAGCCGGCAAGGAGTTCAGCAATGTGAACGAGAACCATAAAATTTACTACCACAGACTCGGCACGCCGCAGGAACAGGACGAGCTCTTCTACTCCAACCCTGCCCAGCCTCGCTATTTCCACCAGGTGGACCTCACCGAGGACGAGCATTACATGTTCCTCTTCGAGAGCGG
>JAEEGH010025814.1_pt1 | contig 11757 bp, 9 predicted proteins | sample 9134181 | NCBI WGS metagenome assembly JAEEGH01 (sample SAMN16246544, study PRJNA631951) | gut metagenome | biome: gut microbiome; feature: rumen; material: DP-attached | host: Bos | place: Iran: Karaj | collected 2018-10 | reverse complement strand
CTTTTAGATAAAAAAATAACTCTCCTGTGGAGAGTTATTTTTTTTTGTTAACCTAGCTCCTACGGGAGTCGAACCCGTCTCTCCGCCTTGAGAGGGCGATGAACTAAACCGATATTCGAAGGAGCCAAAAATTTTACTTTATACGGGTTCGATTCCCGTATAATAAAAAAAGCTGAACCATCTCTGATTCAGCTTTAGTTCCCCAAGGAGGATTCGAACCCCCACAGTCAGAACCAGAATCTGAAGTGCTACCATTACACAATCGGGGAATAAATAAGTGAATATAAATATATCGATTTATATTCACTGTGTCAACAGGTTATTCCTGTTTTTTATTATTTTTTTGTAGTTTTTTTAGCGGCTGGCTTTTTTGCAGCAGGCTTTTTGTCTGTAGTTTTTGTTACAGCCTTAGATGTAGGCTTTTTAGAAACCTTAGCAGCCTTTGGAACAGTAGTATCTACTACAGAGTTGTCATCATTAGCAAGCTCTGAGCGAACATATTTGTCTGCCTTCCAGTCATTAATCCAGATGTTGCCATCAAGACAATAGCGGAACTGAAATTCTTTGTTTGTTTCCAGCTGTTTTTTTACAGAGAAAGAACCAGCTGGATCTTTTTTCATAGGTGTTGCAGTTGGGTCCCAGCTATTAAATTCGCCAACAAGATATACTTTTGTAGCACCAGCAGCAGCTTCTGCATTAACAGTAAAAACTACAGTACATTTTTTTCCATCACTTGAATATGTTTTCTTTAAAGACATTTTCCATCTCCTGTTTAATAGCAAATGCTATTTTTATCTTTAATTAAATACTAATCCCATATTTCCATAAAATCAAGTAATATAATATTTCAATTATTTTTTGCCGATTGTCCCGTAAACCTTATCTGCAAGGCTTACAAACCAGGAAGCTTTCTGCACTGTACGATCGGCAATTAAAGGAATCTCCTGCAGTTTATACCCGTCAAGGCTAACAGTTATCTTTCCAAGCACCTGCGACTGGACAATCACCCCGGAAAAATATTCCGGCAGCTGAATACTAACCTTAATATTTGCAAGATTTTCTTCCATAGAGTTTCCGGAAATAAAAGGAGCCGTTAAAGTTTTATCAGAAAAAGCAGGGATTACATTTATTGCCTTCTGTCGGCTGCCAAGAACTTTAACTAAATATGGATGTACATACTGGTCCATGGAATAATCAGCAAAAGAATAAAAAGCCCAGTTCATAAGCTCTGTGCCATCATGAACGCGGCCAGACTGCCCTTCTGCACTGCTGGCACCAGGCCCGCGCATAGTTATAGAAAGATAACGGGTATTACCACGCTTGGCAGTTAGAGAAAGGTTGTAGCCGCTTTCTTCTATAAAACCTGTTTTTAAGCCATCGCAGCCTTCCAGCCGGCCCAAAAGAGGGTTTGTATTTTTCTGAGTAATACTCATGGTAATATGACGTGGAAGCCCCTGGCTAAAATCCTGATTGCCCAGTTTGTCTCCCGCTGCAAGGTTGTGCTCTTTTGGATAAGTAAATGACGGCACCGCATGAAAGCGCGCCAAAGAGTCTGGATGTCGTTTAAGATATTCGCGGGCAAAAACAGCCATTTCCCTCGCGGTAGTTTGATTCTGCTCGCTGTAGCCTGAACTTTCTACAAAGTGTGTATGACTAAGCCCCAAATCTGAGGCAACAAGGTTCATGCGCTCTACAAAATCTTCCATGTTTCCGCAGATTGTGTAAGCCAGGGCATAAGCAGCGTCATTACCAGAACAAATAGAAAGGCCTAAAAGCAGTTCTTCCAAAGTTACCCGCTGCCCTTCTCCCAAAAACATTAAAGAAGAATGAGGGGGCATATTGCAGGCCCAGCTTTCCGGCGGCAATGGGATAATCTGGTCATAGCTTAAGTTTCCGGCCGCAACTTCTTCATCTACAACATACATTGCAAAAAGTTTTGTCATAGAAGCAGGGGGAATTACCTGGTCTGCATTTTTTTCGTAAAGAATATTTCCGTTTGAAACATCAATTAAAATAGCAGAACCCGCGTAAACATCCAGAGAAGGTTGTGGAATTGAATAAGGCAGTTTTTTCAGCAGAGAAAAATTAGAAGGATAGGAAGCAGCTAATTCATCGTTCAAAGAAAAAAGTTCTTCTTCTGTTAAAGGCGCTGCCTCAATTATAGAAGAAAACTGATTGCTCCGTACCCCTACTGTTATACAAAAGCTTAGAAAAAAGGCCAGCACCGCGCCGGATAGCGCTATCAGCGATTTTTTCAATTTCACTTTGAGTTCCTTAAAAGCATGTCTGCAAGAACAATTGCGGTCATTGCTTCTACAACCGGGACAATTCTTGGGCATAAGCAAACGTCATGGCGGCCTTTAATTTCTAAAGTTGTATCGCGATAACTGCCATCTTCAAGGCGTTCTACAGTTTTTTGTGCCTGGAAAATACTTGGAACAGGCTTTACTGCAACTCTAAAAATAATCTGGTTGCCGTTGCTGATTCCGCCAAGCACCCCACCACTGTGGTTAGTGTCAAAAACAGGCTTTCCGTCCTGGCAGTGCATGTTATCATTGTTTTCGCTTCCCAAAGAGTCTGCGGCCGCAAAACCATCACCAATTTCAAAACCTTTTACAGCTCCAATGCTAAGCATTGCCTTTGCAAGTTCTGCGTCAAGTTTATCAAAAACAGGCTCGCCAAGACCAACCGGGCAACCTTCGACAAGACATTCAATTACTCCGCCGGCAGAATTTCCTGCTGCACGAAGCTCTTCTATGCGGGCGTTCATTTTTTCTGCAGCTTCATTATCTGGAGCACGAAGATTGTTCTGTTCTATCTGACTAAAATCTCTTTTTTGGGCAGAAATTCCCGCTGCCTTAATTGTATAGGCTGTAATTTTAATTCCATGCTGTTTTAAAAGTTCATTTGCAACTGCACCTGCCGCAACACGGGCAAGAGTTTCCCTTCCACTGGAACGGCCACCACCTCTGTAATCTCGGCGACCTTCATATTTAATGTCATAAGTGTAATCAGCATGACCTGGTCTAAAAGTATGTGCAAGATTTCCGTAATCCTGTGAATGCTGAGATGTATTTCTAACTTCCAAGGCAATTGGAGTGCCTGTGGTTTTTCCTTCAAAAACGCCGGAAAGGATTTCTACTGCGTCCGCTTCTTTTCTTGCTGTTACAGAAGCATTAAAAGAGCCTGTTACAGAAGCGCCAGGACGGCGTCTGTCTAATGCAGCCTGAATAATCTGTGGTGTAAGCTCTATACCAGCCGGACATCCGTCTATAACACAACCAAGGGCTGTTCCATGACTTTCACCATAAGTGGTTACCGAAAAACTTTCTCCAAATGTACTTCCATTATTTTTCATAGCCTCATTATAATAAAAACTCTAGTTAAAATATAGTGACTGTATTATAATGTTTACTATGGTTTTTACATTTTCTATGGCAAGGCTCTTTATTCAAATGAACTTTGCGCCTATTGTTGCTACTCTCTGCTTAATTGCTTTTATTAAGACAAATGTAAATTTTCCTGACAACATTAACAGAGTCTTTTTAGCAGTATGCATTTCTTCTATTCTGCTTATAATTTCTGATAATGCCCGCTTTGTTACGGCAAGGATGGACCATCCAACTGCCCTTCGTTATATTTCTACCGCAACCGGCTATGCACTTAGAGCAACTTTTCTTTACCACATGACAATAATTGCTTCGCGCTATAAATCTAAAATTAATCTTTTAACTTCTATTCCATTAATTCTTTGTATTCTGCTTTCTTTTATAAGCATTTTTCCTTTTAGTCATGGAATTGTGTTTACTTTTTCTCCAGATAATAAATATATTCGCGGGCCTTTAGGCTATCTTTCTCACATCGTATGCTTTTTCTATGCTGTAATGATTATTATTTACTCTGCAAAAAATTATAATCATAACAAGTTTGAACCGATTGTATTAATCATAATAGAAATTGCAGGTATTGCCGCAACTATAATGGAACTTAAGTTTAAATATGACTTTATCCTGTCTCAGGTTTTAAGTTCTTCTATTATATTCTATTATTTCTTCCTTGCTACAATTACTTACAAGCGGGATCCGCTGACTCATTTCTTAAACCGTCAGTGTTTTTACCTTGAACTGAACCATAACACCAAAAATAAGATTGTCCTGCTTTCTATGGACTTGAATAATCTTAAAATATACAACGACACTATGGGCCATCTTGCAGGAGATAAAGCGCTGATTACTACTGCAGAACACATGACAAATGTCTTTGAACGTTATGCAAAGCTTTACCGCATTGGTGGAGATGAGTTTATGGCCGTCTTCCCTAAAACAGATATAAGCACTGTAGAAGCTTTGGTAAAGCAGTTCCAGGAAGAACTATCTAAAACTGAATACAGAGTTGCCTGCGGTTATGCAGAATATTCACCGGAAAAAGATAACATAGAAAAAGTTATTACCCAGTGTGATGAAAAAATGTATGCCGATAAGGCCAGATTAAAGAGCCTATAATTTAACCAAACTTAATTTTTTTACTTATATTGAATATTTAAGCGAAAAATTATAAGATACTCAAAAAATAAAATGTGTCCGCCCCGGGCGGAGTTATACACAGGAGGTATGTTATGAGTATTTTTCGTGGCGCTTTTACGGCTTTGATTACACCTATGAAAGCTGATGGTTCAGTTGATTTTGAGGGCTTCAGAAAAAATGTCAAACATCAGCTCCAGGAAGGTATAGACGGTCTTGTTCCACTTGGAACCACCGCAGAAACCCCTACCCTTGACGAAAAGCCAGGCAGCGAAGAAGACAAGATTATTGAAATTGTTTTTGAAGAAGTTCGCGCTTTTGAAAAAGCAAACGGAAAAAAGATTCCGGTTATTCTTGGTGCCGGTTCAAATAATACAAAAGACGCAGTTATGTACTGTGAACGTGCAAAGAAAGCAGGTGCAGATGCAGCACTTGTTGTAACTCCTTATTACAACAAGCCTTCAAAAGAAGGTATCTATCAGCACTTTGCAGCTGTTTCAAAGGTTGGTATTCCAATCATCGTTTACAACATTGCAGGCCGCACAGGCTTGAATATTCCTACAGACTTGCTGGCACGTATTGCTGAACTTCCAAACATCGCTGGTGTAAAGGAAGCAAGCGGTTCTGTTGCTCAGATGATGGAAGTAATTGGTCAGATTAAGAACAAGAAACCAGACTTTGCAGTATTCAGCGGAGACGATGGACTTACATTGCCTCTGGTTGCATGCGGTGGAGACGGAATTATTTCTGTTGCTTCAAATATGATTCCTGCTTTGATGCATGATCTTACTGCTGCTGCATTGGACGGAGACCTTAAGAAGGCTCGCGAGATTAACTATCGTCTTGCTCCATTCTTTAAGGCAGAATTCTGCGACGGAAACCCTTCTTCTATTAAATATGCAATGAATGTAAAGGGAATGCCGGCAGGAACAGTAAGACTTCCTTTGGTAGAAGTAAATGACGCTGCTAAAAAGCAGATTGAACAGGCTATTAAGGACTGTGGTTTATAAGGAGTACGAATATGGCAGACAAGATTAAAGTTGGTGTACTTGGCGCTACTGGAATGGTAGGACAGCGCTATATTAAATTGTTGGAAAATCATCCTTGGTTTGAAGTTACTTACGTTGCAGCTTCTCCTCGTTCAGCAGGAAAACCTTACTGTGAAGCAGTAAAGAACCGCTGGCTCATTGGAGCAGAAATTCCTGCAGGCGTTGCAAACCTTATTGTAGAAGATGCAAACGACGAAAAGAAGGCTCTTGGAAAATGTTCATTTGTTTTCTCTGCTTTGGAAATGGGAAAAGATGAAATTAAGGCTCTTGAAGCAGCTTATGCCGCAGAAGGAATCCCAGTAGTTTCTAACGCATCTGCTAACCGCTGGACAGAAGATGTTCCAATGCTGGTTCCAGAAATTAACTACTCTCACCTGGATGTAATTGACGAACAGAAAAAGCACCACGGTTGGGACAAAGGCTTTATTGCTGTAAAACCTAACTGTTCACTTCAGACATACATGATGCCACTCCACGCCCTTATTCAGGCTGGTTACCCTGTAAAGAGAATGATTGTTACAACTCTTCAGGCTACTTCTGGTGCCGGCTACCCTGGTGTTGCATCATTTGATATGATTGATAACATCGTTCCATTTATTGGCGGTGAAGAAGAAAAGACAGAAAAAGAATGTCTTAAGATTCTTGGAACTGTAAAAGACGGAAAGATTGAAAACGCAGCAGGTCCACTTGTTTCTTCTACATGTACACGCGTACCAGTTGTAGACGGACACACAGCTTGTGTTTCTCTTGAATTTGATCTTCCAGAAGACAAGAAACCTAGTCTTGAAGAAATTGAGCGCGTATGGACAAGCTACACTTCTGTTCCACAGGAACTTAAGTTGCCTTCTGCTCCTGAACACCCAATTGTTGTTCGTCATGAAGAAAACCGTCCACAGCCACGCCGCGACCGCGAAACAGAAAAGGGAATGGCTTGTGTTATCGGACGACTTCGCCCATGTAATGTATTCGACGTTAAGTTTGTAGCTTTGAGCCACAACACAAAACGCGGTGCAGCACTTGGTGGAATCTTGAATGCAGAACTCTTAAAGGCTAAGGGTTATCTTTCATAGGATGACTTGTTAAAACATTAGAATAAATATAAAAATGTGCGGTTTTTATGAGTTTTTCATGCAAACCGCACATTTTTTTTTACTTTAAAAAACTTGCACCCATTTCTTTGGCGATATATAATCTTTAACTGTAAATATGTTAGCTTCATTAAAGAAACTAAAAACAACAATTACATCTCCAACTGTTCCTCTGGAAAAGCGAATTACTTATGCCATGGTTTTATGTGCCATGCTTGGAGAAATTTTTGGTTTTATAGAATCATTTTTCTTAAGCCTTTCTACTATTGCTATTCTTCTTCCAATTATTTCTTTTACAATTCTGCTTATTTTGTATATATGGGGAACCAGAACAAAACATATTAAAACATTTTCTTTTCTGGCAATTTCTATTACAGGCTTAATAATTTTTCCATTGATGTTCTTTGCAAATGCTGGACTTCATGGTGGAATGCCCTACTACTTTTTACTTGCCTTTGTCTGCACGGCCCTGGCCTTGCGCGGAAGATGCAGAATAATTCTTTACATCTTATTGGTTATTGTTTATACAGTTTTATTTGAATTGTACCGCCTCTTCCCAGATTCTTTTATTCCAATGACGCCGGAAGATGCTTTTTTTGACCAGCTTTGCAGTATGCTTATAGCTGGAACAATCCTCTTTATTTTTTCTTATACTGTATCTAAACAAAATGCCCATGACAGAAGTACAATCAAAGAGCTTTCGTTATTGTATGAACGTCAGGCAAACACAGATGAATTAACCGGACTGTACAATCGCCGATATTTTAAGAACTTCTTAAAACTTGCAATTTTAACCCTGGGAGACACAGGAAAACTGCACGTTGCAATGTTCGATATTGATAATTTTAAGTCTGTTAATGATAAGTACGGCCACCCTTATGGAGACACTGTATTAAAGCGCTTTGCAAATATTCTGGCAGAAAGAGAAAAAATGGGTGCCACAGTATGCCGTTATGGTGGAGAAGAGTTCTTAATTCTTATTCCAAAGCGAGACAGAGAAGATGCCTTGAATATGGTAGAAGGAATTCTTGAGCAGACCCGAACGACAATAGAAATTTCTAAAGACAATTATGTTACTGTAAGTGCCGGCTTTATAACCTGTACAGAAGAAATGAACTTTGAAAGCTTGATTCAAAATGTAGACAAAAACTTGTATCTGGCAAAAACAAGCGGCAAAAACAAGGTAATATACTAAAAAGCAAATTCATTATAGAATGGGTGGACAGGACAATCCACCTATGAAAAAATTTTTATTAATTACAATTACATTTTTATCTTTTGTTTTATTTTCTACCTGTGCTTCAACTAGTAATGCAACAAATCCGGTAAAAACAAAAACTCCATTTTTGACAGACATCATTAGCGTTACCGGCGGCGATATTCAGGGCGTATTAAATTCTGATGGCAGCGTTGAAATTTTCGCTGGTATTCCTTTTGCAGCCCCTCCTGTGGGAAACCTTAGATGGCGCGAACCTCAGGACGTAATTCCCTGGGAAGGCGTTTACAAGGCTAATCAGTTTAAAGCCATGGCTATGCAGACTGAGTCTGGCCCGATTTTTAACTGGCTTTTTAATATGTACACCCACTCCAAAACAAGCCGCACTTACAAGGGCCCTATGAGTGAAGACTGCCTCTACCTGAACGTGTGGAAGCCACAAGGTCTTAATGCTGATGGTAAAGCGCCCGTACTGGTCTATGTTCACGGGGGAAGTTTAATGAGCGGCCAGAGCTGGTATGAAAAATATGACGGCGAAAATCTGGCAAAAGAAGGCATTATTGTCGTAACAATTGCTTACCGCGTTGGTGTATTCGGCTACTTTGCAGACAAAGACCTGGCAGCTGAATCTGAACACGGCACAACAGGAAACTACGGCCTTTTAGATCAGATAAAAGCTCTGGAATGGGTACATAACAACATTGCGGCTTTTGGTGGCGATGTAAATAATGTTACCATTGCTGGTGAATCTGCAGGTTCGTCTTCTGTAAATGCACTTTGTGCCAGCCCTCTTACTAAAGGTTATTTCCGCAGGGCAATCGCAGAAAGTTCGTCGATTGTTCAGCAGACTCCCCCACACACCTTCCGTACAATGGAAGCAGCCCTTAAAATGGGAGATGATATAAAAGCTGAATTTAAGGTTTCCTCTGTTGAAGAACTCCGCAAAATTCCTGCTAAAAAGCTGATTAAAACCCGCTACGCAAATAATTCTATGACAGTGGACGGATTTGCACTGCCAGAAACTCCTTACGAGATTTACCAGAAAGGTTTGAACCACGAAGAAGCTCTTTTGAACGGCTTTAACAAAAGCGAAGGTTACGGTTTTGCCTTCTTTACAAAGGTAACAAAAAAGAATCTGGCAGATTTATTGCGCCCTTCTTTTAAGGATAAGACTGAGGCATTTTTGGAAAAATATCCTGCAAAGAACAATAAGCAGGCAAAAGAGATTTATACAGACGTTTTCTCTATTGTATGTTTTACCTACCCTCACGAACACTGGACCCGCACTGTAAGAGCTCAGGGCAGACCGGTTTGGGAATATTATTTTTCTCGCGAAAACGGTGAAATTGGCACAAACCATTCCGGAGAAATGATTTACGCCTACCGCAACGTGCCACGTACCAAAAATTACACGGCCCGCGATTATGAACTGGAAGAAATTATGAGTTCATACTGGCTGAACTTTGTAAAGACAGGTAACCCGAACGGTCTTGCAACTGATGGTTCCACTCTGCCCCTCTGGCAGGATAGCGCAGAAAGCGGCGGCCTCTTAATGGAGTTTGGGGACGAATGCAAAATGGTTGATGACCCATTCCGCTATTCTTATGAATATTTAGAATAGTTATTTTTTTGCCACAATAACCATAGTGCGGGCATGCTGGTCGTATGGAGAAAAATCAAAGTCTCCATAGGCGCGTGCCTGCGAAAAACCGCACTGGCTGGTCATAAGCTGGCAGAGTTCTGCAGCAGAATATAGGCGCTGGGTAAAAACGTGGTCTACCACAGACTTTGCATCCGGGGTGCTGGCAAGGTCTGTACCGGCTGGGAAAAGAGTCCAGCGAGAACGCAAGCCTTCCCAAGCGCCTTCTACAGAAAACTGAGTGCGCACATGAAAACCTGCGCGCTCAAACTCTTCTCCCTCTGTAAAATACATTATAGAAGTTTCCCGGCTTACACATTCAAGAATAAAAGTTCCACCCTCTTTTAAGCTGGCAGCAATATTTTTCAAAATCTGCAGGTCTTCTTCCTGGGTGTCGCAGTAGCCAAAAGAGGTGTAAAGGTTGATGGCACAATCAAACTTTTTCTGAGATGTAAAGGTGCGAAGGTCGGCATTTAGCAGGGTAAGAGGAACGCCTTCGGCCTGGGCAGACTCCTGAGCGGCGTCAAGTTCTGCCTGAATTACATCTACCCCGGTAACGTCCAGGTCAAGAGCAGCAAGTTCCACGCTGATTCTGCCAAGCCCACAGCCGGCATCCAGTACAGAGCTGCCTTTTTGCAGGCCTGCTATCTGCATAACGTAGCGGGCAACGTCCGGAGCTTCTGCCCAGCGGGCGTCGTCAAACATGATGGGCGCGTAATTTACCCAGAAATCTTCTGATTCAAACCATTCTGACATATAAACATCTCTCCTTGGGGCGGCCCCTCAAGTCCCTCGCCCCCCCCTCGCAGGTAAGTTACCCCTTAAGTGTAACGTAGGTCTTGCCGGCGCCGCCGTCTTCTGCGGGCGCCTGTTCAAAAGAGGCAACCGACGTAGAATGAGATAAATAATCTTTTACCATCTGCATTAAGATTCCGTCGCCCTTTCCGTGAATAACGCTAAAGTGCAGGAAGTTATTCAGAATACAAAGGTCTATCTGGCGGGAAAGGGCTTTTTCTGCTTCCTCGGCCCGCATTCCAAGAAGGCGGAGCTCAAATACAGGGCGCTCGCCGGCAGTTTCGGCCGAATAGGATGAATAGTCCGACTCTGTGTCTGAGTAAGCAGCAGTAATAGACTGCTTTTTAGAAAGAGTTAAATTTTTTTCTTTTACGGTCATTTTTACGCTGCCAAACTGTACCTGCCAGACTCCCTTGCGAGTCTGCTCAATAAGTACACCTTCGGTTCCGGTTGCACCTGCAACAACCACAGCCCCCGGCTCAAAGCGAAGGGGGCAATCATCATAAATAGCAGGAGCCTTAGCCATAGAAACCAAGGCGTCATTTGGAGTGGCATTTTTTAGCGCCTCGGCATTGCTAAGCTTTTTCTTGGTCTTTTTATTTGAGACATGAGAATTCTTTTTTCTAAGCTCAGCTTCAAAAGTCTTTTTGTCGGCGGCAAGTTTTTCTTCCTCGCGCTCAACCTTATCTTCAAGACGCTGAATATCGGCAGTCAGGTCATTTATAAACTGCTTTACGCCCAGAGTTTTTTCGCGGGTAATTTCACCCTCTTTGAGTGATCGAACCATATTTTCCAGCTGGCGGCGCGAATGAATTAAGAAATCGTCCAGCTCCTGGGTGCGGTCTTTTTTAAGCTCGTTTTCCCTGCGGCGCAGTTCCAGTTCGCGAGACTTTAAGCGTTCGTACTTTTCTGTAAACTCGCGCTCACGGCGGCTTGCATCTTTTTGAAGTTTATTCAGTTCTACGTGCTTGCGGTTCAAACCGCGGATAAGAGCCGAAACATCAGCCTGCTCGGTTGCAATATAATTTCTGGCAGTCTTGCAGATTTCCAGAGGAAGTCCGTTGCGCTGGGCGATATCAAGGGCATGACTTTCACCAGGAACGCCCATCAAAAGGTGGTAAGACGGAGAAAGAGTGTCCTGATTAAATTCAACCGAGGCATTTATACATGAAGGATTTGTGTATCCGTAATTTTTCAAGATTCCCTGGTGGGTTGTAACAAGCACAAAAGACTGTTTTTTAATCAGCTCGTCCAAAACCGCCATAGAAATTGCTGTACCTTCCTGAGGGTCGGTTCCGCTTCCAAGTTCATCCAGAAGAATTAAAGATGATTGTCCCGCTTTCGTAACCGCGTTGGCAATGTTTTTCATGTGCCCGCTAAAAGTAGAAAGGCTCTGGTCCAGAGACTGGTCATCACCAATGTCTGCAAAAATTGAATCAAATACAGGAAG
>JAEEGH010025813.1_pt1 | contig 11757 bp, 7 predicted proteins | sample 9134181 | NCBI WGS metagenome assembly JAEEGH01 (sample SAMN16246544, study PRJNA631951) | gut metagenome | biome: gut microbiome; feature: rumen; material: DP-attached | host: Bos | place: Iran: Karaj | collected 2018-10 | reverse complement strand
CGGGTGATCCGGGCATATGTCCGTAACCTCATAATTAAATAAACAGATATTGGCGTACTGTAAATAAATTCATTAATCCTTAATGGTTTCTTTGCACCCTGTCCAAACAAAAAAACTCCGATACGTTATAATGTAAAAGAATATTTATAAGCGTTTTTTCAGTGATTTGCTGAAAAACCGGTGATCTGAAGTGGAGGTTATTTGGTCATGAAAAAAAGCATTTTCACTAAATTGACTAGCCTTACCGTAACGGCGGCGATAGTTATGTCTTTCACAAGTTTCATTCATGCAGACGTGACTGAGGATGCGGGTGATCCTCAGGAAATGATATCAGAGGATATCACAGTTGAAGAATTTGCCGTTCCCGAGTCGGATTTCGACAACGATGAACTTGCCGCGAAGTACATAATGAACAAGATGTCCGGCGGTTCAGAAGCAACCTACAGGAAATACGATCTGTCCGGCTACCTGGAGCAATACGATAAGACGATATTTAACTATATCGTTCCGGTCATTTCCGATATTGCATCAGGAAATCAGACAAGCGCAGTGATCACAGTCCCGGAAGATACTTTATTGATCTCGTTCTCAAATACGGATCTGGGTGTAGAAGATTTTTCAGCGCTCTCTGTAGATGAAGCGAAGGCGTTAGTATCCCAGAATATGCCTATTCATTCATCGAAAATTATGAATGCACTGCTCTTTGCAAGCCCTTATGATCTGTACTGGTTTGATAAGACGACCGGAATGGGCATGACATACAGCTTTTCAAGAAGCAGAACGACCCTCAGGTTATATAACTTTACTTTCTATTTCTATGTTGCTAATGAGTATCAGGGCAGAAACAATCTGGAAGTGAGTTCGGAATATGGTGAAGCCGTGAGTGCTGCTGCTTCAAATGCAAACACAATCATAGAAAATAATGCCGGTCTTGACGATTACAGTAAACTCCTGTCATACAATAACGAGATCTGCAAACTTACTGATTATAACTATTCTGCAGCAGGCGGAGGCGTTGCTTACGGCAATCCCTGGCAGCTTGTATGGGTGTTCGACGGTGATCCTGATACAAAGGTAGTCTGTGAAGGATATTCAAAGGCTTTCCAGTATCTTTGCGATAATTCCGTATTCCGCTGCAGTGACCTGTATACAATATCCGTAAGCGGTTATCTTGCAGGTGAAGGTCACATGTGGAACATCGTTCATATGGATGATGAAAAGAACTATGTTGTAGATATTACCAACAGCGATCCCGGAGGAGAAGGAAATTACGGTTCAAGATTATTCCTTATCGGTGCTGTATCAGGTTCTGTAAGTTCGGGCTATACGCTCAAGAACGGGTATCTATACACTTATAAGACTTCTACCATGAATTCATATTCTGAGGATGTGATCACGGTATCCTCTGCGGATTATAATCCCAATGCGGAATATACATTAACACTTGAAGGTGAAGTCGGCATTTCATCTCTTTCAAAGTATAAGGCCAAAGCCGGCGAAGAGATCAGTGTTTTCTATACTTTACCTGTGGGGAAAGAATTAGAATCCATTCTTGTTAACGGAAAAGCTATAGACGGTACCACATTTACCATGCCGGCCATGGATACAACAGTTGTTGTTACTTTCAAGAAAGCTGACTATAAGATCACTGTCAGTGATACAACCGGCGGAACAGCTTATACCGATAAGACCGTTGCAAACTATGAAGATGTGATCACGGTCACGGCAACTCCGGACATCGGTTATAAACTTGATGCTATTAAGGTTGACGGCATTACCATTGACGGAAACACCTTTGAAATGCCTGCTTCTGACGTAACGGTCGAAGTCACATTTGTTAAGATCGATTATGCTGTCACGGTAAACTGTTCAACAGGCGGTACGGCTTCTGCTCCGGAAACGGCTAATTACGGTGATGAGATTACCGTTTCCGTAACTCCAGACACCGGTTATGAACTTGATACCATCAAGGTCAATGATGCGGCGATTGGCGGCAATTCTTTCACTATGCCTGCATCTGACGTAACAATTGAAGTTACTTTCAAAAAGATCAGTTATACGATATCGATAACCAACACGTCAGGCGGTTCGGCTAACGTTGACAAGACGACGGCATATTACGGTGAAGAGATAGAAATTGATATTGCGATCGAAGAAGGTTACCACCTTGATTCGATCCTGGTCAACGGTACAGCCATCGACGGTGATAAGTTCACCATGCCTGCCGGGAACGTAACGATCGAAGTTATATTTAAAAAGAACGAATACACAATCACGGTAAGTGACGTAACAGGCGGTACTGCATCAGCTTCAGCTGAGAAAGCCGGTGAAGGTGAAGAGATCACCGTAACGGTAACACCTGACAAGGGTTATGAACTCGACAAAATCAAAGTCAACAACACGGTGATTACAGGCACCAAGTTTACGATGCCTGCTGCAAACGTGACTGTTGAGGTTACATTTAAGAAGGTCGTTTATAAGATCTCCCTGAATTCATCCGGAAACGGTACAGTAAATCTTTCCAAGACAAAAGCAAATTACGGTGACGAGATCACAGTTGAGATAACTCCGGCTTCAGGATATGAACTCAGCAAGATCACGGTAAAAACGGCAGATGGCTCAAAGGTAAACGTAACAGACAATACCTTTGTTATGCCTGATGCGAATGTTACGGTTTCTGTTACCTTTGCAAAGATCAGTTACGGCATTACAGTAGAAGACAACGGCCTCGGTACGGTCGATGTTGTGTCCTCCGCGATAAAAGGCAACCATATCATAGTCGATATCAGTCCGGCTGAGGGCTGCGAACTCGAAAGCCTCACAGCAGTTGATTCCGAAGGCAACGATATCGAAGTTACGGACAATTCTTTCACGATGCCCGGCGCATCAGTAACGATCACGGCAGTTTTCAGGAAAATTGATTACACGATCACCATTGTCTGCAGTGATCACGGTACAGCAACTGTATCCGGGAATCCTGCCAATTTCGGCGATGAGATCACTGTCACCGCATTGCCGGATAACGGTTTTGAGCTTAACACCATCAAGGTCGATGACGAGATCATTGAAGGCAATACATTTACCATGCCGGCAAAGGATATTACCATAACAGTCACATTCAGGGACCGTACTTATTCGTTGAACGGATGGATCCTTGAAGACGGCAAGTATTATTTCTACGAAAACGGCAAGATGGTCAAAGGCTGGATAAAGAGCGGTTCTTCATGGTACTACATGGATACTGAGACAGGTGTCATGGTTACAGGCTGGAAGAATGCAGGCGGCAAGTGGTATTACTTCACAGGCTCCGGTGCTATGGTGACCGGGTGGCAGAAGATCGGAGGCACATGGTACTTCTTTGAAAGTTCCGGAGCTATGGCAACCGGCTGGAAGGAATCAGGCGGCAAGTGGTACTACTTCACCGGTTCAGGCGCCATGGTGACCGGATGGCAGAAGATCGGAGGCACATGGTATTACTTTGAAAGCTCCGGTGCGATGGCAACAGGCTGGAAGAACTCCGGCGGAAAGTGGTATTACTTCACATCATCAGGTGCGATGCAGACCGGATGGAAACAGAGCGGAAGTGATTGGTATTACCTTGATACATCCTCGGGCGCTATGGTAACAGGCTGGAAGTCGATAAGCGGTAAATGGTATTACTTCTACGACAGCGGAGTAATGGCTTACAGCACCACGATCGACGGTTATACTTTAGGTGCTGACGGTGCGATGATCTGAAAGATTTAAATTTATAATGTTTGGGAGTTGCTCACTAAGAGCAGCTCCCTTTTTTTGCAGTTTGCATAAACGAAAGGGTGAATATTTATATCGAAAAATGTCAAATATTTGATATAATTATCACAATGTAATAATGGGGAGGTATGGGAATATGTTTTTCAGAAGGATTATCGCTGCTGCGATGACAGCCGGTGTTTTGCTGTCTTTAGCCCCTTTTACGGTTCTGGCTGATTCATCCGGCTGGCAGGGAAGCGATGAGAACGGATGGCGATATTTCACGTCTGACGAAGAATATATAAAAGACAGCTGGAAGTATATCAACGGCAACTGGTATTACTTTAATGACATCGGACTTGCTCTTACTGATGTCTGGGCTTATATAGAAGGCAAGCTTTATCATTTTGATAAGAACGGTCACATGGAGAAGAATAAGTGGATATCCTGCGGTGAGATCAAGATCCCTGAAGGGAGAGAACTCTATGCCAATGAGAGGATCGTATTAAATCCTGAATACCAGGGCAAACTGAACTGGCGTTATGTCGGAGATGACGGTGCTGCTTATATCGGATGGAAAAACATCAACGGTTCATGGTATCACTTCAGTGACGATAAGAGCTGGTATAACGACATAAGGATGGGCCGGTATGGTCAGATCGATTACGGCTGGTTTACTGATAAAGACGGTTCAAATTATTGTTTTGACAGCAATGGAAAGATGATGACGAATACCTGGTATGATCAGGGAGACGGAGTCTGGTTTTATTTCGGTTCTGACGGACGTGCATAAGAGGGATGGCATAAGCTCGGCGGTAAGTGGTACTGGTTCAACAAATGGTATGACAATGACAGTTATGATCTGAACATTGCCAGGGGTGTGACAGATGTTTACGAAGGAAACGGTGTATACGGAACATGTGTTTTCTCGGATGAAGGTGAACTGTTATATGGCTGGCAGCAGGTAAACGGCAAATGGTATTATTCCGCAGCTAACGGTTTTGCATACAGGAGCAAGTGGTTTGATTATTGCGGAAAGAAATACTATTTCAACTCTCAGGGTGAGATGGTCGCCAGCGAGAAGGAATATTACATTGAAGGAAAGCTCTATAACTTTGATTCCAACGGAGCTTGTTCAAACTATTCTTCAGCACAGAAGATCGATGGTTGGTATCAGGTTAAGGGAAATGCAGTACCCGGATATATTGCTGACGGATTGGATTTCTGGGTCTATGTTGACAAAAACGGAAATGAATACCGCGATAAGTGGCTCAATTACAACGGTTCATGGTATTACTTCTATCCTGAAGGCTTCATGGCTTCAAGCATAGATTATGTTTATTACAACGGCAAGATCTATACGTTTGATGAAAAAGGCAAATGCTTAAACTTTGATCAGAACATAACAGGCTGGTACTCTGTCAAGGTTTCCGAAGACTATACGGCATGGTTTTACTATGGATCTGACGGCAAGGTGTTGACTGGATGGCAGAATATCAACAATAAGTGGTATTACTTTGGCAAATATAGCGGCACATTGACTCAGAACGGTTTGTTTTCGTTTGAAAATGATGACAGGATGTTTTTCTTTGATAAGAACGGTGTATTACAGACAGGCTGGTGTTATGAAGAGGACTCTGATTCCTGGTTTTATGCTGATGCAGACGGTCAGATCTTTAAAGACGGTTGGAAAAATGTTGACGGTAAGTGGTATTACTTTGATGACATATCCATGGTCAGCGACTGTAAGTATTTAGAGATCAAAGGCAAGTATTATGATTTCGATAAGGATGGCGTATGCCTCAATCCTGACAGCGGAAGACCGTTGGAAGTTATTATTATTGAGCAATAACTGCCTTTTTGCATAGTGCATAAAAACGGCAGTTCCGATTTTAATAAAAGGAATTTTATATTTTGCTATAATCGAATTACTATACTTTAAGGAGGAGAGAATAATGGGATTTAAGAAGATTTTGATCGCTGCTTTCTCCGCCGGAGTAATCATGTCACTGGCATCTGTTACGGCCATAGCTGACTCTACCGGTTGGAGAGAAGAGGATTCCACATGGCGTTATTACACTTCGGAAACTGAATATGTTACGAATCAGTGGAAGAGTATTGACGGCAACTGGTATTACTTCATGGATGACGGTTCAGCATTGATAGACAAATGGGCTTACATTGATCACAAGCTGTATCACTTTGACTCTTCCGGACATATGGAGAAGAATAAGTGGATCAGTTGCGGGACACATCATTCAGAAGAAGATCCATGGGTTCCTAACATGAAGCTTATGGAGACTAAAGCTTATAAGGATGCTAAGGATTACCGTTATGTCGGTGCGGACGGTGCCGCTTATACCGGCTGGAAGAAGATAAACGGTTCCTGGTACTACTTCAGTGATGATAAAGAGCGTTGGTACAGGGGATGCCAATTCGGCAGTTACGGTCTTATGCAGATAGGATGGTTTGTTGACAAGGATTATTCCCAGTATTGTTTTGCTCCCAACGGAAAACTGATGACGAACACCTGGTACAATGCCGAGGGTGACAGCTGGTTTTATTTCGGATCTGACGGACGTGCTTATGAGGGATGGAATAAGGTAGGCGGTCAGTGGTACTGGTTCGATCCTTATAGAGATGAAGGTGACTATTCATATGCTATGGGAACCGGACTGGAATGGACTTTCGCAAAAGACGGAAAATGGGGTTATGTGTGGTTTGATAAGAACGGCAAACCTCTTTCCGGCTGGCATGAGTCTGACGGCGAATGGTTATATACCGATTCAGAAGGATATCTGTATGTCGACAGATGGCTTAAATACAAAAATAATTATTACTATTTTGACTATAACGGTTATATGGTAAAGGATGCCAAGGATTATTTTGTTGACGGAAGGCTTTACAATTTCGATTCCAACGGTATCTGCACCAATAATTCCGGTACAAAGGTTAACGGATGGCATGAGATAAAAGAAAAAGACAAGCCTGATTATATAAGCTCTCCGTTATATGTATATGTCGGATCAGACGGTGCAACATATAAAAATAAATGGCTGAATTATAAGGGTGCGTGGTACTATTTCGACAGTGAAGGATATATGGCCGCAGATACCTATGCGATCGAAAACGGCAAGCTCTATGAGTTTGATAAGAACGGCAAGTGCAAGGATCCTAATCCGATGCACAAAGGATGGTATGAGCTGGTCATTAATGCTGATGATGAAGAATATAAGCATAGCAGATGGTTATATTTCGGCTCAGACGGACGTTTCCTGACAGGATGGCAGAAACTGAACAACAAGTGGTATTACTTAGATGAATACATTGGATTTATGGAGTATTACGGAATCGTAAAGTATGATGATATTTCCGATGATTGGTGGCACTTCAAACCGGATGGTGAATTAGTTATCGGCTGGTACAAGAATGAGGATTCCCAATGGTATTATTCAGATTCCAGCGGAAGAGCTTTCCATGACGGTTGGCTCAGTTATGGCGGAAAGTGGTATTACTTCAACGGGTTTGAAGCTGTTACTAATGTCAACTACCTTTTGATCGATGATAAATATTATGATTTCGATGAGAATGGTGCATGCCTGAATCCGGAAGGCAGACCTATGGATGTTATCATTATCGAGTGGGAGGTTCATGGGTAAGTCAGTATTTCATTAACTGATTTGGACAGGAGTTGTCTCTAAAGAGTCAGCTCCTGTTTTTTTGAGTAAAAGTTGAAGTTTGTAAACGGGTGTGTGAAGCAACCCGGAGATATCAGGCATAATGCCGCAGTTTTGCACGGAAATTGATACATTCTTTTGTTGTAATCAAAGTATCTCAAATAAAGGGGAGGTCTATACTATGGGATTTAAGAAGGGGTTTGCCATTGCGATGACTGCGGGAATGATGCTGACATTCGTGCCGATGGTTTCTTTGGCTGATGAAACCGGCTGGAAAAAAATGACTTACGGATATGAAGGCTGGCGCTATTACGAGACGGATTATTTCTATTACAAGAATACCTGGAAGAAGATCGATGGTGTCTGGTACTATTTTGATAAAGTGGGTTATGCTGTTATAAACGCCGAGAACTATACGATCAACGGTAAGGATTATGATTTTGATGCGAGCGGCGCATGCATTGATCCGTATCCTGCAGAAGAGAAGATCACAGGCTGGTATAAAAGAAGCCGGAGCGTTTGCAGCAACGATTATTCATACATTAAAAGTGATTGGTATTATTACGATTCAGACGGTAAAGCTTGCTCCGGTTTTAAGAAGATAGACGGCAAATGGTACTATTTCGATCTTGAGACTAATAAGATGCATGTTACTCAGCCTTATGATGCCGGCGAAGACATTGACGGCGACTACTACTTTTTCAAAGAGAATGGCGAGATGGTAACAGGTTGGTATAAAGCAGGCGATTATTGGATCCTTGCAAGACCCAACGGTAAGCTTTATTCCTATGAATGGTACCAGAACGGCGGTAACTGGTATTATTTCTGCGGAAGAAGGATGCTCGCAAATGTTGAAAACTATTGGCTCAATGATATCTACTATTCATTCGATGCCAACGGCGTTTGCATAAATCCCGGCGCAAAGGTTGAGAAGCACACCGGATGGTTTAAGATGTTCGGAGGATTCGAGCAGGATTATGACTGGTTCTACTTTGACTCAAACGGAGAGCCTTATAAGGGCTGGCATAAGATCGATGGCAAGTGGTACTGCTTCGCTTCCGGTAACGGCATTATGTATGATGATGGCATACGGTATGTTGACGGAAAGTATTATATGTTCAAATCGAGCGGAGAAATGGCAACCGGGTGGACATATTATACTGACAGATGGGGCAATTCTTTCTGGTACTATAGCGGTTTGGATGGCAGTTTATACTCGGGTTGGAAACAGATCAACGGAAAATGGTATTATTTCGCTCCATCCGGTAACTATATGTATTCAGACGGCAGATTCATGATCGAAGGTAAGAGGTACGTATTTAATTCTGATGGCGCGATGGTTACAGGCTGGTCTTCTTATGATACGAAAGGAAATTATACATACTGGTTCTATTCGGATTCCGACGGCGCATGTTATGAGAGCAAATGGCTAAACTACAAGGGTTCCTGGTATTATTTCGATCAGTACGGTCAGATGGTAGCGGATTTTGAAGAGTATGAGATCAACGGCAAACTCTATGACTTTGATGCGAATGGTGTCTGCCTGAATCCTTAAATATCTGTTGGATTTGTAATGTATTAAGACCGGAGTTGTCCGAAGGGGCAGTTCCGGTCTTTTTGTTTTTCCGATTGAAGAGAGAATGATCTCTTTACATAGTGCATAAAAACAGTCGTTCTGATTTTAATAAAAGTTGTTTTACATTTTGATATAATAAAAAAACTATACCTAAATCAGGAGGAGAGAATAATGGGAATTAAGAAAATCTTGGTTGCTGCTTTCTCAGCCGGAGTTATCCTGTCATTGGCTTCTGTTGCTGCCATGGCTGACTCGACCGGCTGGAGAGAAGATTCGGATTACAATTGGCGTTATTACACTTCGGAAACTGAATATGTTACGAATCAGTGGAAGAGTATCGACGGCAACTGGTACTACTTCATGGATGACGGCTATGCATTGATGGATTGCTGGGCTTATATCCAGCATAAAATGTACCACTTCGATACTAAAGGTCACATGGATAAGAATAAGTGGATCGCCTGCGGTAAGCATGTCGCAGAAGACTATGATATTAACGGATCGATCACAGAAGGATCAAGCTATTATGCCGGAAAACAGGACTACCGTTATGTCGGTTCAGACGGTGCAGCTTATGTCGGATGGAAGAAGATAGGCGGATCCTGGTACTACTTCAGTGATGATAAAAGTAGCGAGTTTGGCAGATACGGTCTTATGCAGATCGGCTGGCTGGAAGACAAGGACGGTTCCAGTTACTGTTTTGACGGCAACGGAAAAATGATCACAGGCTGGTTCAATCCCAAGGATGATATCTGGTTCTATTTCGGATCTGACGGCCGTGCAGCTAAGAAATGGGCTAAGATCAATGGTGACTGGTATTGGTTCTATCCTTATTATGAAGAGAGAACCGGGTGTTCATGTGCTATGACAACCGGCATAAGCTGGGGTGTCGATGATGCTACCGAAATTTACCAAGAGTTCCTGTTATCAGACAGCGGGAAACTTGTCTATGGCTGGAATAAATATGACGGTGAATGGTATTACAGTGATTCCAACGGCTTCCTGTATAAGGAAAGATGGCTTAAGTACAACGGTAATTATTATTATTTTGACTACAATGGCTGTATGGTAAAAGATGCTAATGATTATTTCGTTGACGGACGCCTTTACAATTTCAATTCCAGCGGGATATGCACAAACAATTCAGGAAAGAAGATAAACAGCGGCTGGTTTGAGATAAAAGGCAAAGCAAAACCCGATTATTTAAGATATGATTCTATATGGGTCTACATAGGAAGCGACGGTTCCGTTTACCGCGATAAGTGGCTGAATTATAATGGCTGCTGGTATTATTTCCTCTCTGACGGTATGATGGCTTCGGGTGCCGGATATATAGTTGACAATGGCAAAGTATATGAATTTGAAGATGACGGCAAGTGCAAGAATCCGAACCAGCATTATACCGGATGGCATTATGTTAAGGATTATTACGAAAACGAGACATGGTTCTATTTCGGAACTGACGGACGTATTTTGACCGGATGGCAGAAGATCGATAACAACTGGTACTATTTTTTCTCTGACGGCTATATGGAAAGGAATGGAACGGTTGACTGGGGCGAAGGTTTTTATCACTTTGCAGAAGACGGCAAACTGATCATCGGATGGTATAAGGATAATTATGATTGGCAGTATTCATACCCTGACGGACATGCTGCCCATGACGGATGGATCAAGATCGACGGCAACTGGTATTTCTTCGAATACTCATGGGCTCGTTCAAGTTGTACTTTAATAATCAATGACCGTTATTATGACTTCGATGAGAATGCCAAATGCATAAATCCCGATGGCAGACCTCTCGATGTAATTGTAATCAGAGATTACGATATTGCTGTTCCTGTCGGTTAAAAAACCGAACTGTATCTGAATTGATCAAATACTGAATTGCGGGGCTGTCTCAAAGCAAAATGAGACGGCCCCTTTAATTTACCTTTTTCCGGGTCTGCTTTAGATCGATAATAAATGCAGCCAATGACAGTGCAACCGGAACTGCAAACAGCATAAGAAGCCCGAGCATCCTGAGCGCCATGTCGCCCCAGTCGTCGTCAAGGCAGCTGGCTGCACCGAAAAGGGATACTACTTCAAAACAAAGGTCTAATATCCAAAGTGTTATAGCAGTCACAAATGAGAATAACTGCTTTTTGAATTTCACGAAGGCGATCACAGCGGTCTGTGCCAGCATCGGAAGAACGGTTATCAGTATGCTTGCAGGTATCCAGATGATATCAAAAGAAGATGAATTAACGCCGCCTAACCGGCCCTGTTCATTGTAGTAGTTCAGTTTGACCACGCAAAAGAACACGATCAGGATCGCATTTAGGATTATTGTTATTATGTTTAATGTTTTTCTCATCTTTGATCCTTTCTAAGATCAAGACTGCAGGATTTATTCCGGCTTCACGCTTACTGCATATTTAACGATATCGAGCCAAGTCATAAGGCCTCTGTTCCTGACATAGAGGCTGTTTAAAATAACACTTCTCGGGTGAAGCTTGTCAGTATTTCCCGGAGAAGGAGCGACGAGTGTTCCGACTGCACTGATGACATAGGGAATGTCATCAGAAGTGCCGATGTATATCATGATGTGACCTGAGAAGGACAGAAGACTTCCCGGTGTGAGTGAAGTGATCACATCGAGCTTTTCGGAAGAGGACATATCGGTCATGTCAGTCGTGCAGACTCCCTTGACACTTGACTGACCGACTCTTGGCATGAGTATTCCGAAGCATCTGTATATCTCGCGTACGATTCCTGTGCAGTCATTTGCTC
>JAEEGH010025811.1_pt1 | contig 11758 bp, 12 predicted proteins | sample 9134181 | NCBI WGS metagenome assembly JAEEGH01 (sample SAMN16246544, study PRJNA631951) | gut metagenome | biome: gut microbiome; feature: rumen; material: DP-attached | host: Bos | place: Iran: Karaj | collected 2018-10 | reverse complement strand
TTACGTCTGCCATATTCAATACTCCCATGCCTAAACAATCGTAAAGTAATACTGTTTGATTATAGCATAAAAGCCTGTCTCTTCACACGTGAGACAGGCACGGAAAACGTGGAAAATTGAGCAGTTTGTTACCTTACGATATTGGCAAGGACTTTGTCGACTATGGATCTGATCTCCTGATTGCTTGCGATGATGTTTCCAATCTTGTCGATACCATGGGAAACGGTAGACGGAGTCCTGTTGCCGAGGATCCTGCCTGAAGAGGTCAGAGAGACTCCGGCCTGTTTGAGGACATACATTGAGATCTGTCTGGCAAGAGCGACTTTCTGTTCTTTGGAGCTTCCGATAATGTCATCAGGAGAGACATTCATTTCACGGGCTACGTCATTGATGATGCTGACAGCGTTGGCTACCCTGGGAGATTTGCCGGCAATCTTATTTAAAGCCTGTCTGGCAAGCTCCTGAGTGATAGGTGAATTAAGAAGCGCGGCATATGCCTGAACTTTATTCATTCTTCCCTCCAGCTGACGGATATTCTCACATTCTTCCTCTGCAATATAATCTATCACATCATCAGGCACATCAAGCTCTCTCTTGATGGAATATGCTTTCAGGATGGCTTTTCTGGTTTCATATTCGGGTATCTGCATATCAGTCATCAGACCCCATTCAAGTCTGCTCTTCAGTCTGGAATCGATCTTTTCCATCTGATCGGGAGTACGGTCACTGGTCACGACGATCTGGTGTCCTGCATCGCGGGCAGAGTTGAAGATGTTAAAGAAGATGTCCTGACAGGCACTCTTACCTGCAAGGTTATGGATGTCGTCGACCATGAGCACGTCGGCAGAGGCATATTTTTCCTCGACCTGAACAGTTGTATGGGATGAAAATGATTCGATGCATTCTGTGACAAGCGCCGAACAGGAAGTATATATCGGTCTCATATTGTTTTCGACCGAGCGCTGTCCGATAGCCTGGAGAAGATGGGTCTTACCGAGTCCCGGAGTTGCGCATATGAATAACGGATTGTACTTTTTTGAGCCGTTGGCTGCCTGTACTGCAGCAGCGTGAGCCAGGGCGTTGCAGGGTCCGACTACAAAGTTTTCAAATGAAAGATCAGGGTTCAGATTGTAAAGTGCACAGATCTCTGTTTCGTTCTTTTTTGCTGGTTTGGACGGATCCCAGTCAACCGTGAATTGTATCTCAGCCCTTCCCTCAAGGATTTTAAACAGTGTTCTTTCTATCAGCCCTATATACTGCTGTCTGAGAGAAGCGGCTGTAAAGTCGTCCTTGACTCCGATCACGAAGACGCCGTTATCGTAGGATATGCCTTTGGTGTCGGCGAACCATGTCGTATAGCAGGACTTGGCAACAGTTATCTGTAACTGGCCAAGTACTGATTTCCATATGTTTTCGGCAGAATTCATAATCTGTTCTAATTACTCTCTCTAATTAAAAAGAAATCCCGATTTTCATCAGAACTTCTTACGATTTAAATAATATCACGGTGTTCATTTGCAGAAAACTAAAAGCATCTAACGGGTGCAAGTCCATTTAATAACAATAGACATATCATATTTCTCTATTTTTTAACGAATTTCATTAAAATTCTCTGAATTTAATAATTTTACACATAGCAAAAAATTTTTACTAAATTTTTTTGTGAGTGGACATTTTTGTATTATTCTTTATGACTTATTACATAATGTTAAAAATGGACGGGGTATTCCAAGAGGTCAATTTTTATTGTTTTCCCCGGACTTTGTCATAATGTTAAAATACTTCCATGAATATCGTTTTTATGGGCAGTTCTGAATTTGCAGTTCCTTCTCTGAGAAGGCTGGGAGAGGACGGCTATAATATCCTGTCTGTCTATACCCAGACCGATAAACCTGCAGGCCGTGGACAGACCCTGCATTACTCCCCTGTCAAGACTCAGGCAATGTCAATGGGATTAGATATAAAACAGCCTATGACACTGCGTGACACCGATACTCAGAACGAGCTTAAAGCCTTAAATCCTGACCTTATCGTTGTGGTCGCTTACGGACTTTTCCTTCCCCAGACTGTTCTCGATATTCCGAAATACGGATGTATCAACGTACATCCTTCTCTCCTTCCCCGGCATCGCGGTGCCGCTCCTGTCGTGTCAACTATTCTATCGGGAGATAAATGGGGTGGAATAACTATTATGAAAATGGACAACGGATGGGATACCGGTGATATGCTCCGAAGCGCCAGAGTTCTGATACGCAAAGATGACACGACTGTAACTTTAATGGACAAACTGTCCTATATTGCATCCGATATGCTTGCAGAGATACTTCCTCTGTGGGTCGAGGGAAAGATACCCCTGATAAAACAGGATCCCGACAAAGCGACATATTTCAAGATGATGAAAAAAGAAGACGGTCTGATCGACTGGAATGATTCCTCTCTTACCATTTTCAACAAGGTCAGGGCACTCCAGCCATGGCCGGGTGCTTTCACCCATGTCAACGGAAAACTTCTCAAGATCATTTCATGCTGTAATAAAGAAGAACCGGCTGATGGTGTTCCGGGAACGGTCATTAAGACAAAGAACTCCGTCAGTGTCGTGACAGGATCAGGCACAATTGTACTGGATACCGTTCAGCTGGAAGGCAAAAAGGCCATGCCGGCGATCGATCTTGCCCGTGGCAACGGCCTGCCGGACGGAGCAGTCTTATCTTAGCTTTTCAAGCAGCTCTTCTTCGGTAACTGTTTCCTGCGAAGAGTTTTCCATATCTTTAAAGGTATATTTATTTTCAGCGACCTCGGTGTCACCGATGATGATCACGTAATTGGCGCCGTTGGAATTGGCCTGTCTCATCTGAGCTTTCATGGAACGGCCTGAATATGAAGTGATGGCACTGATGCCGTTTTCATGCAAAACATCCATGATATGCCCGGCCTTCCTGAGCGCTTCATCGCCGAACCATATCACAAAAACTTTTTTGCGTGTATCTTCAGGCGGATTGATTCCTGCTCTCTTAAGATTGAGGATCACTCTTTCAAGACCTGTGGCAAAACCAACAGCCTGAGTCGGCTTGCCGCCTAACTCTTCAATAAGACCGTCGTATCTTCCGCCGCCGCCGATGGTGCTCTGTCCGCCTTCGATAAGAGGCTGGACCTCGTATACAGTTCTTGTATAGTAATCAAGTCCTCTTACAAGTCTGTGATCTATCTTGTAATCAAGACCAAGCTGGTCAAGACGTGCGGTCAGCTGTTCAAAGTGGGCTTTGCAGTCATCACATAAGTGATCTGTGGATTTCGGAGCATTATCAGCAAGGGGTTTGCATCCCGGTTTCTTGCAGTCCAGCACCCGGAGAGTGTTCTTTTCAAGACGTTTCTTACAATCATCGCAGAGTTCATCAACATGTACTTTGTAATACTCTCTCAGAGCCTTAAGATATTCCTTTCGGCAGTCCTGACAGCCGATGGAGTTGACCAACAGCTTCAGATCCTTGAGTCCGAGCTCCCTGTAGAAACGACAGGACATATCGATAACTTCGGCATCAAGAAGAGCAGAAGATTCCCCGATTGCTTCAAAACCGAACTGATGGAATTCTCTGAGACGTCCGGCCTGGGGTCGTTCATAACGGTAGATGGACATCAGATAATAGAGCTTGACCGGCTGGGTCAGGTTCTGCATACCGTGTTCCACATAAGCTCTGCAGACCGGAGCTGTTCCTTCCGGCCTCAGTGTGACGGAATTGCCTCCGAGGTCATTGAAGGTATACATCTCTTTTTCTACGATATCTGTTCCCTCTCCTACACTTCTGATAAAAAGTCCGGAGTCTTCAAAGACCGGAGTGTCCAATCGGGAATATCCATACAAAGCAGCAACATCAGCAGCTGTTTTTTCAACATAATTCCAGTAAGCCTGATCTTCAGGTAATCTGTCTAAAGTTCCTCGTGGTGCCTGATACATACTGAATCTCCAATTATTAATGATATGGCTAAGTATAACGCAATCAGCGTGCAACTAAAAAACTGAATAAAGAAAATCATCAGAAAATGGCAGCGATCAGGAATCCGCCCATGACAAGGATGAGTATCATTTTCACCGCACTGCTGCAGAGAGTTCCTATTATTGAACCTGCCGCTGATTTTGCAGCCTGCTTAAAATCCCTTGCAACGATGTATTCCCCTATGAACGCTCCGAGTACAGGTCCCAGAATAAAACCCCATGGTGCAAAGAAAAGTCCAACCACCATACCGATAACGAGCCCGATGGTCCCGGCTTTTGTAGCATTGAATTTCTTCGCTCCGACATATTGGGCAATGGCATCCAGTCCGATAGAAATCAGACATAAAACGGAAAAAACGATCGTTGTTGCGACGGACAGTTTTTCAAAATGAGTTCCCCAGGCATAAAGTATAAATCCCGCCAGTGATAAAGGGACACCTGGAAGGACCGGTGCAAATACGCCTACGAGTCCAATAACCATAAGCATTGCGCTGACTATTGCAAGTATGACTTCTGTTGTCATTTCAGTTACGCTGTATCAGATTAACCGAAGAGTGAACCGATGAAATCCTTTACTTTGTTTGGATCGATCTTTTCTATTGCATCGCCGATCTGGTCGCCGACACTTCCAACAACGTCACCGATATTGCCGCCGACATCGCCGATCTGGTCTCCGATGTCCCCGACCTGATCTCCGATATTGCTGCCGACATCATTGATGGCTTCTGAGGAAGAGGCGCCATCAAGTATCTCTTCAAGGTTGATCTTGCCCAGCAGGCCTTCCAGTAATTCCTTGATAGCCTGGGCTTCTTCAGAGTTGGCTCCGGAAGGATCGGATGTATCAGATGAACCGGGAGTTTGAGTTGTTGAAGGATCTTCAGATGATTTTCCGCCGAACAGCTCATCCAGATTCAGATTATCTATGAAACTGCCGATGTCGATCTGACTGAAGACGCTGCCGATCTCTGACGAATCGGTGATTCCGCTCAGATCAAAACCTGAAGCGTCAATGATCTTTGCTTCACTGGGAAGATTGAAGATTACGTCATTGACGTCTTTATAACTTACATTGTTGAAATCTATGACAACATCCTGTCGAGTCATTTTCATCGGGAAACCGGTTGCTTCATCAAGCCAAAGTGTCCAGATGAAATTATCATGTTCATATTTGATGACTGCACAGTTGGTACCTTTGATCTTCTGTGTACCGATGATGGTAGCCTGTGCAGGGTCGATATCCCGGATCCACTCCTGCGGAGTGTATTTTTCGTGCTTGAGAACTTTTGTGCGGACTGCAGTCTTAAGGATCTTTGAATATGAATACTGAACGTTGTTTACAGTATCTATATAGAAATGAACCGCGGTGTGAAGCATGTCGGTGTTGATCCTCATATGCTCAGGTTCTATATATACCGATGCTTTTGTATCTTTAAGTTTACTGTCAGAAGCAGTGTAAACGATTTCGTAAGAAACGGTTTCAGGGTAATTCTTAATGATTTTGGCGATATCCGGGGTTGCACCTTCATCGAGTTCAGATGACCTGCTGAAGATCTTATCGCAGGCTGAACATGAAGATAAGAGTGGTGTAAGCGTAAGAATAGCAGCAAGTATTACATAAATTAGGCTCTTTTTTTTCATTCTCGTACCGCCTTAAACGTAAGCTATATTTTTATTATATTACCTTGTAATGCTAAACTGAAATCACAAAGAACGAGGAAGATATGGCAGACGACGAAATAAAGGTCATCGATATTCTTGAAAATAAGAATAAAAAGAGATTCAACAGGAAAGCATTTTTCAGGATTGCCGGTTCTGCCGTGGTCGTCGGAGCTCTTGGCTGCCTGCTTATAATGCAGAATATCGCATTGAAAAAAGCGAACGATAATATCCTGGAACTGTCGCAGTCTATTCAGGCTTACAAGAATGATATGGCTTCAGTGAAAACAGATGTTTCCGACGCAATTAACGATATTTCAAAAATGACAAAATCAATCAATGACCTTAATCGGGCGGTTATTGATGAACAGGAACTGCGCAAAGATTCCGACACTGCCCTTTCCCAGTCTATTGAATTGTTACATTCTGAAAATCAGAGCAGAATAGATAATGTTGAAAGCAATCTGGAAGATATCAGGAAAGATACACAGGACATATCCGGTAAATATGATGAACTGGGTCTGTATATTAATGATCAGATCGCAGGACTGAAATCCGTCGACACCAGTATCTATCGTGAATTATATGACAAGGTCAATCCGTCAGTGGTAAGGGTCTATGTTGAATCACAGATGAGGATCGCAGGCGGTTCCGGTGTGATAGTATCCGATGACGGTTATATTATTACCTGCCAGCATGTTGTGGATGGTGCCAGAAAACTTCTTATCTACTTCCACGACGGAACAGAGTGTCCTGCAACTGTAGTGCGTGAAGACAAGACAAAGGACATTGCCATCCTCAGATTTACAGATCATCTTGATCACAGCATTCCGGCGGTTTTCGATCTTGATGTAGATTACCAGATGGGAGATCTTTCGGCTCTCATTGGATATCCCCAGTCATTTCTTATGCAGGGTCAATCCACTATCACTGTGGGTGTTTTATCAGGTATAAGAGAAGTTAAGGACTGGGGAACATATGTCCAGACCAGTGCAGCGTCCAATGGCGGAAACAGCGGATGTCCTCTGGTCACTCTTGACGGAAGAGTAATCGGTATACTTGACTGCACTATCACTGATACGGAAAATCTCAATTTCTGTGTTCCTGCATACGATGCAATGGCAGTCTATGACAGGGCTAGAGGCAAATGGACTAACTGATCAGCAGTTCAATTAATGCGGGGTAGTCGATATGAATAAATTTAATTTCTTTCTGATACTGATACTTATTGGAGGCGTCGGATATCTCGGATATGAAGTCGCACAGCAGAAAAATGCGATTGAAGCCGCCAATGCGGACATAAGCGCATTGAATACATCTGTTTCTTCTATGGACTACCAGGTCGCCCAGCTTGCTGCCAGAATTGATGCCGCGGACAACGACATTGATTCTCTCGAAGCATCCATTCTCAGCGCCAACAAAGAAATGGACGACCTCATTGCATCAGTTGATAAGAATATCGAAGACCTCAACAATTTACATCTCGCACTTGCTTCCGAAACGGAACTCAGGGAAAGCGGAGACAGTCTGCTTTCAGCAGCTCAAACCCAGATGCTGAGCACCATTTCAGGTCTCAATGCACAGATCACCCAGATGAGTACAGAAATTACAGGCAGATATCAGGAGATAGCCATGCAATATGCTGATCTTTCTGATAAATATGAAGAGCTCAGCAGCAGACCTGTTGCAACACAGACGAATATTAACAATTCTGAAATCTCGAAAAAGATAGATACCTTGACTTCGACCATGAATTCAAAGTTCCAGGAAGTGAATAACAAGTACAATACTCTTGCAAACCAGTATAATGCCCTGGTCAGCAAATATACCGATATAAACAATAAATACACTGAACTCCAGGATCAGATGAGCCACATCAGTTCCGATCCTACGATCATTTCAACTCTTTATGAAAAAGTATACCGATCAGTCGTCCGAATCGAAGCAACCGGCAACTACGAATCATGGACAGGTTCCGGGGTATTTATATCAACAGACGGCTACATCGCAACTTCAGCCCATGTCGTCAGAAATCAGGTTTCAATGAAGGTTTATTTCTATAACGGAGTGTACACTTCAGCTGACCTGATATCTTTTGATACCAGCAAGGATGTTGCGATTATCAAGATCAACGATAAACTGGAATACAGCCAGCCTGCTCAGATGGGTGCAGTAAACACAGTAAAACCCGGACAGATATCAGTCCTCATCGGATATCCTATTTCGGATTCATCCTACCTGCAGGGTAAACCTACCGTGACCACAGGTGTTCTTTCAGGCGTCAGGACCTCAGGAAGGATCAATTATCTGCAGATAAGTAATGCTGCCAATAATGACGATGACGGAGGACCTATCTTCGACCTTGACGGAAAAGTGATCGGTCTTTACAAGGCTGCGATCGTTAATAATGGTCTCAGCACTGAAAACCTGCATATTGCCATGCCGATTGATTATGCTGCAGAACTGTATGGGAGAGCAAGATCACAACAATGATAGGTGAAAAGGTTAAAGAACTTCTCGGAGAAGTGCCTGAAAGTGTCACGATCGTTGCCGCGATCAAAACCAGAACTGTCGATGAAGTCAATGAATGCATTGAAGCCGGTATAAAAAATGTCGGCGAAAACTATATGCAGGAAGCTGTCTTAAAGAATCTTGCCATAGGCAGCAAGGTGAAATGGCATCTTATCGGACCGCTTCAGACACACAAGGCAAAAGCTGCGGCAAAGATCTTTGATATGATCGAGACAATCGATTGTTTCCACACCGCCGAAGTGCTCAATAAGCACTGCAGAAATATCGGTAAAGTAATGCCGGTCCTTCTTGAAATTAACAGTGCCCGAGAGGAACAGAAATCAGGATACATGCCTGAAATTCTCCCTGATGAGCTGGAAAAACTGGCAGGACTTGAAAACATCAGAGTACAGGGTCTCATGACCATGGGTCCCCAGACAGAAGACGGTGAAGTTCTGCGCCCGTATTTCAGAAACACAAAGAAACTGTTTGATGAAATCAAAAAAGCTTCCATTAGCGGTATTGAGATGAAATATCTTTCGATGGGCATGACTGCTTCATACCATGAAGCCATTGAAGAAGGTGCCAATATCGTCAGGATCGGAAGTCTTATCTTCGGTCCGAGAAACTACCATTAAAGCAATTCTTTTAAGTCGTCAGCTATCTCATCAAGAGTGGTAAAAGATTTATAGGGAACCCCGTGCTTGTCGCATTCTTTGGCAAGCGTTTCTATGGCATAGATATACTGGCAGTGTCTGGCTGCCGCAAAATCCGAAAGCCCGTTGCCCATATATACGACCCTGTATCCCTGCTCCAGGAATCTGCGGGTGTATGAGATCTTGAAGTCATTGGTGAGGATCTTTCCGTCCGGGTCCGGATAATATGCTTCGATACCATTCTCAGTGATGTTGGTAACGGCTGATGCAAACTCGATATCCTTAAGCCCGAGCTTATTGATGATAGCCCTGATATAAAAGTCCATGCCGTTTGAAACAAAATAAAAACGAATGTTGTTGGCGTGGCAGAAATCGATCAGCTCGACCAGTCCGGGTCTCAGTCTGATCGTATCTCTGGAGTATTTATCCAATTCTTCCGGTGACGCCTTGATATAGGAGAAGGCTTTTAAATTGTATTCGTTGACGGTCATCTTGCCTTCGGTATATTCCCTGAACCAGGTCCTCCACGGGACATTGGTGTACTTATCGAGAATATCGAAACTGAGGTCACCGTAGGTAACGGTGCCGTCGAAGTCGCACTGGATCATCAAAGGTTTTTTATCAGGCATGAGACTGATTGTAGACGTCGTCAATAACGTCTTCCAGAGATTCTTTTTCTGTAACTTTTTCAAGAGTACCCGGTTCGATCTTATCGACGTAAAGGATACCGTCCAAATGATCGATCTCATGTTCCAGGGCTTCCGATTTAAGACCTGTGGCATCGATCTTGAAAACATTTCCTTCGAGGTCAGTGGCTCTTACGATTACTTCGCGTGAACGTTTGATCTTGGCTTCCATTCCCGGAAAGCTCAGGCAGCCTTCTGTGCAGATCCTCTCCCCCATATGCTTGATCACTTTAGGGTTGATCAGAACTATCGGTTCTTCCTTGGGGAGCCAGATAATGATAAGCCTTTTCGATACACCGACCTGAGGAGCTGCCAGACCTACGCCTCCGGCGTTATCAAGAGTATCGATCATATCCCGTGCAAGCTTTATGATAGATTCATCTATCTTTGTTATAACTGCCGCTTTTTTTCTGAGTGTGGGATGCGGTGCCACTAATATCTGTCTTATTGCCATAAGTAACCTCTGTATCTATGGTAACACATTATGGATAAGTATGCCTGTTAGAAATGTCACCAGTGCTTTAAAAAGCAGTCAGCCTGCTGCTGGCAGCACAGCGGCAGGCTGACATGAAAGAGAATTGGTTGGTTTAGTCTGAAAGATTAGCCTTCGATTTCAGCAGGGCCGACACCGATCTTGATCTGTTTCTTCTTCAATTCTTCAGCTTTGGGAAGAGTGATGGTGAGTACACCATTCTTATAGTCTGAAGAGATCTTTGAAGTGTCGATAGTATCCGGCAGTCGGAGAGCTCGGTAGAAAGAACCGACAGGTCGTTCATTGACGAGATAGGTCACATCCTTGTCGCAGTCTGTGCAGCTTTTTCGTTCTGCTCGGATGGTAAGGACGTTATCTTCGATCGAAACATCGATATCCTTCGGATCAATGCCGGGAAGAGATGCTTCCACGATGTAGGTATCGCCCTTTTTCATTACATCCATACTGATGTTCCAGTCTTCGGATCCGGTATAGTCGTCGTTCTTCCAGAATCGATTCATCCAGTTTTCCATTGCTCTTGCTTCCTGATAAGGATTCCAAATTCTATTTCTCATATTAAAAGCCTCCATATGTTTATTTTTTTTGATATTTAGCAATCTCTTTTATTGATTGCTAATAGCATTATAGGTTTAATCAAAAAGGTTGTCAATACTTTTTTCAAGAAAAATTTGAAAAATTAGCAATATTTTTTTGAGATTGCTAATTTTGAAGGTTTCCGACACAAAAGGCATAATAACTGTATTATTAATAATGAATATATTGAACAGAGGAAAACTATGACCCAGTTTAACGATGACCAGTACCCTGCCGGCGGTAATAATGATTATTCCCCGGAACCTGATATGCCTGAAAGGAAGATCAATCCTTTTGTGAAGTTCTTCTCAGGTATCCAGGATTTCTGCCGCAACAATAATGTCTTTATGTATCTCTGCCTGGTATTTATGGTCGTTTTCATCGTGATGACTGTCGGTCTTCTTAATATGTCCTCTAAAAACAAAAAGGCAATCGAAGAAAACAATAAGATAGTTGAAGAAAACAAGAATCTTACAGAACAGCTGAAGCAGAAGGATGAACAGATCGGCCGATCACAGGAAGAACTGGATGCCATGAAAAAACTGTATGAAGCTGCTCAGACCAATACATATTCCCGACACTTCTTCAATGTTGAGGAAATAAAGAAATTCGTCGAGGAAGATGACACCGATACGATGAAGGAACTCAAGATATTCGACAAGGGTTACAGGCTTCAGGTCAGAGCTGCCCAGGCCGGATATCTGATGACTGTTGTTTATTCAGATCAGGAACCTTACTGCTGGCTGCTGGCACTTGATGCTCAGGGTCAGATATATAAGGTCATGGTCGATACTGACGAAGTCATATACGGCGGATACTTCTATGATATCCCATCCTTCTATCCGATCAGTCCTTTCCAGTCAGATACAAATGCGTAGTTGTAAAAAAAGGGCATCATAGCTGCTATGATGCCCTTTGTATTTAATGATTCAGACTTAATTGGCTTTTACAGTCTGTTCAAGTACGAAAATATAGGTCACACCCTTTTCAACAGGAAGAACGCCGATCCCGGAGCTGATAGGTTTATATTTTTCTCCGTCATATTCATAATCCGGTTTGGAATTATCTACATTAACTGAAGATGATGAATAGATCTGCCATGCTTCACCTTTTGAGCTGTCTGCAACGTTCCCAAATAAATCGACAAGATATACGGATTCAGGATCTGATGTATCAGAAAAAGCGATCTCAA